>Ga0222665_1001417_pt1 | contig 10754 bp, 9 predicted proteins | sample AntAcemetagen653_FD_179853 | JGI IMG/M metagenome (GOLD analysis project Ga0222665, IMG submission 179853) | Saline water microbial communities from Ace Lake, Antarctica - #653 | ecosystem: Environmental > Aquatic > Non-marine Saline and Alkaline > Saline | place: Antarctica: Ace Lake | collected...
CTTCCTGCCCGACCTGGCAGCTATCCCCCCGGAGGACACGGCTCGGGCTCGTATCCTCTGGATCACGGCCCCCCACTCTCCTACGGGACAACAGCCCTCCCGGGCCGCCCTCGCGCGGATCGTCGAATGGGCAGCAGCGCGCGACATCATCGTCGCCAGCGACGAGGCCTACAGCGAGCTGTGGTTCAGGGAGCCGGCCCCCTCGGTCCTGGAGGTAGCGCGTGAAGGGGTGATCGTGTTCCAGTCACTGTCCAAGCGGAGCTGCATGACCGGCTACCGCGTCGGCTGGGTTGCCGGGGACCCGCGCCTGGTGGACCTCCACAAAAAACTCAAGACCAACATCGACTCCGGGGTTCCGAACTTTATCCAGGACGCGGCCATCGCTGCCCTTGGGGACGAGGTCCACGTGGAGGAGACCCGGGCTGGCTACGCGCGCCGCAAGGAGCGCCTCCGGACCGCTTTCCGGGCCTGCGGCCTTCCGGATGCAAACCCCGATGCTACGATTTACCTCTGGCAGCCGGTGCCGGAGCCCTTCACGGACGAGGAGTTCTCGCGTCTCATGCTGGATCCGCGGCTCGGGCTGGTGGTGCTGCCGGGGAGCTGGATGTCGGAGACGGTGGACGGTGAGAACCCGGGCAGCGGCTATGTCCGCTGGGCCCTGACGCCGCCGGAAGACCGGATCGAGGACGCAGCGCTCAGGCTCGAAGAGCACTACAGCGCGGTGCTGGCCGAAGCTCTATAGGAGCTTCTCAGCTAGGACCGAGGCGATCGCTGCGGCCTCCTGGTCCAGGAGCTTCTTCGCGTGGCTGTGGATTATCTTCTCCGCGATTCTGCCCACGATGAAGACTTTGATCTTCAGCTCCCCGGAGACGACCCGCTCCGTGCGGGTGGGGCCCTTGGGGACCAGGCGGAGGGTGCCCCCGTTGACCATGAGCTTCGCGATGCGGGCCCGGGCCGGGGTATTGGTGAACCGACCAGCGTGGGCCGCTAAGTCGTAGGACGACTCCTCCACCCACTCCATCCATTCGGGCTCCACGGTGGTCGGCCCGATCTTCTTGATCATCGGGTAGGGCAGGTACCGCACACGACGCTCGAGGCGATCCCCCTCGCTGCGCCCCTCGATGAGGTTCATCTCGATGAGGAGATCCATGCGGTCCGTGAGGAGTCCGGGCAGGTCCTCGTGGAACATCACCCGCTCCAGTTCATCGACGCCGACGTCGAAGGTGTGCCTGATCTCGAAATTCATGGTCCCTCCCGGGTGCTGTTCAAAATAGATCGGCACAGTTTATAGACGGTCCCCGGGGAGTCAATGAAAATGGCGCCCGCGGATCTTGCCGACACCCCCTGCCCGTGCTACAGATGTGTTTCGGAGATCCACGTCACGTCGGGAGGACGGAATGCGCCACGCCTGGGTCACGGCCCTTTTGTTCCTGGCCGCGTTTGTCATGGCCACGAGTTGCTCGGACAAGAAGAAGGACGACGCGGCAGAGCCGACGCGCTTTGTCGCTGCGGACGCTGCCACTACGCCGGAGAAGCCCACCACGCCCGGGCATAAGGGCATCTACGCGCGCCTCGACGAGGACGTGACCGAGGACGCGGAGGGCCCGAGCCCCGAGGAGGAGGCCGAGGATCTGGAGGAGCTGGCCAGGCACCAGCCGAAGATCCACGCGATCACCGTCCGCCCCGAGGAGATCCTCCAGCTCTACTCCGACTGGTCGGGCATCACCGCGCAGGACCTCAGGCTCCAGAACGGGGGGAAGCGGCCCGTCTACGGGAAGCGCTACTACATCCCCCTCAGCGTCGCTGAGCTGGAGAACTTCCAGCAGCGCCGGGAGAACTTCTGGCGGCAGAAGACCGAGGACATCTACAAAGGCTACAAGGTGATCCCGGTCAAATACAAAGTGAAGAAGAGCGAGACCCTCCTGGGCATAGCGAAGAAGCACAACACCCCCCTCTGGTTCCTGGTACGCCTCAACGAGAACCTGGACCCCTACCACCTCTCCGTGGGGCAGAAGCTCATGGTGCCGACCCTTGAGGAGAAGAGCGCTGAGGAGACCTCGGAGGACGGCGCCACCCACGTGGGCGACGGGGACACAGCGTCCGCGTTCGAGGTGATCGTGGGCCCCGGAGAGACCGCCAGCCGCTACGCGAAGTGGGCCGGCATCAAGGTCGAAGACATCGAGAAGTCCAACCGCCACATCAAGAGCCTCGACAAGCTCCGTGTGGGTGATCGGCTCAAACTCCCCCTCACAGCGAAGCAGCAGAAGCGGTTCATCGAGCGCCGGGACAAGAAGAAACGAAAGAAGAAGTCCGACTGACCCGGAGACGGTCGACAAGCTCCCGGTTCGGATGTGATCAGGTCTTTACGGTTTTCAGGAGTTCGACCGCTCTGCGCAGGCGGGCCTGGCACATGGGCTTACCCAACACGGCCATGGTCTCGAAGAGACCTGGCGAGGCCTTGCGCCCCGTCACCGCTATGCGGATCGGCATGAAGAGCTGGCCCGGCTTCCACTCCTCCCGCTCGCAGAAGCCTCGCAGCACCGGGTCCAGCTCCTCGACGGTCCAGGAGCGCAGCCCGTCGAGCTCCTCCGTAACCTTGGCCAGGGCCTTGCGGGTCTCGACCGGGGTCCGCTTCTTCGCCACGAGGAGGGCCGGGTCATAGTCCAACTCGTCCCCAGCGAAGAAGAAGCTCGCCGCGGGGATGAAGCCGTCGAGGCGCTCGATGCGCTCCTGTATCAGTGGGGTGATGGCCCGGATGAGCTCCGGGGAGAGGACCTCGGCGAGGATCCGATCGGCCAGCGCGTCCGGGGACAGGTCCCGCATGTACAGCCCGTTCAGCCAGCGGAGCTTGTCCACGTCGAAGACGGGGCTGCCCAGGCGTACCCGGTTCAGATCAAATTCATCGAGGAGCTCACTCCGGGTGAACTTCTCCCGGTCCTCACCCACGGAGTAGCCGATGTTGGCCAGGAAGTTGAGCATGGCCTCGGGGAGGATCCCGGCCCGCCGGTAGTAGTCAAGGGAGACGGGGTTCTTTCGTTTGGAGATCTTGGATTTGTCCTTGTTCCGCAGGAGCGGCATGTGGACGAACTCCGGTGGCTCCCAGCCGAAGGCCCGGTACAGCTCCAGATGCTTAGGCGTGCTGCGGAGCCACTCCTCGGCTCGGATCACGTGGGTCACCTCCATGAGATGATCGTCCACCACGTTGGCGAGGTGGTAGGTCGGGAAGCCGTCGGACTTCATCAGGATCTGGTCATCCAGCTCCCGGTTCTGGGTCGTCACCTCGCCCCGGAACCGGTCCTTCAGCACGGTCTCCCCTTCCTGCGGGAAGCGCAGGCGCACCACATGGGGTGTCCCCGCTGCGAGCTTCGCCTCGACCTCCTCGGAGGACAGGTCTCGGCAGCGGCCGTCGTAGCCCTGGAAGGGTGACTTCGCTGCCCGCTGCTTCTCCCTGAGCTGCGTCAGCCGCTCGGAAGAACAGAAGCAGCGGTAGGCCGCGCCCTTCTCAAGGAGGATCTCCGCATGCTCCCTGTATATCTCCGTCCGCTCGGACTGACGGTATGGACCCGAGGGGCCGCCGACATCGGGGCCCTCGTCCCACTGGATTCCCAGCCAGCGCAGGGCCCGGAGGATTCCCTCTTCATACTCCGGCGCTGACCGGGTCTGATCCGTGTCCTCTATGCGCAGGATGAAGCTGCCACCGTGCTGCTTCGCGAAGCAGTAGTTGAACAGCGCAATATACGCTGTCCCGACGTGGGGGTCACCCGTCGGGCTCGGCGCGATGCGGGTCTTGACGGTCATGTCGTCTCCTGTAGCGCCGCCACGCGGCGACGGAAGAGGTCCTCTATCACGCGGACCGCGCGGTCCACGTCGTCGTTCACCACCAGATGGTCGTAGGTTGCGCCCGCGGTCAGTTCAGCCCGCGCCGCGCCCAGGCGTCGTTCGATCACCGCCGGGTCGTCGGTCCCCCTGCCCCGCAGGCGCCGCTCCAGTTCCGCCAGGCCCGGCGGGAGGAGAAAGACGGTCAGGGCCTCAGGGAGGGCCGCCTTCACCGCGGCCCCGCCCTGGACATCCACGTCCAGGAGGATGCTCCCTCCATCGGCCCGACAACGCTCCACCTCAGCGCGCGCGGTGCCGTAGTGGTTGTCATGGACAGCAGCGCTCTCCAGGAACGCACCCTCGGTCTTCATGCGCGCGAACGTGTCCGCGTCCACGAAGTGGTAGTCCCGTCCGTCCACCTCGTCCCCCCGGGGGCCGCGGGTGGTATGGGAGACCGAGAGGGCCAGCCCCGAGTCGCGCGCCAGGAGCCCCGCGGCCACTGTGCTCTTCCCCGCGCCCGACGGCGCTGACAGCACGAGGATCATGATCCCCCCCTCACCAGGCGTCCCCCTGGACGTGGGCCGTGCTCCGGGCGAGGCCCTCTTCGAGGCTGACCGCCGCGCTGAAGTCCAGAACCTGCGAGGCCCTGGACACGGCAGCGAGGGAGCGGTGGATGTCCCCGGATCGGGCCGCCTCGAAGCAGGGCTCGAACGCGGCGCCGAGGGCCTTGTTGATCGCAGCCACGAGGTCCAGCAGGGAGGTCTCGGTCCCCGCGGCCACGTTGAAGACCCCGCCGGGCGCGCCGGGGGCTGTGGCGGCCAGGGTCATGGCCCGGGCCACGTCTTCCACGTAGCAGAAGTCCCGCGTCTGGGTCCCGTCCCCGTAGATCGTCGGTGCGCGCCCCGCGGCCATCGCGTGGATAAACCTCGGCACTACGGCCGCGTACTCCCCCGCGGGGTCCTGGCGGGGACCGTAGACGTTGAAGAAGCGGAGCGCGGTGACATCGAGGCCTCGCTCCGCTGTGTATAGCGCGCCGTAGCGTTCGCAGATCGCCTTGTGGAGACCGTAGGGTGAGATCGGCGCTGTGGGTTCGTCCTCTGAGAGCGGAAGGGCCGGGTTGAGGCCGTAGGCCGCGGCCGAGCAGGCCAGGACCACGCGGGGGACGCCCGCTGCCCGCGCCGCTTCGAGGACCGTCACCGTGCCGACCACGTTCACCCCGTGGGTGCCCACGGGATCGTCGATCGAGCGCTGCACCGACGCGACCGCAGCCAGGTGAAAGACAGCGTCAGCGCCCCTGACAGCGTCTGCCACGGCCCGGGGATCCCGTACGTCGGCCTTGTGGAACCGCAGGCGTCCCTCGAGGCCGGCCAGGTTCTCGCGACGCCCCGCAGAGAGATCGTCCAGGACCCGCACAGCGACCCCCGCGTCAAGGAGTACGCGGACCAGCGTGGAGCCGATGAACCCGGCCCCGCCCGTAACGAGCGCGTGTTTCACCTGTTTCCTCCTGTTACAGCAGGTGCAGGAGCCGCACAGCGTCGGGGACCATACGGAACTCGACCTCCCGCCGGTACCCCTCCGCATCGCCGCCCATCTGGAAGGGCATCTCCCGGTCATGCTCCAGGCGGACCGCGGTGGCGAGGAAGTTATGGATCCCGGGGCCTGCATATGTGCCCCGCCAGAGGCTGCCGAGGTTCGCTGTGGCCCTCGGCAGTCCTAATTCCGCAATACGCAGGTGCATCCGTTGGGGGTCTGTGCCCGCCAGGGGAAGGATCTTCAGGCCGTACCCGTAGTAGGGAACCGTCCCCCCGAACGACGAGAGCACCTTCCCCTCGAAGATGGTCTCTCCCGGTGCATAGCGCCGCAGCTCGGTCCCGTCGGGGGCCACCAGGAGCACCGGCTCGTCCAAAGCTACGGCCCTGACCCGGGCCTGACGCCGCAGGAGCGCGCGCCCCATGAACCGGGGTACGGTGCGCATGGCGAATGCGAAGAAGTAACCGGAGACGCTCCCCGCCAGGCGCTGCATCAGGCGGCCCTGGGCCATCCGCTTCACCGCCTTGTAGTCGTTGAGGATCTCCGCGTCGAGGCCCAGCCCGAAGAAGGGAAAGCGCCGCCCCTCGGCCTCCACGAGGCCCAGAGAGAAGACGTCCCGGGGCGTGGTGGCCGAGAAGGTCGAGAGGTCAGCGAGGACGTTCCCGGAGCTGACCAGCCGCGACATCGCGTTCCCGGTGCCAAGTTTGAGGATGCCCACAGCGGGGCGCTGCTCCGGCGGCACTCGGGAGATGTGGTTGATGAAGTCCATCACCGTGCCGTCGCCGCCCCCCGCGAAGACCGTGCCGTAGCCCCGGCGGACGATCTGGTCGGCGATCGTCGCGGCCTCCTCCGCGGAGGAGGAGAGGAAGAGATCCTCGGGCGGGACCACCTCTCCGACCCTTTCCGCCACCTCCTGGGAGACGCGGCGCGCGTTCGCGTTCAAGATGACCGCGAATCTCGCCTCGGTTGGGGTGGTGTCCTGCGGCACGAAAGTCCTCCTGGTTCGGGCGGGCGGATGTTAGCGCAGATGGGATTGGAAGGCAATCAGCGAGGGCGGCGGAATCAGCCGCCGGGGTCGAGGTCGCGGCGGTTGGGTTCCGTCGCGTCCGGGGGGAGCTTCCTCTGGATGGGGGACGGGACCAGGAGATCGCCCGGGGCTTCACCGGCGGGCTCCGGCATCGGTATGGCCATCGGGCCCTCTTTGTCCACATCTTCCCAGCCAGTTGTGTCTTCCTTCTTCTCCGCCCAGGCCGCGGCTTCATTCTCCGCGCCGACTTCCTTTTTTGCGATGAGGAGCCACCCCAGGGAGCCGGTCATGGGCATGAGCAGGGAGGTGAGGCCCATGGGGCTGTCCACGTCAAAGGATACCCGGTGGGTCCCAGGACCCGTGATCACTGCGCCTGTCCCCGCGAAGAGCCGCTGGCGGACCCAGTCAATGGCCTCCTGCAGCCCCTCTTCGTTGGAGAGCGCTGCCACCACCTCGGCAGAGAGTTCCTCCGCGGGGAGGAGCGGACCGACGGCCGCTGCCATATGGAACAGCGCATCCAGCAAGGGCTCCGTGGCCGCGGTGAGACGGCTGGCCGCGTAACAGAGGTGGGCAGCCATGGCCGCGGTCTTCGCGTTGGTCGCGTCGAAGGTCAGGGTCCCCCGCCCCAGGACCGCCACGTGTACCATCGCACGGACCCCCTGGAGGGCCGCGGCCGCGTGGCGCAAAGCGTCCTCCTTGAAGAGCTCGTCTATCATCCAGCCGGGGGGGGCCAGGTATAGGAACGCGCCGGGGTGGTCCATCTGCGCAGCCCCAGAGAGGAAGGCCCTGGCCCCGCGTCGCGCAAGCGCGGCGCGGAGGAGTTCGCGGCCCTTGCCCGCGCCATCCAGGACGCCGCCATCAAGGAATGTGCGGATATGCTCGACGGGCCCCAGGAGCGCGGTCGTCTCGTCGGGGAAGCAGATCACGTGGCCAGGGAAGTCCCGATCCGAGAGGCGATAGAGGGTCACCCCTTTGTACTCCTCGGTCTCAGGCATCTCCTTCGCAACGGACTCCTTCAGGCGGTCGTTGCCGAAACGCCCCCGGGCCCGCACCAGGACCTGGAATTGTTCGGGGCCGTCGCTCCGCAAGCTCACGGTGATAGAGCCCAGGTCCTTGCGGAAGTCCAGCCCGACCTCGGCCTGCCCCATGACCGCTGCCTGCGCGATGCTCGACCGTGCCATGGCCAGTCCCTGAAGTGCGGACGGGCTGCCCTTGACGATCTGGAGGGCCGAGACCTCGTCCAGGAGGGCCTCCATCTGGTTCCACGCGTGCTCCAGGTTTCCGTGGATGGCCACGTGTGCGCCAGGCAGGACGTAGTCGACCGCGTGCCAGACAGTGTCTCGAGGGGTCTCGAGGGGCTGGGCCGGGAGACCGCCCACGCCGCCGCCGAGGATGCCGAGGATAAGGAGGATTTCAGCCATTCCCATTCCAATCATGCTCATTCCTTATGTCTCCTGAGGTTTTCTGACGTTGGCCACCGTGAAGCCGACCGTTATGTACCCGAAGGCCAGCACGAAGAGATACTCGGGCAGCACCCGCAGCACCACGCACACGATCACCGCCACGAAATTCACTGCGGTAAATACGTTGAGGGCCCGGCTCTTCCAGCGTTGGAGCTTCGGCAGGAAGAGGCCGGAGACCATCAGGACCCCGAGGCCGAGGAGGAACGGCGGGATCCAGGGGGCCCACGCGTCCAGGGGAAGATGCCGGGCCAGTGTCAGGTAGAGGCTCATGGTGAGCGCGCCGCCCAGGGTGGTAGCGAGGCCGTGGAAGTAGCCCGGAAAGAGGCCCTCGTCGCTCTCGATGTTGAACCGGGCCAGGCGGAACGCACCGGCCAGCACGTAGACCGACGCGGCTCCGTAGGGCACCACCGCGGCCGGCCAGGAGGCGAAGGGCGCGCCCGTCGCTGTGAGCACCGCGGCCCACAACACGGAGGGGGCCACCACAAAGGTCACCAGGTCGGACAGGGAGTCGAGCTGCCCCCCGATAGCGGACGACGCTTTCAGGAGCCGGGCTGCGGTCCCGTCGAGCTTGTCCACGATGACGCAGACAAGGATCAACCAGGCAGCGTCCTCGAAGCGCCCCCCCGCTGTGGCCAGGAGGGACCAGATCCCCAGGAGGAGTCCGAAGGATGTGATCGCGTTGGGTACGGCTTGGCGGATGGACGACATGGGCTCTCCCGCGTGTGTCAGCGTCAGGCAAGAATTGCACGGCTTCCCCAGCGCCGTCAACTCGACGGAGCGGCCTGCCGTTTGATTCCTGGAGCGAATATGATAAACCGGAACCATGAAAAGATGCCCTGACTGCCAGACCGGTCTTCAACCTGGGAACGACAAACAATGAAGATCTGGATGATGCTCCCGCTCCTCGCCGCGCTGCTGGCCCCGATAGCAGCCACTGCCGCTGACGAGGATCCGGGGGAGATGGCCAACCGGGCCATGGAGTTGTTCAAGTCCTCAGAGACCCGCGGGGAGGCCCTGACCCTGTACCACAAGGCCCTCGGTAAGGCCGCTGGGAAGGTCCGCATAGGGATCCTGAAGAACCTGGGCAAGGCCTACGGCGGCATGGATCTCTACGCGGAGGCCTGGCCCTACCTGCACTTCGCGTTCCTCTCCGAGGGTGGGATCGACCTGAAGATCCGGGACGCGCTGGACTTTGTCCGGAAGAAGCTCTCCCTGGACCATGCGCAGGTCCGGGTTGAGACCGTCCCAGCGCGCTCCGTGGTGACCTTCCCCGGGCAGGGTGGACCCCAACCCCACCGCTTCCGCACCCCCGCCACCTGGTGGTTCCCGCCGGGGAAGCACACCATCAAGGTCACCCACGACGGGTATCTGGCGAAGAACACCACGATCACGGTGAAGAGGGGCGTACCCTTCACAGAGACCGTCACCCTCAAGGAAATCAAGGTCGCTGTGCCGGTGAAGACAGGGACGACGGGGGAGACGGGAAAGACGGACATGGGCACGGGCAAAGAGAAGACGGCTGTGCGGCGGGTCCCCGCGTGGAAATGGGCTCTCCTGGGCGGCGGACTCGCGCTGGCCGCAGGGGGCGGCGCTACCTGGATGGTGGGCTGGGACCGGGCCGCCTGGCTGAACGACGAGTTCTCGGGGCACGTGGCCCCGGGGCAGGTCGATGCCCGCACAGCGGACTTTGACCAGCGCTGGGAGGACGAGGTGGTGCCCTTCCAGCTCTCGTCCTACGTCCTCTGGGGGGTGGGTGGCGCAGCCGCTATCACCGGGCTCGTGCTCCTGCTGACCGATGGCCCACCGCCCGCTCGGCCCACTCCCGAAGCAGGGCCATCCGCTGGCCTCCTGGTGCTCCCTGCTGTTTGGGGTGACGGGGGCGGGATTTCGTTCGGGCTCCAGTTCTAGAGGGGGATGGACCTCAGGGTTCGGCCTACCCAGTGAAATTGCCAAAAAACCAATAAGCAGGGGGCTCCAGGTTCAGGAATGAATCGCCCTGCCGGCGACGTCCATCGCAGCCTCCTTGAGGGCCTCTGACAGGGTTGGATGGGCGTGGATGGTGCGGGCGAGATCTTCCGCTGAAGCGCCCAGCTCCATGCCGAGGACCGCTTCGCCGATCAGCTCGGACACGTGGGGTCCCACCGCGTGGACCCCGAGGATCCGATCGGTCTCCGCGTCGGCCACCACCTTGACCAGTCCAGCCGTCTCGCCCATGGCCCGGGCCCGGCCGTTGGCCCTGCAGGGGAAGCGGCCCACCCGTACCTCCCGGCCCTCCTGCGCAGCCTCGGCTTCAGTGAGGCCCACCTGGGCCAGCTCGGGGGCGGTGTAGACCACCGATGGGATCACCGCGTGGTTCACCTGGCCGGGCCTTCCCGCCAGGATCTCGGCTACGGCGACGCCCTCCTCCTCGGCCTTGTGGGCCAGCATGGGGCCATCCACCAGGTCGCCGACCGCGTAGACCCCCGCTGCCGCGGTGCGGAACCCCTTGTCCACGAAGAGTCCCCCCCGCTGGTCCGGCGCGAGGTCCACCGTCTCCAGGCCGAGGCCCTCGGTGCAGGCGCGCCGGCCCACCGCTACGAGGACCTTCTCCGCGATCACCTCCAGGGCCTTGCCCCGCCGGTCCTCCACCGCCAGGGTCACCCCCGCGTCGTCCCGTGTCGCGCCGGTGACCCTGGCCCCCAGATGGAACCGGATCCCCTGCTTCTTCAGGGCCCGTCCAAGCTCCTTGCCCATGTCCGCGTCCGCAAAGGGCGCAATCTGTGGCAGCAGCTCGATGACGGTCACCGCCGCGCCGAGGCGGGACCAGACCGAGGCCATCTCGAGGCCCACCGCACCGGCCCCGATCACGGCCAGGCTCTCAGGAACCTCAGCAAAAGACAGGGCCTCGGTGGACGTCACCACCTGCTCACCGTCAAAGG
>Ga0222665_1001418_pt1 | contig 10747 bp, 10 predicted proteins | sample AntAcemetagen653_FD_179853 | JGI IMG/M metagenome (GOLD analysis project Ga0222665, IMG submission 179853) | Saline water microbial communities from Ace Lake, Antarctica - #653 | ecosystem: Environmental > Aquatic > Non-marine Saline and Alkaline > Saline | place: Antarctica: Ace Lake...
TATTTTATTTTATTGGACAGGATTGACATGATTTTACAGGATATTTTTCCCCTGCCCTGACGGCAGGCAAAAAGTACATCAGCCAAGGGCGGAAAAGTTATTTAAGTTCTTTCGGTTGGCGGTATTTACGTTTAACTTCGATACCCGACGGGCCAAAATTGACTATCTTCATACTTTTTTGACAGGATTAACCCTCCAGAGGCGGGCAAGCTGGATTGACCCTCCAGAGGCGGGCAAGCTGGATTATTTGGATTAGAACCGCTAAAAGCTTTTGAACCGCGGCGCTATGGCGCTAAGGGTTATATTTTGTTTCTGATCAGGCCCCCGGTTAAATTCGCTCCGCTCGTCTTCTGCGAAGAATTTAACAGGCATTGCGACCGATCAGAAAAAGAACCATGCCCTGACCCCGCTGGGCGGGATAAACTGGGCAGAAAAATAAATGCAAGTTAATTGTGAGCGTAATAGGGGATCCTACATATGAATGTTATGCCAGATATTAGCTTATAATTCAGGGCTACCCACTTAAAGTGGAACTAACTGTAAAATCAGAGGTGAACAGGCTATGACCAAATGTAACTTACTTTATACGCTCTCTGAGAATTTTATAAAAACTTTCCCTTTTAGCAATCATTAACACATTGACAATAAAATCGTTTTCTTCAAGCAGATATGCGATTCGATATTGCACTTTTCCAACTTTAATATGGTACGAACGAATACCAGATAAAGACCCAGTCAGTTCTTTTCCGTCATGTGGTTCCGATAATAGCTTTGGGAGGCATTTTTCTCAAATCTTTTTTAACTGCTGGATGATATTGCTCTTTATACATCGAACACTTCATCCCTTGACAGAAATTTGAAACCCTCCGCTTCCGCTTCTTTTTTCCGTCTTAGCAATTCATGCCCTTCATCATTAAGTAAAAGGCAAAGAGTCTCTATTTCTTTTACATCCATGCTATTAATCATACCTGCTATGTTCTCTACTGGAATGTTAATACTTACTTGTGCCATATCTCTTCTCCTTGAAGTTAATAAATCTACATAATGGGGGACCTCGGGGATGTCAATTGGTTTATTGGTTTCTCATTTTTGTTTTGGAACCGCGAAAAGCTTTTGAACCGCGAAGTCGCGAAGGACGCAAAGGTTTTTTTTATTAGACAGGATTGACGGGATATTACAGGATGTTTTATTTTTTAACATTGGGGTCGGGCCATGCTATCCTGTTGAAATATTGAGACCTTTGCAAAAGTCTCATTTTGGGTACTGGGTTGATGGGTTTTGAAACTTCATTTATGAGCAAATCCCCATGAAAATGACAGCCCGAATTCTTCTGCTCCACATAGCCGAACTGCTGCAAGGAAAGCTGCGGCACACCATTTTTTCATGCCTGCTTTGGTTCTCAGGTTGTTGTAGAAGTTGTCGTCTGCCTGTTTTCTTTCGATTTTATTTCCCGTGTCTCCATAAGCGTAGCAAAGATCATGGGGCAGGCAGCACTTGTATGTGATGTCCTTCCAGTCACAGCCTGTGAAAAATCCCATAACTTTATCTGGCAGGCCTGAGCAGCCGTCAAACTTCCAGTCTTTATATTTTTTGGGATCAGATTCAATACGGTTAATTAGATAGTCCAGGCTGAAATATCGGCATAATTCCAAGGCTTTTTGTAGGGTTATTATTTCGTTTATTTCTGGGGTCATATGTAATTTTGAATTCTTAATTTTGAATGGTTTTTTATTTGACAGGATTTACTGGATTTTCAGGATTATATATTATTTCTCCCCTTTCCGGAAGAAAGGGAAAAAGACAATCAGCCTCCCGCCCTCCATCCTTTTGACTCAGAAGAGGCGGGCAGGTCGGCTAAGGCTATTCAGCTTTCATGTTTGGCTTACAGTATTTGCGTTTTACTTCAACTCCTGATGGGCTAAAGTTGATTAATAGGAATATTTTTTTGACATAATAAGTTACGGGACGTTCTTCAGATTATAAGTTTCTCATTTTTTTGGACAGGATTGACATGATTTTACAGGATGTTTTATTTTTTATTTTCATAACTTTCCTCCTGCCCGCAATGCTTTTTTGCTTCAGCCGTCCAGCGGCAAGATCATTATTATCTATAATTATTGAAGTATTTTCATGCTTATATTTATCCACCTCTTTAGTGATAAATGTCACCTGATAATCATTCAGATATTCACCTGTGATTAATCCTGGCCTTACCTTCCAGCCGGATTTGTCGGTATACTCAAATTTGACCAGAGCAAGGGCGCCAATATCAGACATCAAATAACTCCTCTACTGTGGTATCATCATCCTTGCATGCACTCATCATGCCGGCTTTGTTGAATTCGTCGTCCGTCCAGTTATTTAATCTGTATGTAGTGCCATTCTCTGCCACACATTCAAAATATTCCGACGCATCCTTGTATTGCACATAGGATACAGGCAGAACAATGATCTCAACCTGTTTGCCAAAACTGGGAGGTACCGGCACTTTGATGAACCCATCCTGGTCCACGTTCATCCTTTTCTTTAACGCCTCCATGAGACACCTCCTTTATTAAATTTACAACTTAAGCATATAAGCATTGGAGTTTAAAGCTGAAAGCATTGGAGTTTAAAGCTGAAAGCTGAAAGATATAAGCATATAAGCTGAAAGCATTAAAGCATACAAGCATATAAGCTGAAAGATTAAAGCATTAAGCTGAAAGCGTATAAGCTGAAAGATTTAAGCATATAAGCTGAAAGCATGAAGCTGAAAGATTAAGGGATTATTTTTGGGATTTATAAATAGAATTGATAAGGCCCTTTATCATTGAAGCGATTTCTATTCCTTCTTTTTCAAGTTGTGAATATGCGGAATCAGTTATCCATTTTTTTCTGCGAAATATTTCCAGCAACGTCATGGTTTCATATAACGAACCACGTGCAATATAGCAATACTGTGTAAACTCCTTGCTGAAATTTCTCCCTTTGCCCTCCGCCAAGTTCATTGATACAGACATAGACGATGCTTCAATCTGCTCAAGAAGCCGATAATGTTTCCTTCCGGTATCAATTGTTTCGACAAGTTCAATAACCTTCACAGCAAAATCAACAGCCCGATTCCACACATCAAGATTTTCATAACCAAACTTTTTCATCTCATCCCTTTGAGCTTTGATCTGCTGACTTCAATGCTTTCAGCTTTCACCTTCTACGATTTCACCTTCTGGCTTTCATCTTACCTCTTTGCCCTTTCAGCTTTCCCCTTTGAGCTTCCATCTTTCAGCTTTCACCCTCTACGCTTTCCCCTTTCAGCTTCTACGCTTTCACCTTCTACGCTTTCACCTTCTGGCTTTCAGCTTACCTCTTTGCCCTTTCAGCTTCTGGCTTCTATGCTTTCAGCTTATATCTTTGAGCTATCTTTGCCTTCACCTTCTATCTTTGAGCTTTGAGCTTCCATCTTCCCTGCTTTCAGCTTTCAGCTTTCACCTTCCCTGCTTTCAGCTTTGAGCTTTCCCCTTTCAACTTATACGCTTTCAGCTTCATACTTCTATGCTTATACGCTCATATTCTCACACATAGCCTTCCTTTTTCATATCCTGGATAATCTTTTTAACTGTTTTTCCTTTAAATATCTTTTTGCGGAGTTCAGTATAATTGCCTTTGCCGCGATCATAATCCAGGATAAATTTTAAAGCGCTGGTCGGACCTAATTTTTCTGTCAAGGCTTCCCATCCTGCCCTTCTAACTTCAGCAGGAGTCAGTTCATTCAATAGCATATTCATGTCTTAAATACCTCCCTTGATACGAAATCAATTACATTATAAAATGCAATCCCTATGTTATCAATCCGTTTCAGCTTTTTAATGAGATTGTCATCACACGTTACAAAAAAATCGGCTTTTGCTTTTTCAGCACATGCTATATGTACGGCATCCATGCCCATCAGGCCATATTTCTCAAGCTCCAGAGATCTATCCAAAATGCCTTCATCACAGGATATATAATCTGTGGAATATCCCAACAAGTCTGATATTTTCAGCATGTTTTCGATGTTGGGATTCTTGCTGTTTTCATATTCCAACGCAAACGAATTGATCAGATCAAACCGATCTTCGGATATCATCGACAGTAGCATAATAAAAATCTGAGCTTCAAGCATTATCCTCGGCTGGCCCTGATCATCAAACGGCCTGTTATAAACACACATATCAAGATATAATCTCAACCTCTTCCACCTTTCAGCTTCTACGCTTCTACACTTTCACCTTTCCGCTTTGAGCTTTCAGCTTCTATGCTTCTACACTTTCAGCTTTCCGCTTTGAGCTTTCAGCTTCTATGCTTCTACACTTTCACCTTTCAGCTTCTATGCTTTGAGCTTTCAGCTTCTATGCTTCTACACTTTCCCCTTTCCGCTTCTATGCTTTGAGCTTTCAGCTCCTATGCTTCTACACTTTCCCCTTTCCGCTTTGAGCTTTCAGCTCCTATGCTTTCACCTTCGAGCTTATACGCTTTGAGCTTCCATCTTCCCTGCTTCCCTGCTTTCAGCTTTACCCTTTCAACTTATACGCTTTCACCTTCTGGCTTAAATACTTACCTCTTTGTAACTAACGGGACGTTCTTCAGATTATAAGTTTCTCGTTTTTGTTATTTATTAGACCCTCCAGAAAGATAGGCGGGCAGGCAGGATAGACATGATTTTACAGGATATTTTTCCCCTGCCCTGACGGCAGGCAAAAAGTACATCAGCCAAGGGCGGAAAAGTTATTTAAGTTCTTTCGGTTGGCGGTATTTGCGTTTAACATCGACACCCGACGGTCCGAAGTTGATTGGAAACCCGATATCCTTCTCACTCACCAACGTCACCTAAAAATTTGTTAATAACATTTCTGAGGAAAACAATAACTTCCTCTTCATTTGTTTTCTTCATCATTCTTTAAAAGATTTTTTATTTCACGATCAAAATCGGATATATTTTTTTTATCCTCAGTTTTTCTATATTTTTCGTATTCAATTTTTGCTTTATCAATTGCTTTTTTATGGCTGATTTTTCCTGCATTAGTAAGCAGTTCTTTTTCACTTATTTTTAAAAAATCATCGAGCTTTTGAATCCAGTCGTGCATTTTCATCAATCTGCCATTTGTTGCCTGTAGTTCAGCAAAATCAAGATACATTGATACAATAAGATTCAGTTGCCTTAATTCTTCTTCTGAAAGGTAGTTTTTGGCAATATTAATATCACGAGTGGTAATATATTTGCCTTTAAAATTTGTAAGCCCTAAAAATGGTTTATCCGCATCCACTCTTTCATTTATCATCTCCGCAGCAGTTTGACAGTGAATGGCATAGTGCATTTTATTTTGCACTGTTGCAAAAAACTCTTTTGTTAAAGTGTCATCGTTTTTGTAATCAATGCTGGTTGCGTAAATATCTGTTACTTTTTGGTAAAAGTTTCTTTCACTACTTCTGATGTCACGGATTCTTTGCAGAAGTTCTTCAAAATATCTTGATCTTGCTCCTTCCTGCTTCAATCGGTCATCATCCATTGTGAAGCCTTTTACAATGTATTCATGAATCCGCTTTGTTGCCCATTGGCGAAACTGTGTTCCCTGTTTGGATTTTATCCTGTAACCAACTGAAATAATTACATCAAGATTATAGTGATTTGGTGCTTTATGCTGAAATTCGGAAATTCCGAATTTCTTCAAGGTTTGGTTCTCTTCCAGCTCTTCTTCTGCATAAATATTTTTAATATGCTCATTTATGGTAGATTTTGCTTTTCCAAAGAGCATTGCCATTTGATCCTGGGTAAGCCAAACAGTTTCATTTTCTAACTGTACTTGTAGCTTTGTTGTTCCGTCCAGTGCTGTATAAATTATTATTTCTGAGTTTTGGATAATTTGATTCCTTTAATTCCACAAATGAAACTGCGGACGCCTTGGTGACGTCCATTGGTTTATTGGTTTCTCATTTTTGTTTTGGAACCGCTAAAAGCTTTTGAACCGCGAAGTCGCCCCAGTACCATCCTCCAGAGGCGGATAAATCTGCTGGAGCTACGGGGCAGGCGAAGGCGCGAAGGACGCTAAGGGTTTTATTTATTTCCAGATCGGAACGAACGATCAGGAAAAGAACCATGCCCTACGGGCAAATCAATGCTTCAGGTTGTTTACCAGAGAGCTTTGCATAACTCAAAATTTTGTTTGCGATTTTGCTTCACTACGTTGTAGGAGGGGACGCTGGCTAACTTTGTCAACTTATTCATCAAAAAGTCCCTGGTACCAGAGGGAACATCTTGATTAGCGCATTAAGTATGGGAATTCAGAACTTCTTAGGTAATCCTGCTTGCTTGAGGACAGCGTTGGCCGTATGCCGGGACTTAATTGAACTGTCAACCACAAATCTGATGCCGGTTACCGGACTGAACCATATCTCGTGATCACCCTTACCTTGACGTTCGAAAGAGCATCCAGCGTCTCGCAAAAGTTGTTTTAATTTCGGCGTGAAAGAGGGCATCAGCAACTTCTGCGTTGCGTGATCTCAAAGCGACGGGTTAGGAGCTCGAAAGGCACCTCCCGTTCCCCTTCCGTTTCATTAACATCAAGAAGTTCCGGAATCATTACTTTCAGCTTTTCGATTAGTCCCTCTAAGTTATTCTCTTCAGTGGCCAGACCTGGTACATCGTCGCTGGTGGCCACCCAGACACGTGCAACTTCATCCCACTCGGCGTGCACAAACAATGGTTTTCCGTACATATCTTTACCTCTTTTTAAGTGAATTCAAATTGAAATAATGGGGGACGTTCGTTCCTAACGTGCATAGCTTGCTTCTAACTCAACTCTCAAGTCGAGACCTTTGCAAATCCTCCCCTTTTGCCCAATTACTGCGTCAGGTTTAAGAATAATTTTGAGTTTTTAATTAAAAGGCTGTTGAACCGCGAAGTCGCGAAGGACGCTAAGGGTTTTATTTATTTTCTGATCAGGACCCCGGTTAAATTCGCTCCGCTCGTCTTCTGCGAAGAATTTAACAGGGCAGGCGGACGATCAGAAAAAGAACCATGCCCTGCGGGCAGAAAAATGAGTGCAAGTTGTTGTGAGCGCCGATACCCGGCGGTCAGAATGTCTTTCTTGGCGTGCTTTGCGTCTTGAGCGCAGCGGGCGGTAAGAACTGCTGAACCGCTAAAAGCCTTTTGAACCGCGAAGCTTGCTATATTGCAGTGAGCCTTGATTAAAAATTAAAAAGGCTATACTCATTTTGATTTTGGTTACAGTAGGTTGGTTGGTAATCCAGAATCAGAAAAGGAGCATAGCCATGTCTAATAAAGCTGAAAAAATTAAAACTATCAACAAAAAAACGCTTATCGTTACTTTGGATATTGGTAAAAATGTCCATTATGGTTATTTCAGAACTCCAAATAATCAAGACATTAAACCATTCCCGGTTTATAACACCGCTAAAAGCTTTAATAAATTCTGGGAAAAGCTTTGCAGTTTTAAAAATAAATACATGCTTGATGAGGTTGTAATCGGATTTGAGTCTACAGGCCCATATGCGGAACCGATAACTAATTATTTGAGAAAGAAGCCGGTTAAACTGGTTCAGGTGAATCCGATGCATACTAAAAGAATTAAAGAATTGACTGGTAATTCTCCTAACAAAACGGATAAAAAGGATCCTCGTGTAATCGCAGATGTTATTTCTCTTGGTCATGCTTTGACAGTCGTTGTCCCTGAAGGGTCTGCAGCACAGTTGCGCAGGCTTACACATGCAAGAGAACGGGCGATAGAACGCGTAACAGCCATGAATAACCAGCTTCAGGATCTTGTTTTTGTGATATTCCCAGAACTTGGCACTATTATTAAACCATCTACAAAGACCGGCATGTATCTGATTAAAAATTATCCTGATCCTGAAAGTATTGCATCCGCTGGTATTGGGACGCTTTGTAATATCGTAAGGAAAATCAGCCGTGGAAGGTTCGGCACAGACCGAGCTGAAAAACTTTATAATGCCGCAAAACAATCTACAGGAATTACAGAAGGCAAAGAAAGTGTGATTTTGGAGACGAGCCATCTTGTTTCTAATATAGCAAATGAGAACAGATATATTGAAAGCCTGAAAGAACAGATGATTGAGCATCTGGAACAGATTCCTTACAGTCACAGCATCTTGTCCATTAAAGGTATCGGGCACGTAACAGCTGCCGGTTTGATAGGAGAAGTGGGCGATTTTAACAAATTTAATACAATCTCTGAAATAACGAAATTGGCAGGCCTTGATCTTTTTGAAATAAGCTCCGGCCAATTTAAAGGGCAGCGCCGGATTTCCAAGCGGGGCCGTCCCGTGATGCGTAAGCTGCTTTTTTTTGCAGCCATTAACATGGTCAAATCGACTGGGATCATGCATGAAAAATATAAACAAATGCTGGACAGGGGTATGCTCAAAATGAAAGCATTGATAGCTATTGCCAGAAAAATTCTGGGCATTATTTTTGCCATTGTCCATAACAACACGGTATATATAGAAAATTACACTAAGCAAAATCATTATAAATTAGCAGCTTAAGTTGTGTGAAGGCGGGGAGACCATCATTTGTGCCATTAGGGCGATACAATCGACCTTCTCGCGAAGCTTTTACGGCTCCCCGTCGTCACCTATTCCCGATAAAGCAAGGTTAGAGCTCAGTTGAGACTCTCAAATACCAGGATTTGCAAGGTGACGCTCTCTATGACTAAAGCTAAAAAACAGGATATTCAAATGCGCAATAGAGTGTTTATAACCCGCAGAAAAATTATCATGTGCTCCGACGAGCTTAATAGTGGCTCATTCTCGTACATAATAGTTTTCTGCTAATTTTTTTTAAATAAAACTTGACTACAATAAACCAGGCGCAAAGGCGCTAAGGGGAAAACGGTTTTTTCTGTGGTCTCTGTGTGCTCTGTGGTGAAATAAATAGTATTAGGATTAAAGGATTAGAAGAAAAAGAAAAGGGATGAACCCTGGTCGCCTCTGGCGCCGCCGAAGGCGGGTAAACATCGAACATTGAACGCTTAACATCGAATGTGGATATCGCTTTGCTCATTTTTTAATAAAATTGAAACGCCGAAGGCGTACCATAATTCTAAGTTCGAAGTTGGACATTTTTTTTGGTTTTCCAATTAGCGCCTTTGCGCCTTTGCCTGCCCGCAACGCTTCGCTTGCGAAGCGGACGGGCGTGAGACATTTTTTTCTTCGTGTTCTTCGTGGTGAAAAAATTAGAAACTGGAAACTGGAAACTAGAAACTGGAAATTAGGAAAACCTGAGAACAGCTAACAGCTTACAGGTTTTTCCATTTAGTGCCTTTGCCTGCCCGCAACGCTTCGCTTGCGAGGCGGACGGGCGTGAGAACCGGGATAAAATTTGATTAAAAAACCACTCATATTTTTGTATTTTATTGTTGGCTGCATGGTTTTGATTATGCAGCATGATATAGCCTCGGCTGATATGGCAAGAGATAAGTATTTTAGGGCCGAGGCCTGTTACAACAAGCTTTGCAAAAGTCCCGAAAAGCAGAAATACAGACACAACTGGTTGAATTGCATAGAAAAATTCCAGGATGTTTACAGGCATAATCCATTAGGCCCATGGGCTGCTGCCGGACTTTATATGTCTGGAAATCTTTTTAATGACCTTTACAAAAAATCGTATAAAAAATCAGACAAAAAAGAGGCAATTGATTTATTTGAGCGCATTATAAAACGTTTTCCAAAAAGCAAATATAAATATAAGGCTGGTGAAAAGATACGATCCCTTTTAAAATCGAATGACCTGAAAGCTTTATCTATTAAAAAGAAAAAAAACCCAAAAAAGAAAAAGCCCTCTAAACACAAGCCCGCAAAGGCAGCGTCGGGATTATACCTGTCTAAAGAAACAGTTAATAAGAACGGGCAACTATCTACAGGTAAATTTTCTACTGTAACAGATCTTCGATTCTGGTCTAATCTCAATTATACGAGGATTGTTATAGATGCTGACAAAGAAACATCATATACTCACAGACTCCTGAAAAAAGATCGTTCAATCAAAAAACCCCAGCGTCTTTATATTGATTTAAAGGATTCGGTTTTAGGAAAGGCCGTAGAAAAGAGTATTCCCATTAATGATAATCTGCTCAGCAATGCACGCGCAGGTCAGCATGTATCTGATTCAGTCAGGGTGGTTGTAGATATCAAGTCCTTTAAGAGCTATAAAATTTTTTCATTAAGGAATCCATTCAGGATTGTTATAGATGTATGGGGAAAAGACACAAAAACAGCATATAAAGCAGGTTCTGAAAAAACAGGCTCAAAAAATAATGCAAAAATTGATTCATCCGCTCTTGCAAAGCAGTTATCTCTTGGAGTTAAGACGATTGTTATTGATCCAGGTCACGGGGGCCGTGATTATGGCGCGCCTGGTTATTTAAGAGGAGTTCACGAAAAAAATGTAGTGCTGAATATCGGGAAAAAACTTGCTAAAAAAATCCGTGAAGAATTAAATTGCGAGGTTATCATGACCCGCAGATCAGACAAGTACCTTACCCTTGAAGAGCGAACAGCAATTGCAAACACAAAAAATGCAGATCTTTTTATATCTATTCATACAAATGCAGCGAGAAACAGAAAGGCTTACGGCATTGAGACCTTTTTCTTAAATCTTGCAACAGATAATGATGCTATATTGGTCGCTGCCCGTGAAAATGCCACATCGACTAAAAATATCAGCGACTTGCAGACCATTTTAAGCGATCTT
>Ga0222665_1001420_pt1 | contig 10738 bp, 10 predicted proteins | sample AntAcemetagen653_FD_179853 | JGI IMG/M metagenome (GOLD analysis project Ga0222665, IMG submission 179853) | Saline water microbial communities from Ace Lake, Antarctica - #653 | ecosystem: Environmental > Aquatic > Non-marine Saline and Alkaline > Saline | place: Antarctica: Ace Lake...
CGTTAACGCCGTCTGTTCCGTCTTCACCGTTTGTTCCGTCAACACCGTCTTGTCCATTGGTACCATCCTGTCCATCAGCACCGTCAGCACCATCTATTCCGTCTTCTCCATCTGCTCCTCGGCAGTCAAGAACGTCGCAGTTGACATCGCTATTCATATCTTCACTTGGATCACAAATTCTGTTCATGTTGAGGTCCCAACAGGAAAAACCGTCAGATGCTCCACGACAGTCAAGAACATCACAGTCAAAGTCTCCGTCATAGTCTTCAGTTGAAATATCACAAACTCCGTTGGCATTGGTATCCCAGCAGTTTATTCCATCCTCTCCGTCAGTTCCGTCTTCGCCATCAGTTCCAGTTTCACCTTTACAATCAGCAGGAGTACATGCGTTGTCTTCGTTAACATCTTCTAAAGGATCACAAGTGTAATCTGCATCAAGATCCCAACAGGAATATCCGTCAGCGCCCTTACAATCTGCAACTGTGCAGAAAGTATCTCCTGTAATATCTTCAGCAGGATCACAAATATGGTTCATATTTCCGTCCCAGCATGAAAATCCGTTAGTGCCATCAGCTCCATCAGCTCCATCAGCTCCATTAGCTCCATCAGCGCCGTCTGTTCCGTCAGCTCCAGTTTCTCCCTGAGATCCGTCTGCTCCTCGACAGTCGAGAATATTGCACTGAGTGTCGAGATTCTGGTCTTCTGCCGGGTCACAAATACCGTTAGCATTAATATCCCAGCAGCTTACTCCGATAGCTCCGTCAGCTCCGGTTGCTCCAAGACAATCTGCCACTGTGCAGTCTCCGTCTCCATTTTTATTTTCGCCCGGATCACAAGTGTAATCCATGTCGAGATCCCAGCAGTTGTAGCCATCGGTTCCATCGGATCCTGCTGTTCCCTGACAGTCAGTAATATTACAGAATCCATCATTATTCTTATCTTCCTGCGTTGCGTCACATGTGTGATTTGCTATGAGATCCCAGCAGGCATATCCGCTTGGTCCAGGAGTTCCGCGACAGTCAGTAAGTGTGCAAGCTGAATCGCCATTGAGATCTTCAGTGGCCGTGTCACAGATCCTGTTTCCATTAAGGTCCCAACAGGAAAGCCCATCTTCACCTTTACAGTCCTGAGGTGTACAGTCTCCATCACCATTAAAATCTTCAGTGAGAAGATCACAGATGTCATTTTCATTGTTGTCCCAGCATCCGAATTTTGTTACAGGAATTTCACCATCGTATTCATATGCACCAATATCACATGTTGTTCCGTGAGGTCTGCCTATATTTCTCTGATCTGTAATAATAGTGTTTCCATCCATATCTGTACACACACCGGCATCCATTGCAGGAGAATCAAAAAGGATAGCATGAGTTGCAGAGTTTCCGCCGTTACTTGATAAGGGTTCAAGTTTTGGGTCTCTTCCAAGAACATTATGTGAGTTATCAGTTCCGATCGCGCAGAAAGAAAGGTTTTCTATCAAGTTATAACCGTAAGAATCAAGAACACCGAAGCAGTCATTAGGAGTGGTTTCAGCAGTGTTGTCAGCAATGATAGTGTTTCTCATCTCTACACGACTGTTACTTGTGTTAAAAATTCCGCCACCTTGATCCATTGCAAAATTGCCGGCAATAGTTCCATTGTCTATTTTTAAAAATGAATTGCTGTTATTGTATATTCCGCCACCATCTTGGCTGTACGCAAAGTTATTACTGACAGTGCTGTTTTTCAAGGTCATCTGGTTTTCGTTAGTGTTGTATATTCCTCCAGCGTAACTGGAAGCGGTGTTCCCTGAAATAGAAACTTTTTCAATGTCTACGGTTCCTTTATTTGAGTATATTCCGCCACCATAAGTTGCATTATTGCCGCTGACCGTGGATCCACTTATACTTAACGATGAATTAACACCATAAATCCCACCGCCGTAATCTCCAGCTTTATTTCCAAGAATTACTGAATTAATAATTGTCGCAGATGAGCCTGAAAGACCTATTCCTGCTCCGCCGTAGTAAGATCTGTTTGCGTTAATATAGCAGTTTTCAATAGTAAGTGAATCAGTTGTACTGTAAATTCCACCGCCATAATTTCCATCATTACCTGAATATCCGTATCTTATTGTCATATTTCTGATAATAATATTTCCGGATGTTGCTTTGAAAACTCTATTGTTCCCTCCGCTTTCCGTTGAAGATGCCTGAACAATAGTGTCATACATGCCAGCACCCTCGATGGTGAGATTCTTGCCGATAATTATGTTGTAATCCTGATAGATCTCTGCCGAAAGCTGGATCGTATCATCAGCAACAGCAGCTCCAACTGCAGTTTTAACAGAAGTGTAATCACAACCTGAAGCACAGACAGTGATAGTTGCCGCAGTCAGCGACACGGAAAAAAGAACAAAAAAAGTTAAAACAATAATTTTTTTCATAGATAACTCCCTGAGAAAAATAAATTAATCACACGTCTTTGAGAAAGTAGGTAATTTTAAGAAAAAGTCAAATCAATAAATTAGTCATTCTCATCAAAGCACCTGTTAAATCCCTTTTCAAACTTTGTGGGAGTGAAATCTGATGTGATTTGATCTATATCTTTGAATTTATTGATATTGTAGTAGTTTCTCACTTTAAAAAATCTAAATATTCGAGGTGAAACGGCATCTTGCGGGCATTTGTAGACACATCTCATGCAGATAAGGCATTTCCAACCGAATTTTGGTTTTCCGTCAACTAATTTTATATTGCTGGACGGGCAGATCTTTTCGCACAATCCGCAGGAATTACACTTTTCATTTACTTTGAGATCTTTTCCGAAAAAGGGCGATCCCATGGATTCAAGTCTGCTGAAAAACCATGTTGAAAAACGTAGCCATAGCGGATTCTTGTGAAGACTTTTTTGATCATTAATGACCTTGTCAGAAAGTTTTGAAACTTTGTTTTTTGCAGTTTTAAGGATCTTTTCAATAAAAGGTTCACGGTATTTTAAAAAAACATTTGCAGGCATTACAACAGTGCCTTCCTGATCTACAGAATAACCTTTTTTTTCAAGGATCTTTCTTATTTCATAAGTTGCGCCACCGTTAAAAAATGGATCTCCGGGAGATTTTATGACAAAAAACGATCTGGATGCTCCATTCGGAAGGTGGTCCTTAAGAAATTTGAGCACGTTTTTTGGAGCGTTGAGTGCGTGAACAGGATAGATAAGACCAGCTTTAACAAAATCATCATCAAAACCTTCATTTTTTCTCATAACATCATCAATATTGATAAGTTTCACATTATAGTTCTTTGAGAGTTCTGATGAAAAAAGGTTAGCGACATGCTCAGTATTTCCACTGCCGGAAAAGAAAAAGATCGATAACTTCGATCTATTCAAAGATGTGGCCTATCCTGAAAGGTCTGAATTCAACAACGTCAAAGATAGATTCTCCAAACTGAACGGAGAACCAGACAAAGAGAGGTTTTCCCTGGATATTTTCTCTGGGAACAAATCCCCAGTATCTGCTGTCTAAACTGTCATCTCTGTTGTCACCCATCACAAAATAGCTTCGGGTCGGAACAGTAAAAGATTTGTTGCAGTAGGTGCAGTATGATTCCATTTCTTTTCGAAGATCCTGTGGAATTGTTTCGTTGTACATAACCTTATAAGTGTCTTCTTCTTCATTTGTTTCTGCGTACTGCACACCTGTTACCACTCTCCCCTTAGACGAAGTGTAGGTAACTTTTTTCAGGAATTCTCTTTTAAGTTCTTTTCCATTTACAAAAAGTTTAGTTCCTGAAATAAAGATAGTGTCTCCCGGTACGCCGACTACTCTTTTTACAAGTGCTTTCCTCTCGGGATTCGGTTCAGTAAAAGTAATTATATCGCCTCTGTCAGGGTCAAAAAATTCAACGAATTGTCCCTGGGCAAAAGGAAATGTGAGTCCATGAACAAACATTGCTACGAACAGGTTGTCGCCGATCTTTATGGTGTCAACCATGCTTCCGGAAGGAACACGGTAAGATCCGATCACAAAGAATTTGAGTATCAGAGCAATAAGAACTACAAGCCACAACTCATCAAAAAGTTCCCAGATCGCATTCTGTTTATACTTGTTAAAAGTCATCTTAAAACGATGTTCAAGTTCATAGTTTACCTTTTGAAGATTTTCCAAGTCAGGGCTTTTCTTAAATGTTTTTTCTGCGGTAGCTATTTCTTCAAGAGATGTCGTTAGTTTTTTATCAACATTTTCCGGCAGAAACTTTCTTTTCTTTTTAATCCATTCGAGTTGTTTTTTTCTGTAGTCGATTTTCTTGATCAGTTTGCGAATTTTTCTTCTCTTTAACATGTCAACCTCCAAGTTCAGTCGAATAGAAAATATTCAAAACTAAGTTAAAAGCAAGCTCGTGTTGTTAAAAACTTGACAGGAAACTATTTTCAAATATAAATAAACGGCTTTTTGGAGAGGTCGTTTTTAGACTGTTTTTTTATATAATGGAGGATGATTTGGCTCATCACAAGTCGGCGAAAAAGAGAATTAAAACGAGCGAGAAAAGAAGGATGTATAATCGCTCAATAAAATCCAGAGTTAAAACTTACACACGCTACTTCAGAGAAAGTATCGAAGAAGCAGTGCGGGATGCTGAGAACATTACTAAATATCGTGATGAAACTTTGAAGAAGCTTCAGAAGATCACTAGTGAAATGCATAAAGCTGCTACAAAAGGTGTTTTTCATAAGAATACAGCTGGAAGAAAGGTCGGAAGACTCACAGATCTTTACAACAAGACTTTCGCCAACTGATATTTAATAGATCTTCACTAAGACCCGATTAGAGTTTTTTCTGTTTTAACAGGATTGAACTTTTATCGGGTTTTGTGCTTTAAGGGGGCCCGGAATGAACTATTCGCTTATTCTTGAGAATATTTCAGAAATATTTACTGCAAAAACTGATGCACCGGTTATGACTGGTGGTGGTCTTCTAATTGCAGCGGATGAAAACGGCAAGATCACTTTTGTTGGAAAAAGCTTGGATTTTTTAAAGATAGAAACTGATTACAGAACAAGATTTGCATCATCAGTTAAAGATGCCGGTGGAAAAGTTGTATATCCGGGACTTGTTGACAGTCATACGCATATTGTTTTTGCAGCAACAAGGGAAGATGAATTTGCTATGAAAGCTGACGGTGCTACCTATAAAGAGATCGCACTTGCGGGTGGCGGAATACTTAACAGTGCAAAAAAAACGTCTCTGGCGACAGTTGATGATATCTATGAACAGGCGGCAAAAAGACTGGAACAGATCATAGGTTACGGTGTTACGACGATAGAGATCAAATCAGGATACGCACTTACGCTTGAAGGCGAAATAAAGCTCCTTGAAGCGATAAAAAAGTTAAAAGAAAACTATCCTGTTGAAATAGTTTCTACATTTCTCGGTGCTCATGCATATCCGACTGAATTTAAAAATGACCACGAAGGCTACATAAGTCTTATAAATGATGAGATGCTTCCTGAAATAAAGAGTAGGGGACTAGCTGAATTTGTTGATGTTTTTTGTGAAGAAGGATATTTTTCTTTAAAAGAGACTGAAAAGATACTGAAAAGAGCTAAGGATCTCGGTTTTAAGCTTAAACTTCATGCAGATGAGTTCAACTCACTTGGTGGAACTGAGCTTGCAGCACAAATGGGCGCTGCTTCTGTCGATCATCTTGAAGAGGTCTCAGATAAGGGTATCGAACTTCTTGCAAGCACTGGAACTGTTGCAGGAGTTCTTCCCATAACTTCGGTTTTCTCGAAACTTCCTTTTGCTCCGGCAAAGAAAATGATAGAAGCAGGAGTGAAAGTTGCTCTTGCCACTGATATGAATCCCGGAAGTTGTATGTGTGGTTTTCTTCCCCTTGCAGCAAGTCTTGGAGCTACTCAACTTCAGATCAGTGCCGAAGATTCTGTCCGAGGGATTACTATCAACGGGGCGGCTTCGCTTAAGAGAGAAAACACAAAAGGCTCCATTGAAATAGGAAAAGATGCGGATTTAGTTGTTATGGATGCTGATTCATGGATATACCCGATCTATCATTTTGCTCATAACCATGTATCAAGTGTATATTCAAAGGGTCGGCTTCTTGACTTTAACAGTCGAAAACGGTTAATATAATGCGGCAAAACGTTTTGATGGTGATTTAAAGATGAAAAAACTACTGATCATTTTACTGCTTCCCTTACTTTTAATCGGTTGCAGCGACGAAAAGAAGATCGAACGGAAATGGAGAGTTATGGATGAACAGGTTTATGAACCTAAAATAGACCATTCAAAAATCCTTGATTCCCTTGATGAGCTTGAAAAGGTGATCTATGCTCCGCTTACGTATTTTCAAAACAAGTTTGAAACGCGCTCTTTTACTCAGGAATTGGAGTATATAACCGATACAGTTGTTGAAGAGGAGGCCCGAGAGCTGAAACTTAGCGAGACTGTCGGGTATTCTTCAATGGAAGACGGCACTTTCAAGCTTAATTACCAGAACAACAGGAACGAAGGCTGGGATATGATCTGGAAGGACAACTTCCTTTACAGAAGACAGTTTGGTGGAGAGTTTACTAAAACTTTCAGTATGGGAGAACACAGATATTTAAGAGAGCTTCTTTTTTCTGAGATATCTGACGTTTACACTATTCTTCGTGATCATGCTGTTATCAAATCTTCTAAAGCTGTAACTCTGGGAGGAATAGAAGGACATCTTGTTGTTATTGCTCTTGAGAAAAAGAAAATAGATAGAAAACCGATTGAAGATAAATCCTATCTCCAGAATTTTCAGGGAACTCAGGAAATGAAGGACGATACACTTCTTTCTGAGCTTAAAGACAAGAAAAAAGAAGAAATTAAGGGAACTTTGAAAATATTTCTAGATATGGATTACGTTCCTTTGAAAATGGATATAAACGTTGAGTTTCAACTGAAGTCGGAAAAGGTCGGATTTAAGATCTCCGGAAGCAGGAGACTCAGTAAAGAAAGTGAAGAAGAAATTGAAGTTCCTCGTTATAACGAAGAATATCACAGAAGGACTCTGGACGCTGCAGTAAATATTATGAAAGGAATAAAAAATGACAAAAAATGACTTCAGAAAACTGAAAACCATAGTTGACGCGCTTAACGATAAAAAAGGTATAAACATAATGGCCTTTGATGTTGATGTGCAGTCAGGATATACTGATTACATGGTGTTTGTTACAGGAACAAGTATTCAGCACAATAAGACAATGGGTGACGCGGTCGCCAGAGCTCTTAAAACAGATGGCTTTTCTAGACCTGTAACGGAAGGTGACAAGAATTCAAAGTGGGTACTTATTGATTCAGGTGATGCTGTTATAAATATCATGCTTGATGAAATAAGAAGTTATTACGATCTTGAAACTCTGTGGGAAGAATGCGAAAAAGTAGATATTGAATCTCTCTAATCCATGAAGATCTCACTTCTGGTTGTCGGAAAACTCAAAAAAAACGGCGGATTTATTGAAATGGATGAATTCTACCGCAAAAGAGTGAAAATGTATTCAAGTCTTGATGTAATCGAGCTCAAGGAAAAGCAAAACATCAAAGATCAAACCGAAACGATTAAGAAAAGTCTACCCGCAGACTCCTATGTTGTTGCACTTCGCGAAGAAGGAAAGAAATTAGATTCTGTTAAATTTTCAGGACTACTTCAAAAAGCCTTTGAACAAAAGGGACATCTCTGCTTCGTGATCGGAGGATCTTACGGATTTGAGAACATAGGAGAAGACCTATCGCTCTCAATTGCACCATGGACACTTCCGCATCAACTTGCACGTATTAATGTCTTAGAGCAGATCTATCGCGGTCTTTCAATTCAAAAAGGTTCTAATTATCATCATGGGTGAAAATTAATCAGTTGCTAAACAAAAACTTGCACGATAAACAAATTTAGTTTATTGTGCAAATAGAGTTTAGTGAGAGGAGGATGGCTATTCAGATGCAGGATATAGAAAAATACTTGAAAGAATTGTTCGGAAAGAAGTTTATTGTTAGGTCTATTCACAAAAAAGAACTAAAAGGATTGCCTTTATATCTCACAGGAACATACACTCCTTACGAGCTTGACTTGTTTGGTAAGCAGATAGTTATCATAAAAAAAATAGGAAATGTGAACGAAACTCCTGCAAAGATTGAAAAAGATGTTGCTAAGTTCCGAAAATATTTTGAAAAAGATGTTGCTGTACTCTTAAAAGAACTAGTTTCATGGGAACGAAAACGTCTTATTGAAAAAAACATTCCTTTCATTGTGCTTGGACGTCAATTGTATTTGCCGATGTTTCTTTTGGATTTACGTGAAAATTTTTCTATAAGTACTGTTTCACCTGATAAATACTTGTCCTGGGCAGCTCAGCACACCTTGTTGCGGCAAATTCTTCGTGGTGATGTTGAAAATCGCTCTATGGCTGATATAGCAACTCTTCTCGGGTATTCAGCAATGATGATGACTAAAGTCAAAAGTGAGCTGGTTGCACTTGATCTTTGTGATGTTAAAAGAGAAGGTCGTTCAAAAAGGATAGTTTTTTCCATGCCTAAAGAGCAACTGTGGAAAGAATCTCTATCTAATATGCGTTCTCCGGTTTTCAGGACACATTTTTTAGCTGGAAATATTTCCAGCATTCAGTCTGCCGGTCTAAGTGCTTTGGCTGAAAAAAGTTTAATCCAACCGGATAAACTTCCCACTTTTGCTGTTTGGAAAAAAGGATTTAAAAGTGTTGTTAATAACTATAGTCTTGTTGAAACTGAAAATGAAGAGGTGGTTGACCTCATTCTTGAGGAGTGGTATTACGATCCGGAAAGTATTTCGGAAAATGATATGGTTGATCCGCTTTCTCTTTATTTGTCATTTCGAAGTAACCCAAGTGAGCGAATACAGATTGCTATTAAAGATATGTTGGAGACAGTAACATGGTGAAAGGAATAGATCTTTTTCAAGAGCACTTCAAAAAATATAAAGATTGCTACGCTATTATTGGCGGTACAGCCGCTTCAGAATGGTTTGCAGTGCAGGATTTGACATTTCGCTCCACTAAAGATATCGATATTGTTCTCCTCGTCGAAGTGGTCGATAAAGCCTTTATTAAACATTTTTGGGATTTTGTGCTTGATGGTGGCTATGAAATCAGGCAGCGCAATGATGGTCGTCCGATTTATTATCGTTTTGCTAAACCGAAAAGACGTGATTTCCCAGAAATGCTGGAGCTTTTTTCCAAAGAACCCGGCGGGTTTAATTTAAAAGATGAACAAACAATAGTGTCTGTTTCTAAAGATGAAGATGCTTCCAGTTTATCAGCTATTTTGATGGATGAAGATTACTATAAGGTTGTTCATGATTTTCGGGAAGTAAGCCGAGGCCTTCCTCTTATTACGCCTGCTGGAATAATTTTGCTAAAAGCAAGAGCTTGGCTTGATATGTCAGTCCGTGTGCAGGCTGGAGAGAAAGTTGATAGTAGGAATATAAAAAAGCACAGGAATGATGTGTTCAGAATGGCTCTGCTTCTCCCTGAAGGTGAAAGTTTTTCTGTGCCGCAAAGTGTATATGAGGATTTTCAGAAATTTCTTGAAGCTTTTCCTGTGGAATCTACTGAGTGGGAAAGTATTAAGTCTGCTGTGGGCAAAAATCCTTCGTTACCACCTGTTAAGGATGTTTTGAAAGCTTTATATGATGCGTTTTTGTCGCCTGAAATTTAAATGGAAGGTTTTTAAAGTGAGAACAAGGATCATAGCTATATATCCAATTTTTATCGGTGTCTCAGTAATTGTGATGTTTGTTGTTCTTTTTGTTCTTACGATCAAAAATTCATCTGCATTGAGATAAGCATTTCGCGAAGCACTTTCGCAGCAAAAGCTACAGATATTTTTGAAGGGTCGAGGTCAGGAGCGAGTTCAACAATGTCAGCTCCGATAATTCTGCACTTTTTTTCTGTAATAACTTTTAGGAAGTTCATAAAGTCGTGAAAAGATGCTCCCCCGGCTTCAGGAGTTCCAGTTCCCGGAACAAAGCTTGGATCGAAGTAGTCCATATCAAGTGAAATATAGACAATTTCACCTTCATCAAGAGCGTCAGCAACGTCTTCAAGGTTTGTTGCAGGGATTATTCTATGATCTGTCTGTCTTAATTCAAATTCCTCGGCAGTACCACTTCTTATTCCGATCTGAATGAGTTTTTCAAGTCCTTCGTCTAAACAGAGTTTCATGACAGAAGCGTGACTGAGGCTGTCCCCTGCATATCCTTCTCGAAGATCTGCGTGAGCATCAAGATGTATCATTGTGAATTCAGGATAAGATTCCTTGTGTGCGAGAAAAAGAGGATAGGTAATAAGGTGTTCTCCACCAATCGAAACCACTCGTTTTCCCTCTTCAATAAAGGAAGAAACTGCCACTTTAACTGTCTCGACCATTTTAGCTGGATCGCCAACCATGATGTCAAGATCTCCAACATCGCAAAATGGAACGTCATCAAGGCTTTTTTTCTGATAGAATGAAAATTCTTCAATTGCTTCGTAGGCGTAATTTCTAAGTTCCCTCGGCCCGAAACGACTTCCCGCACGAAAAGATGATGTGCAGTCATAGGGAATTCCTGCAACAATAATTTCAGCTTCATCAGCATTATCTCTTGAAGATATGAATCTTGGGATCTTAAACATCAGTTTCTCCAGATTAATTAACCCATCTTTGGAAAAATACGTTTGAGCCGTCTAAAAAGCAAGAATTATT
>Ga0222665_1001423_pt1 | contig 10717 bp, 14 predicted proteins | sample AntAcemetagen653_FD_179853 | JGI IMG/M metagenome (GOLD analysis project Ga0222665, IMG submission 179853) | Saline water microbial communities from Ace Lake, Antarctica - #653 | ecosystem: Environmental > Aquatic > Non-marine Saline and Alkaline > Saline | place: Antarctica: Ace Lake...
GTTTTTTTGAAGATCGTTATAAAAGGCCAAGGCTTTTTCTTCTCGTTTCATTGCAAGTCTCAGGGCGTCCGGATAAGACATCCCTTTTTCGTATGTCATGTCCACAAGATAGTCGCTGCGTTTAATGTCAGTAATCCATTCAAATTTATAGTCAGACACCACTTTTTCGCCCTTGAGGAATTCTTCTAAAAGGGCCGCATGTTTCTGCTCTTCTTTTGCAAAGCCCTCAAATGCCTCTTTGGCCCAGGCATACGGCTCGAGCCTGCTGGCTTCCTCATAAAAGTCCACCGCTTCCTTTTCTCTCTCTATGGCATAACGAATAATCTCTTCAAACGTGTCAAAGCCCATGATTTCCTCCTTTTTAGTTCGGACACTAATTTGGTTACATTACATCCTTATCACTCTCTTCTATTGCCCTGTCTATTTCTGCCTTCAGTTGAGGAGGCAGGCCAGGGATATCAACGTTTAAAAAACCACGAACAATAGTGGCAGTGGCTTCATCTTCGGTGAGTCCGCGAGACATCAGGTAGGCAATCTCTTCCTGCGCAATCTTTCCCACTGCCGCCTCATGGGACATCTCAACACCGTCAGCATGCGCCTCTAATTCGGGTATGGCATGGATAAGACCGCCATTGAGAAGAAGACCCCGACACTCCAGGTGGGCCTTAATATCCGGCACCTCCCCGATCAGATGGCCCCTGGCAATAATGTCTCCACCGTTACTGATGGTCCTGGTTACAATTTCAGCCCGGTTGCCAGGGTGTTTAAGAAATATCCTTCCACCGAGATCATATTCGGAACCGGGGCTTCCCACAATGATACTGTAAAACCGCGCCACCGCATCCTTACCGACCAAATGGGTTGTTGGATACATCTGCAAAGAGCGGACCGGTTTCATGCAGATATAGTTGTTTAGGAAAAGACCGCCCTCCTCCACCTGTGCCACCGAACGCGGGCGTACCATCATATCCTCGGCCCAATTGTGGATCATGGTAAAGGTCAATTTGGCGTTTTTCTTTACATAAAATTCTGAGATCCCCACATGAACCCCCCTTTTCATATGGGGGGATGTGGCACACCCGGTTATGATATGAAGCTCTGAATCTTCTTCCGCAATAATGATGTTATGAACATTCTGCTGTAGGCCGTCCTTATCGAGATAAAGGCAGGCCTGAACAGGATAGATGGATTTGCTTCCCGGAAGGGACCGGATAACATAGCCGTCATGCAACCCGAGTTCTGCGGCAGCAGTATACTTGTCCGCATCTACGGCCGCTAATTTCCAGTAATAATCCCGGATCCAGTCATGGTGCTCCAGGGCCTTCCGGATGGGAATGACTTCAATCCCATCCTGCTGTGAATGACAATGAATCACCTCCGTATCTTTCTGAAAATAGGTTCCGCCCCTCTCCTTCTCGGTTACATCCAGCCCGGCCATGATAAGCTGTTTCTGCTCTTCTCCAGGCATGGCGCAAAGATCTTCATCAGCCATGTAGGAGTGAGGTACCGGTGCGTCATCAAATTCCTGAAGATTGACGTCCGGACCGATCGCGCCCTTCTTCTCTATAGCCTTCTTGGCACGCTCCCTTAATTGATCGTCGATATGCATCTGACACACTCCTCATATCCGGACTCACCCACGCAGTTCAATATTTCGTGCGGGTTACTGACACAGCTTAACATGCCGTCATAGAGGACCTGACCTTTGTCAGCAGCCACATAGTCCAGGATAAATCCTGTATGGGTGATGATCAGCCCCATTTTTGTCCTGTCACGTTTTGCCTGCATCTTCGGTTTTGTATCAGCATCAAGAAAGCCTTTCTGCAACAGAGAGGCAATGGTCTTACCCACAAGAGAGATGTTCTCCATGTCAACCCCTGATTCGGGCTCGTCAAAAAGCATCAGATCAGGGTTTTGCGCCAATAACTGAAGCAGTTCAGAACGCTTTATTTCACCACCCGAAAACCCGGCATTCACGTCCCTGTCTAAAAACCCTTCAAAATTGACCTTTTTTGCCAGAGTCTCTTCCTCTACCGCATCCTTTGCGCACAACTGGACCATCTGCCGGGTCTTCAGCCCGTTTATGGTGGGTGGCCGCTGGAAAGACATGCCGATACCCAACCGAGCCCTTTCGTCTATTGGCAGTTCTGTTATATCTACCCCTTTAAAGATGATCTTCCCTGCCGTTACTTTGTATTGAGGGTATCCCATAATTGTCATCAAAAGGGAGGTCTTCCCGGACCCGTTCGGACCGAATAAGATATGGGTCTCACCTGGATGGATCTCAAGATCGATATGTTTCAAGATCTCCTTATCGCCGAGCTTAACCTGCAGGTCCTCGATTTGCAGCATCTTTCCTCTCCTTCCTTTTGATTAAAAAGCCTCGTCGACCTTCCAGGCTTCCCATACATGCCCAACAAGGTCAGGCCCTGGCTTGAGCGTGGGTTTGCCGGGCAGCCATCCCGATGGAGTGGCCTCATCACCATTAGTTGCACGGACATGCTGAAATGCCTTTATCTGACGGATGAGTTCGCTCACATTTCGGCCCACCGGAGGGGTCAGTGTTTCAATGGCCTGAATAACGCCATCAGGATCAATGATAAAGCGGCCCCGCATTTCAACGCCTGCATCTTCATTATAAACACCATAAACCGTGCCTATCTTCCCACCGGAATCTGAAACCATTGGGAACGGGACCCCACCTTCCACCATCTTGGAAAGTTCGTTGTCCTGCCACATCTTGTGCACAAAATGACTATCAACGCTGATGGATAACATTTCTACTCCCAATTCCTGGATATCTTTGTATTTGGCAGCAACTGCTGCCAATTCTGTTGCTCAGACAAAGGTAAAATCACCGGGATAGAAGCAGAGAACCACCCATTTGCCTAAATAATCTGAAAGCTTGACCTGACCAAAACCGCCACCCTGATAGGCGGGCGCCTCAAAATCAGGGGCCTTGGCCCCAACCTTAGCGACACTCATTGCTACCTCCTTCTTGTTTTCAGCTTCTATCCCTGCTGTTTTTTCTTTTCCCGGTTCCCCGACCTTTGATCCGGTCGGTTTACCGCAACCTATCTTCAGCTCCTTCATGAAACTACCCCCTTATTTAGCCATGAATTCCGTTACCCAGAAATCATGGAGATTGCAGAAACTGGTGGCATAAAACCTGGACCCATGGTCGGACGGAAGTTCATAGGTAGAAACTGCTTTTTTGTCAGAAGGGTAGAAGGTCTTCGATCCGAGGACCGTGCCATCTGCCGCTACTAAGGTGTGGCGGACAATATAGTGCTTCTCAGACATAGGGTGTTTGGTGGTGAGGGTCACTTTTTTCCCCTCTACCTTTACCTCAGGGGCATGCGACCCTACCTTTTTGGCCCACTTCCCGGGATTGTCCTTTGTATATACTACACCTGAAGGAAACCCTCCTGGTGAAGCAAAGGCGGTTGCGGATTTGGCCACAACCATCCCGGCAGCCAGAAAAATCGACTTTTTCAAGAAATCCCTCCTGTCATTCATAATAACTCTCCCTTGTTCTCCCCAGATTTTTGTTTTTCTTTATGAGGTTTTGATGGTCTCGTAAAAAGTCTCCAAGACCGTCACTCCCGCGGCGGGATTGATTTTACTGGATTCCCGCTTTCGCGGGAATGACGACAACGGATGCTTTCCGACTTTTTACGAATTCATCAGGTTTTAAATCGGATCTGTTTACTCCTCCTTCTCAAACAGGGATTTCTCCGCCCCGCAAACCGGACAGGTCCAATCGTCGGAGAGGTTTTCGAATGACGTCCCGGGCTCTACGCCGTTATCCGGGTCTCCATCCTCCGGGTCGTATACATAACCACATACCGAACATACATACTTATCCATAATTTTCTCCTCCTTAGTACCTATTTATTGAATTCAAATCATGTTTGCGAAAGATTTGTCATATAGCCAAACTGGGCAGAATGATACGTTTTTACCCTTTGCGCCTTTGCGCCTTTGCGTGAGACTTGTTTTGTTCCGGTTTATCCGGGTTAGGTTCCAGCTTCCAGTGTACACTGGGTAAAATCGATCTCTTTACCACACCCGGAACAGATGTGTGCCTTATTAAACTCATCTGAAAAAATCTCTTTCTCTTGTCCGCAATTGGGGCATTTACACGTGAATACTTTCAGGTCTTTGAACTGTTCCCATCCTGGGCAATGTTGTGGTGTTGTCATGATTGGTCTCCTTTCGCCATACTGGCATTTAAGATGTACTTGGTTTTTTGCCTATTTCGCGGCCATAACCCTGGGCCATCTGTGTACCGCCGCCCAAAAGAGCAGACTTGAGCCTTAACGGCCCACTGACCATATCCATCTTGAGGATATGGTCCATGGTGTCAAAGATACGACCAGGCGCCTCTCCGCTCCATCCAAAAGCTCCGAATGAACCGCCGGCCTTCCCTTCAAGGCTGGCCTTTTCAGCGAGGAAGAGCATGGTTTTCATCGCCTGCATCATCTCACCATGATATGTGGCAGATCCAAACAGATAACCGTCATATCCATCGAGATCCGTCTCCTTCTTAACGCCTGTAACATTGACAACGTCTGCTTCGCCACCTTCAATCCGGATACCTTCCGCGATCAAATCAGCGATCTTCTTTGTTGCACCGGCCCTTGTACAGTATACAACTAATACTTTCCCCATCATCAATCTCCCTTAGATTTATTCCTTATCCTCTTCTATTATGCCCTTATGTTTGGTGCCGCAGAGGGGACAAAGGATGTCTATCTCTTTTTCGTCTCCGATAAACTTTTCCCGAAGTTTCTCAGGACCCAGGAAGCTTATATCCCCGCAGGCGCACTGGGGGCACTCAGCCTTTACATGGTATTTCTTTTTTGACATGACAACACCTCCTCCATGTTTCTAAATCTATTAAAGTCTCGGATCCTGTCCTGTCTGTCCACAATCCGGGATGTAGCAGGCTACATCGACAAATTCACATTTTTTCTTGCACGATGGACATTCCTCTGGCGGCGTATCCGCCTTAAGGGCAAAGCCGCACTCCTTGCATTTCCACTCTCCCATAATCTATTCTCCTTTCTATTTTATCACTCATACTTAACCGCCGGCAGGGGGAGTAAATACCCGCTGGCAGAGTTCTCGATCTCACTTATTTTAGCCTTTCCACAGGCCATGAAGGGAGCAGTACTCCCGGGCCGTGACCTGGTCCGCCTGGATTCTGAAAGTTGCTTCAGGCGCTTCACCAGGATTCAGGAACTGGTGGTACGCCTTTCCATCGGCGATGATCTCCACCCACTGGATGTAATGCTTTTCTTCCATGGGATGGGCAACATCCCCCACCTTCACCTTGAAGCCGTCCGCGATCTTTTCCACTACCGGAACATGCTTCTCTTTGGCCGCATCCACGGTGTTTTCCTTCTGCAGCACCATCGGTTTACCACAGCATACCAGTTCACCTTTGGCTCCGAACAACACCTCAACAATGTTGCCGCACACTTCACACTTATAAACTTCGAGTCTTTCTGCCATTTTTTATCCTCCTTTAATTTAAGTTGGTTCTAAATCTTGAAAATCCGCTTTTATCTGCGTCCTAAGTTAATAGTTTTCCCCTAACAATTCAAAATACGCCTGTGGATGATCACAGGCCGGACATGCCTCGGGGGCCTCTTCTCCGGTGTAGATATAACCGCAGTTCCTGCAGCGCCATACTACCTCGGCATCCCGCTTAAATACACGGTCCGTTTCAATATTGGCCGCAAGATCATTATACCGCTTTTCATGCTGCTTTTCAGCAACTGCAATTGCTTCGAAAACAGTGGCTATGGCCTCAAACCCTTCTTCCCTCGCTGTTTTTGCGAAACCCGGGTACATCTCGGTGTGTTCATAGTTCTCGCCGGCCGCAGATGCCTTTAGATTGTCCACGGTTTTTCCGATCACGCCGGCAGGAAAGGCCGCTGTTACCTCCACCTCGCCGCCTTCCAAGAACTTGAAAAGCCTCTTGGCATGCTCCTTTTCCTGGTTTGCCGTTTCCTCAAAGATGGCCGACATCTGAACGAAGCCCTCTTTTTTGGCCTGGCTGGCAAAATAGGTGTACCGGTTTCGCGCCTGGGACTCGCCTGCAAAGGCGGTCAATAAATTCTTCTCTGTTTTGCTCCCCTTTAACTCCATTAATTCATACCTCCTTAGAAATCAATTTGTATTGGATAAAATAAAACGCCACTATTCAATTCAGGGATCGTCAACCACTCAATCTCGCGTTGGGTTGGACTCAACAACTAAACTATTTCTAATCGGCCGGGACAGAAAAGCTTTTTTCCCGAAAGTGCACCTTGGCCCTATGGCACCTCGGACAGGTGAGCTGATCCCGAAGCGCCTCAAAAGGAGTACCGGGATCACAACCGATCTCTTTGCACCCTTTTTCAGGTTCATAGCTGTATCCACAGGGGCATTGGTACAGATGCACTTTTTTCCATTGATTAGCAGCCATCACCTTAACTCCCCTCTGCCAATACGGATCCGGGGCCTGCAAGGGGCCGGAACGATTTTTTGCTCGCCCCGCAGACCGGGCATTTCCAGTCATCCGAAAGATCCCCGAAGAGGGTCCCTTTCTCGATTTTGCCCTTCCTGTCACCCTTATCCGGGTTGTATATATATCCGCAGTTGGTTGTCTGGCACTGGTACATTTCTTCTGGCTCTGCCATTTTTATTCTCCTTCTTCGCTTCAAGCGTTGTTGGTTCAGGGATTACTCTGTCAATTGGCGAACTTTTCACCAACAGCCTTTCCATAATCCTGGCCTGCACGCAAACCATCCTCTGTACCCACAACAGCCTCTTTCAAATTCAAAGCACCCAAGTCAATCATATCCATTTTGAACACGAACTGCATGGTATCAAAGATCATTGGCGCAGATTCCCCGCTATGGGTGTAGGAACCAAATGCCCCCCCCATCTTGCCCAGAAGATTGGCCTTCTCTGCCAGGAAGAGAAATGTCTTCATCCCTGCGGTCATATCTCTGTGATACGTGGGGCATCCGAACACATATCCGTCATATCCTGCCAGCTCTTCATGGCTCTTTATGTCGGAGATTTTTCTGAGCTCGGCCTCGTTACCGCTAATCCTAATCCCCTCGGCAATGGATTCAGCTATCTTCTCTGTTTTTCCTGTTCTACTCACATACGCAACTAATACTTTTTTCATCGCTTTTCCTCCATATTTTTTATTGTTATACCCCTCTCCCACCCAGTAAGTCAACATTAGAGAGGGGGCAGATATCTTCACTAATAGCAGGTTCTGTGCCAAAACATTGTTCCCGGGGGCTTTGCAATAAAATATCCCTAAAATCATAGAGTTAGGCCACGCGAAACTGGCAGATCAAATCATAACTTGCCATCAGGATAACAAAACATGATACACTAATGTCTCGGTAATGGCAATGGTGGTTAACCTGCTGATATTATGATATTTTAAAAGGGACGAAAAAGGCTCTAACAGTTCCACTCAAACCATTAAAAGCTGTTTAAGACCGCCACAGGAAAAGGAACATCGGAAATAAATCGGGAAATGGTTTTAATATTAACATGTTACCTGAAAGATAAAATAAAGGGGCTGTACAATGTGGTAAAAGAGCAGGCCCAAAAAAAGTGTCTCATATTGAATTATGAGACAAGAATGTATCATGAGACGTAATTAAAGAGATGAATCCCGATAGGCGGGGCTCCCAGCGGAAAACATCCAGGTACGCGAAGACTCCGACATCGAATGAAAATAGGTGCTATAACGAATCTATTGCTTCACGGCCCCTCCAGCGGAGAGGTGCCGGATCGGTAAGGACGCACGCATGACAAATCAGAGGTTGTCTACCGACGCGCTTTTCGCCTCTTCCATGAGCCGGTCAAGACATTGGGTCAGATACACGGGTATTGAAAGGAGGCGGTAGGAGACGGATTGGCCTAAGGTGGTTTTCAGTCTAATGTTTTCCAGAGTGGGTAAATTAAAATTGCATCGGACCGCGAAATCCAGACCTTTTTCCGCCATGAATTGATGCAGAGACTTCATGCTGCCCGCCGGACCGGATTTTACCTCGAGAGGAACCAACTGATCCCCGTACTGCATGAGGTAATCTATCTCCCCCTGTCTTCCCCCGGTTCTTTGCCAGTAGAAAAGAGAGGCCTCCACCAGAGGACTTTGCAAAGCGCGCAATTGCTGACCCACAAACTGCTCCGCCAGCCCCCCTTTATTGGACAGAATGAGGTTTGCGGCCTCCCGGCGTCTTGTTGATGAAATCCCTAACTGCACGGAAATGAGCCCGATATCCACCATCAGCGCCTTAAAAAATTTCTCGTTTGACTCCGCTCCCAACGGCAACCCGTTTCCGGTTGAATGGGCCACTTTTGAGCAGACTTTTGCCTGACAAAGCAAATGAAAGGCCTTTTTAATGGGGCCGGCCTTGCTCGCAGGATCCACCCGGCTGTACACAAATTTATTTCCCAACTGACGTGCCACGGACAACATGATTTTGCTTAATGCTGCGGCTTCCATTTCCCCGCCGTATTTGTGGAAATCATCCCGATAGGTGGTCAGCAGGTCATGCTGGATCTTCATGCATGCATCCAGATCTTCAGTGCTGATCCATTCCTGGACCACTTCGGGCATGCCCCCCGTAAGACAATAGGCCTGGTACAACTTCAGGCATTTATCATGGAGGGATTGCGGCATTCCCGATGCCAGGGAAAAGGAAGACAGTTTCCGGAAAAGGGCATCATGCCCGGATGCTTGAACAAATTCAAAAAAGGACATGGGTTCAAGATAGAAATAAGTAATCCGTCCTACGGGCATGCTGTATTGGTATTTGCTGAGAGCAAAGTCCAACAATGACCCGGCCGCAATGACCGGCAGGTCCGGCATATCCTCCTTGAACCATCTGAGTTTTCCAAACAATTCCGACGCCGCCTGGATTTCATCCAGAAAAAGCAACGAGGAATCGCGGTTAACAGCCGTTGAAATTTCCGCTTCAATGTTTTTCAAAACCGCTTCAGGACTATTTTCCGAAAAAAGCTCCGCCAGATTGGGAAAACGTTCCAGATTTATCTCAATCAGTTGAAGGTCGTGGCGTTTTGCAAGGTCTCTGACAAGCCAGGTTTTGCCCACCTGCCTGGCGCCCCTGAGAACCATGGGTTTGCGTTTTGGATTTTTCAACCACTGATCGAGATTATGGGCAACGGAGCGGATCATGTCTATTCCTCACACAATGGATAAAAAGCAAGACGTTGTTTTGTGCAAAATATGTTAAAACAACGCGTTGAAATTGTCAAACAATAAAAAAACAACACGTTTTTCACTGGGAATTGCCGCGGTCTAGAGATGGAAGGGGGCGGCTTTTCAGTTGGCATTTCCAGAAAAAACTCTCCTCCGACTCCCAAAGTACACCCTTTACAAAATCGCTATTCTTTTAAGTAGTCGAAACGGGACGGTAGTCGAAACAGGACGCTGGTAGAATAGTAAGAAACTCAATCAATCATATAGTATTCGTTCTCATGTGCAATGGACTGGCCTCTTGCCAACGAAAACCCTACTCCAGGGGGACGTGTTTCCATGCCACAGATTTCGGCGACCCTTTCGGCAATTCTATCCAAGTTATGCTCTTGGCGTTTCAATTCGTAGTAGCGCTCATATTTTTTTCCGCCGCCTGGGAGAGTACCGAATCTACAAACTCTGAATCACCCAAAATCCGCTCGATCTCCCGGATCATGATGTGATGCAGCACACCGGGCACGTCGAACCGAGCTTGTCTTGGCATGGCATATCATCGGTATAAAAGCCGGTGCATTGGCAATTTATCTTTCTAGACGCGGTAGGAATGCCGGTCACCCGGCACCCCCCGCACAGATCCCAGCATGCACTACTAATGCACTGGGCTCCTACCTCGGGTATGTAACGCAGAGACGTTGATTTGGATATGGGTGCAATTGATGCACGCACAGGTCCGGAACATAGTGTTGCATCCCAATCACGGTCCTGGACCACTCGCCTGCGAGTCCCTTCTCGCTACCTCTCGTACCCGTTCAAGCCCGTTTACAGGTCTTTTGGCTCAACGTAGGTCTCTCCACTTGGCCGTATCCTGGATTTCTCCTTTCGTGCCCGTTTAGTGTTCTCCATATCAAGCCTCCGTCACAAAGTACGGCACCTGTCGAACTTTAACAGGTTCCCCTTGGTCAGGCCCCTTTCCTCCACCATCTCCGCAGCCCCGTGGTCATAGTGTCTATGCTTGAAGGAGCTTTGTTCGACAGCTTCTCAGGTACTATTGGCCTGTCCGACTGCTCGGAAAAACACCTGCTGGGATTGCGGCCTCGGCCTTCCCCAACCGGACTGTCTGTGGGATTTCATACAGTCTTTTCCGAGCTCTCCCGGTTCCCGCTCATGGAGCGTATGCACATGCCACAGGCCTCTGACTCCGGGGAGCTGAACAAGAACTCGCATATCGCACTTATTCATGTTGCCTTCCCCATCGTTGGACAAGGTCGGCACTCCCGAACGGTGATTTCGGAGCTCAATACTGCGCCTATGCACGCCCTTACTAACGCTTCGCCACGCCATCACTGGTCGTCGACGCATAGCTCAGGGCCGGAGCGGATCGCTACTCCTTACTCCGCAGAGGACTTGTCTTCAACTTCAATCACCCGAAGACTCACCTCCTACTCCATGCCGGTTTTAACCGGCGCTTTCCCA
>Ga0222665_1001430_pt1 | contig 10679 bp, 6 predicted proteins | sample AntAcemetagen653_FD_179853 | JGI IMG/M metagenome (GOLD analysis project Ga0222665, IMG submission 179853) | Saline water microbial communities from Ace Lake, Antarctica - #653 | ecosystem: Environmental > Aquatic > Non-marine Saline and Alkaline > Saline | place: Antarctica: Ace Lake | collected...
AAGCGATTTAAACAAAACTCCAAGCGATGGAATTTTTCGTGATTTTTTTGGAAGAAAACTATCATTAATTGCTGCAAAAAAAGCTGTCAAAATTATATGTGTGAGTAAGAGTTTAAAACAACAACTTCCTGATAAATTGCAAATAAAGACAAAAGTAATTCCTTTTGGAATAGATTTAAAACATTTTAAACCACACAATATTTTTGAATCAAGAAATCATCTTTCTTGGAAAACAGATGAAAAAGTTATTTTATTTAACGCAAATAATCCGAAAGTAAAACGCCTTGATTTGGCTATAGAAATTGAAAAAATTGTTAAAAAAACCATTTCAAATGTTAGGTTGTTTGTTTTGGAGGGCAAAACCAATCCCGAAGACATTCCATATTTCATTAATGCTTCAAATGTTTTGTTGCTTTGCAGCGATAATGAAGGTAGCCCGACAATAATTAAAGAAGCGATGGCTTGCAATTTGCCAATTGTTGCAAATGATGTTGGCGATGTTGCCGAACGAATAAAAAATGTAGAAAATTGCTATTTGGTTAATCAGAACGTTGATGAAATGGCTAATGCTATTATTCAAGTACTTAATTCGGATAAACAATCCAATGGACGAGAAATAATTCAACTTCAAAATTTATCAAATGAAAAAATTGCATCAAAAGTGAAAGAATTATATGAAGAAATGATAAATTAATTACTTATGAAATTCATTTTACTTTTATCTTTTTTAACTCTAATAATTATTTTTTTAGGATGGGAAATTTGGAAAAAAACCAAATGCAGTAATTATTTATTTGGCTTTGTTTTAATTTATTTTTGGACACTTAACGGTGCTTGGATTTTCACGATTGATCAATTGACGGGTGCAAAAGGTGCGGATATTGGAATTTCTTATTACAGAATTTTTGAGAAATTGTTTACTGTTCAATTAGATAATAATTATTTTTTAACAATTTTATATTACGGGCTTTTTATTATTGTAATACAACTTATTATTTGGTTGATTAGCAGAAATCACAAAAAAAATACTTTGATTAAAATCAAACCAATTTACATCTCAATCAAAGCATTTTTAATTCTTACATTAGGTTTAATAATCTTAAATCTAATTATCATCTACCCTGATATAAAAGAATCAATTACCAAAGGCCGATCATTATATTTTCAACTTAACGATTCAACAAATAGATTTCTTACTATTTATCAATTAATCAGTAAAGTAATTGCCTTCACATCCGTTTTTAGTTTAATTATTTATTTTCTTGAGAAAGGCGATAATTTTTTCACATTTCAAAAAGATAAAATTTCTTCAATCGTCGTAATTTCATGTTTAATTTTTGTTGTCCTCTTCTTTGTTTTCACAGGGAACAAACACGATTTGCTCTTCAGCGGAATTTTTGGAATGCTGTATATGCTTAGAAAAATCACACTGAAACGAATCAAAAACTTTATTGTATTTTCATTTATTTTATTAATTCTTTTCATCTCAATTGACCTGAGTCGTAGCAAGCAGTTTTTATTCTCAAATATTAAGCCTCAAATTAATTTTCAAACAGAATTATCAAATGAGCCGAAAGAAGGAATTAAAACTCGGTTTAAACATTTTTTCTTCCACAACGAAATGTTTTATGCTCATTTTTCAATGTACGGGGTTCTTTCAAAAAATGTTCCCATAAGCTATGGAAAGAGTTTTAATTATCTTGCTCATTCAATGATACCAAGAAGCATAGTTTCAGAAAGGCCTGAAGATATTTATCAATATTATGCAAGAAAAGTTAATGCAAAAAAAGGACAAGGTTACACAATTCATCATGCAACAGCTTGGTATTTAAATTTTGGAATATTAGGAATTATACTTTCCGGATTATTTCTTGGTGGAATTTGGGCTTTATTAAATAATCTTTTCTTACGAAATGGTTTTAAAAACAATTTTTTGAAATTATTTGCTATTCTTTCTCCTTTTCTTTTTGTAGCCTTTCTCCCGAATTTGATTAGAAGCGGCCCTGAAGCATTTAAAGGCGTATTTTTTGAATCATTACTAATTCCGGTTTTTATTGTGTATATTGCTACACTTGTGAAAAGTGAACATATAGAAACTAATAAAAAGTAGTTGTCAAATTTGAAATAATAACAATTAGTCGAAATGAAGATAAACATACTAACTCAATATTTCCCTCCTGAAGTGGGTGCTCCCCAAAACAGGCTTTTTGAGTTAGCTGTTCGATTTAAAAAAAAAGGTGCAGATATTTCCGTAATTACGGCTATGCCAAATTATCCTCAAATGGAAATTCATAAAGGATATAGAAGTAAATTCTATTGTCTTGAAATGATTAATGATATTCCTGTTCACCGTTCTTGGGTTTACGTAAGCAAAAGTAAATCAATTATAAAAAGATTACTGAATTATTTTTCATTTGTATTTACATCATTAATTATTGGTATATTAAAAACCAAAAAACATGATGTTCTATTTGTCGAATCACCTCCTTTGTTTTTAGGAATATCAGCATATTTAATAAGCAGATTAAAAGGTGCAAAGCTAATTTTTAATGTTTCGGATTTATGGCCTGAAAGTGCTGAAAAACTTGGGCTTGTAAAAAATAAATTTTTACTTAAATTATCCACACATCTGGAAGAATTTTTTTATAAAAAAGCATTTTTAATCACAGGCCAAACACAAGGTATTTGTGAAAACATTGGAAAACGTTTCCCCGACAAAGATATTTATTGGTTAAAAAATGGAGTTGATATAAATTATTATGATGTAAAGAAACAATTAAACTCAAATTGGCGAAAGGAAAATGGTTTTCTATCTGACGATATTATTTTGATTTATGCCGGTATTTTGGGTTATGCACAAGGTTTAGAAATTATAATTAATGCCGCAAAACAATTGATTATTAATAATAATATTAAGTTTGTGTTTCTTGGAAGTGGACCTGAAAAGTCGAAATTAATGGATATGAAAATAGAAAACGATTTAGAAAACGTTTATTTTTTTGATGCAGTCTCCAAACATAGAATGCAAGAAATTTTAATTTCAACAAATGCTTCCATCATACCTTTAAAAAAATTAGATTTATTTAAAGGTGCAATACCCTCGAAAATATTTGAGAACTTAGCTCTGAAAAAACCGATAATTTTGGGAGTTGATGGTGAAGCAAAAAACTTATTCATTGAAAAAAGCAAATGTGGTTTATTCTTTGAACCTGAAAGTGTAGATGATCTTGTAAAACAAATAAATTATTTAGTTAAGAACCCTGACATTTCTCGAAGATTTGGAGAAAATGGATTTGAGTTTGTTTCAAAAGAATTTAATAGAGATATAATTGCTGAGGAATTTTGGCAAAAAATAAATACAATTACATAATTTATTATTTTTAAAGAAAAATGAGCATTTTAAAACAAAACATACATAATAAAATTTATTATTACACTTTTGTGTTGCTTGCATTTTTCATACCCATTCAGGAAAATATTGTTGCTTTTTTAATCATCATCTTGATTTTGAATTGGCTGTTGGAAGCAAATTTTATCAATAAAGCAAAAGAAGTTTATCACGATCGAAAGCGTTCATTTTTATTTTTGTTTTCGATATTATATTTCTTCTATTTGTTTGGGCTTCTGTATTCAAAAAATCTGGACTCAGGTTTTTTCGATGTTCAGATGAAATTATCATTATTGATTTTTCCTTTAATTTTTTCAACTTTTAATTTCAACTTTTTCGATAAGAAAAAAATAGACAAAATATTATTTGCTTTCGTTTTAAGCACACTATTGCTTTCGGTTATTTGTATTATTACTGCTTATTTCGATTATAGTAAGTCTTTATGGATTAATGAATTTTATTACATTCCATTAAGTAACATTAATTTATTCGGAGAGCAAGTATTATCCAAACATCCGACTTACTTTGCAATGTTTCTGAATCTTTCATATGGAATTGTGTTATTAAAGTTTGTAGAAAACAGGCTAAAATATTCATTCTTAAAGAATTGTTTATTAATATTCACCTCAATAGTTATTTTTATTTTTGTTTCATTATTGAGTTCAAAAGCCGGAATTGCAGGATTTCTTATAGTCTCGTGTAGTATAATTGTGTATTTAATTATATATAAAAAACAATATTTTATAAGTTGTATGATGGTGGTATTTGTTCCTATCTTATTCTTTTTTTCAATTGAGTTTTTACCCAATTCGTTCAACAGAATAATTAGTGCAACCGAAATAATTAATAGCAGCGAAGAAATAAATAAGAACACTATCGACGGTACGGCCGAAAGAATTTTGGTTTGGAACTCAGCATTAGAAATTTTGAAAAATAATTTTTTGTTCGGTGTCGGAACCGGTGATGTTAAAGATTTTTTAGTAAAAGAATATAAGAAAGAAAATATAAGTGCGGCCTATAAACAAAAGTTAAATGCCCATAACCAATATCTTCAAACAGCTCTTTCGATAGGGTTTTTTGGCTTAATAGTTTTATTAATAAGTCTTTTTTTACCTTTTGTCGATTCCTTTAAAAATGGTAATTTCCTTTTAATTATTTTTTTACTGATAATTTCTTTTAATTTCTTATTTGAGTCGATGCTCGAAAGGCAATCGGGAGTAGTGTTTTATGCCTTTTTTAATTCCTTTTTGTTTTTTTCAAAAAAGGATTATGAGGGTTGATAGTGGTTAAATGGTTAAGTTCTACTGCAATTTTAGTGATAACATAATTTTATGGTTCTACTAAAAAATATACTTATAATGATAAAATGAGGCGTAATGGACAAAATTCAGGCTCAAACCTTCCGAATCCCTTGTATTTCTTAGTTTTGAATCAAATCAAAGCTTATGAATAAAAAAAATGCTTTTACTGTAATAGTCCCATAACGAAAAAAAACTGAGTTTTTGAAGGCATAAAGACCTCTGAAAATGTCAAAGGAGTCCTAAAACAGAACTCCTTTCTCTTGACTTTTTCGTCGGTCATCAAGTGTATCCCTGACAGGTTGCTCTCCAGCAGAGCCTGCTTCCGTTTAACTTGATATAGCAAATATAATATATAAAAAACTCCTAATCCAAAATGAATGAAAATACAGCCTGAATTTTGTCCATTACACCTAAAATGATAAAATGCTTGAATGATTAAATATTTCATGGCAATTAAATCTTTGATAATAAATGAACGAAACATTACAATATTAGATTTATTCATTTGCGTATTATTTTTTATTCTCGCATTTTAGCATTCAAGCATTTTCGCATTTATTTATTTTTTCACTAAATTCGCAGTAGTACCAATGCTTAAATGGCTAAATTGTTACATTGTTTTTGTTTAGCAATCCAACAATTTTCTTCAATTCTCAGCTCTCAGCTTTTAGTGAGCTTCAAGCCAATTATTACCTGTATTAATGTCAATTTCGATAGGAACATTTAATTCAATTGCATTCTTCATTTTGTCGATAATTATCGGTTTAATAATTGTCAATTCGCTTTTGTGAGCGTCAAAAACCAATTCATCGTGAACCTGAAGTATCATTTTTGATTTTAAATTTCTGTTTTCAAATTCATTAAAAATATTAATCATTGCAATTTTTATCATATCGGCCGATGAACCCTGAATTGGGGCATTAATAGCATTTCGTTCGGCAAAACCTCTTACGACTGCATTATTTGAATTTATATCACGCAAATATCTGCGTCGCCCCATAATTGTTTCAACATAACCGTTTTTTCTGGCAAACTCTTTGGTTTTTTCCATATAGTTTTTCAAATCAGGATATTTGATAAAATATTGTTTAATGATTTCGGCTGCTTCTTTTCTCTGAATATTCAATTGCTCGGAAAGCCCGAAAGCCGAAATTCCGTAAATTATTCCAAAATTAACCGATTTTGCATTTCGCCGCATATCGGTGGAAACCTCGTCAATCGATACTCCATAAACTTTTGCTGCCGTCGAGGTGTGAATGTCGATTCCCGACTTGAAAGCTTCGAGCATTCCGCTGTCTTTACTGAGTTCGGCAATAATTCGCAATTCAATTTGCGAATAATCGGCGGCAAGCAAAACATAATCTTCATTTCTCGGAACAAAGGCTTTTCTGATTTCACGCCCTTTTTCGGTACGAATTGGAATATTTTGCAAATTCGGTTTATTTGAACTTAATCTACCTGTTGATGTTACGGCTTGATTATATGAAGTATGAATTCTTCCATCGCGTTTACTCACCAAATTCGGCAATGCATCAACATAGGTTGATTTCAGTTTTGTCAACGACCGGTAATCAAGAATGCTGCGAACTATCGGATGTTTGTTTACGAGTTTCCTAAGTACTTCTTCACCGGTAGAATATTGCTTGGTTTTTGTAAGCTTTGGCCTTTCGCTGATTTTCAGTTTTTCAAATAATATTTCGCCCAATTGCTTTGGCGATGAAATATTAAATTCAGAATCCGAGAGTTTATAAATTTCGTTTTGTATTTCTAATATTTGTTCTCTTAATTCTTCTGAGAAATTGTTCAAAGCTTTGGAGTCGAGTTTTACACCCTCGGCTTCCATCGAAGACAATACTTTTATTAAGGGTGTTTCTATTTCTCTAAAAAGTTTTGTGTTATTTGTTTCGGAAAGAATCGGTTCAAAAACATTTTTTAGCTGAAGCGTTATATCGGCATCTTCACAAGCATAATCTTTAATGGTTTCAAGATCGACGGAACGCATACTTCGCTGATTTTTCCCTTTTTTTCCAATTAAAGTTTCGGTTGAAACCGGCGAATAATTTAAATAGGTTTCGGCAAGTACATCCATATTATGTCGCATGTCGGGCTGAATAAGATAGTGAGCAAGCATTGTATCGAAGAATTTACCATTTACATCAATATCGTACCAGCGAAGCATTGAAATATCGAATTTCAGGTTTTGTCCTATTTTTTCAATTTCAGGGTTTTCTAATAATGCCTTAAATTCTGTAACAATTTCCAAGCAATTATTATAATTTTCGGGCAAAGGAATATAAAAGGCCTCATCGGTTTTATATGAAAACGATAAGCCGACCAATTCAGAATTATTTGTATCGGTTCCGGTAGTTTCAGTATCAAAACAAAAGGATTTTTGCAGGGATAAAGTTTTTATCAGTTCGCTTCTTTCTTCTTTATTATTAATTAAAATGTAATTATGCTTGCTTGTTTGAATTGTGTTCAGGATTGGTAAGGAGCTGTTTTCAGAATTCGGATTTTCGGGAAACAACTCAGTTTGAAATTCTGGTTTTTTTGATTGATTTTTATTATCATCAATCGAATATTCAGCAAAAATCCTTTTTGCCATGGCACGAAATTCAAGTTCATCGAATAATTGCTTTAAAGCATTAAAATCTGGGTTGCTTTTCTCAAGTTCTTTTTCATTAAATTCAATAGGAACGTCAAGAATTATTCTTGCAAGTTTCTTAGATAACAAAGCCTGATCGGCAAATTGTTCAATGTTTTCTTTTTGTTTACCCTTCAGCTTATCTGTGTTTTGTAATAAATTTTCGACGCTATCAAATTCATTAACTAAAATTGAAGCTTTTTTTTCGCCAACTCCCGGCACACCCGGAATGTTATCGGAAACATCGCCCCAAAGGCCGAGAATATCAATTAATTGCTCGGGACGTTTTATTCGATATTTATCACAAACTTCAGCAACTCCTAATTTCTCGGGCATTTTTCCCATGCGTGCAGGCTTATAAATGAAAATGTTTTCAGAAACAAGCTGGCCGAAATCTTTATCGGGTGTCATCATATAAACCTGAAAACCTTCTTTTTCTGCCTTTTTCGATAAAGTGCCGATAACATCGTCTGCTTCAAAACCATCAACAAACAAAATCGGGATATTCATGATTTCGATAAGTTGTTTTATAATAGGAATTGAAATTGAAATGTCTTCGGGCATTTTCTCGCGAGTGGCTTTATATTCGGCAAATTCTTCGTGCCTTACCGTAGGAACTATCGTATCGAAAGCAATGCCAATATGAGTAGGTTTTTCCTTTTTTATTACTTCAAATAAAGTGTTTGCAAATCCGAGAATTGCCGATGTATTCAAACCTTTTGAGTTAATTCTTGGGTTTTTATTTAATGCAAAATAAGCTCTATATATCAAAGCCATTGCATCGAGTAGGAAAAGTTTTTTTGTTTCGGGCATAAGTAAATATTTTGCCAAAAATACTTATTATTTTGAAAAGCTTTTCAAACATATTGCAGCTTCTTTTCAAACAATTCTCTGTGATTCTCTGTGAAACCTTTGTGATCCTTAGCCTTACCACAAAGTTGTACGGAGTAGTACAAAAGTACACAGAGAAAAGCTTAGTGAAGCACATAAAATTTAATAGCATCGAACAGCTCTGACCTTATCTTGATTTTTTTTGATTTCTGATAAAAAAATTATTGTTTTTATAATTGTTTTTCTGATAGAACACTCATATAATGTGAGTAAACTCTTAATAAAAGTCATTTTTCATAAGAGAAAACTCACTTATTTCTTATTTTGGGAAATATTTTACTTGAAAAGCAATCATTTTTTCATTTATATTTTCAAAAGCAAAGCAGATTAATCTTTTTTATGTGGATACTTTTCGATGAATAGAGCGGGTAGTTTTCGGTTAATATATACAAATCGCAAAAGTTTTAACACAAAGGCCGAAAACATGTATATTTATAATCAATGTTTTGCGTGTTTTACGATTCGTCTGAGTTCAGATAATTGCCGGAATTGCGTGAACCAATTAAATTCTTTTTATACTGGACTTTTCAATAGTTTTATTTAAATTTGTATTATAAAAACTATGAGTACTTATTTCAAAATAATGAATGTCATGCTAATTTGCAATTTAACAAAGCTCGCTACAATGGACAAATGGGAAATAATGAGCATGGTTTAATAATTAATTTGAAGTTTTTCATCATGCTAAATAGAGAAAAATGAAATCAACACATCCATTCAAACCTTTTATTCCAATTAAAGCTGATAAACTTATTATTGGAACAATCCCACCTCCTAGATTTTGTTTAAAAGACAGAAAATTATATCCCGAAGATGTTAGATTCTACTATGGAAGTAGAGACAATGCATTTTGGACAATTATCGAAAAAATATTTGATTTCGATTTTGAATTCAAAAATTCTGAAAAAGCAATTAACGAAAGAAAAAATGCATTAAAAGAATTAGGAATTGGAATTACAGACATTGTTGACCAATGCAACCACTCTAATGATTTTGCTTCTGACCAAGATTTAAAAAACCTGGAGTATAAAGACCTTGGAAAATTACTACGTGAACACCCAAAAATAAAAACTCTGATTTATACAAGTGAATTTGTAAAAAACCAAATAAATACGCTTTTTAGAACTTATCATTCAATTGACAAGAGAAATAATAAAATTCAATCAATAAAAATTAATGGAACCGAATATGGAGTAAGGATTCTTTATTCACCATCTCCAAATGCCTTACGGAATTTAGGAGAAAATGGTAGTCAAAAAAGAGAGAGACAGTATAAAGATTTTCTCTCATGATACGATACAAACAAAAAAAGTAAGAACCAATTGCCAAAGGCCTTAGCACTAAACATTATGCACAAGTTTAATAACTTAAAAATGAAAAGAACAATGAAATATTTTAATTATATTTTAATCTGTATGCTTATGCTTTTATACAATTGTAATAAAGACGAACCAGAAAAAACAAATACAGAGTTGTTAACTCAATATATTTGGATACATGATAATGAAATGCTTGATTTAAATAATAATTTAAAGCCTGATGATGCTGATGGGATACAAAAAGATTTAACTTTTAAATTTAATTCTGACGGCACACTTAAGTTTACAAATGATCAGGTTGTTAAACAACTTGAGTGGAAATTTGCAAATAATGAAACCGCGATCACAATAATAGGAATTATGGATGATTCTATCATACCACCGGTAGAAGAATCAACTCATACTGTTTATCAATTAGATGAAAATACTCTGATACTATTTTACCCTTCAACAGTATATAATCCGGATATTGGAACATTTGAAATCTATAAACATAACTAAAAGCCGGCTCATAATAAATAAGCTTCAAACGGTTTTAAGCAAATATTGAACTAACATACTCAAAATTAAGTTTTATATGATTACAACCATTGTATAGTTTACGAAGCGAAGTGAGTACATATGTTGGCATTATAGAATAGGGAATCCCATAGATAACTTGAATATTTAATAATTTTATATAAATTTGTATTATAAAAACTATGAGTACTTATTTCAACATAAAGAATGTCATGCTAATCTGTAATTTAACAAAGTTCGCTACAATGGACAAATTGGAAATAATGAGCGTAGTTTATTAATTATTTGGAAGTTATGTGCAATCATAAAATAGTAAAATGCTAACATATCAAATAAACTCAACAGACAAGGAAGTTCGTTATTTATTTATTGACGGGGGTTACCTTGACAAAATATTACAAAAAATTGGCAAAGAATTTTGGGATATAGATAATTTAAAAATTGACTACCCAAAATTAGGTAGTGCATATAATAAAGTATTCTATTATAATAGTTTACCTGGTAAAAGACATGGTGAAACAGAAAAAAGTTTTGAAGAACGAATTAAGAGTAGAGAAGAATTTTACAATGAGTTGAAATTACTAAATAATTTTCATGTTTATGAAGGTGTTACTTTT
>Ga0222665_1001434_pt1 | contig 10660 bp, 3 predicted proteins | sample AntAcemetagen653_FD_179853 | JGI IMG/M metagenome (GOLD analysis project Ga0222665, IMG submission 179853) | Saline water microbial communities from Ace Lake, Antarctica - #653 | ecosystem: Environmental > Aquatic > Non-marine Saline and Alkaline > Saline | place: Antarctica: Ace Lake | collected...
AGAAGCTTTGGAATGGATTAAAAAAGCCACAATCGAAGGCCCCCAAACATTCGAATGGCTCGCAAAAACAAAAAATGGAGACTTAGTATGGTTTGAAAACAACATGCAAAAAATTAATATTGCCGGTAACGAAAGAATACTTGTTGTTGGCAGAAATATAGACGACCGTATGAAAGCGGAAACAGCTTTACGTAAAAGTGAAGATCGTTATAAAAATTTCATCACACATAGCAATGAGGGCATATATCGTATTGATATGGAACCTTCGGTTGATACTACTCTCCCTCAAAAAAAACTTATAAAGAAGATAAATAGTTGTGCCGTTATTGGTGAAGCCAATAAAGCTCTTTCTGAAATGTATGGCTTAACACAGGAAGAAATGGTTGGGAGAAAAGCAACAGAATTTGCTCCAAATTATGGCGAGAGAGCGTCATTAGTCATTCAGAATAAATCACATCAAGTGATTGGAAATGAAACAGAAGATATTGATAAAAATGGAAACATTCTTTATTTATTGGAAAACTATCATGGCAAAATTCATAACAATCATTTGATTCATATTTGGGGTGTACAACAGGATATTACAATACGTAAGATGGCGCAGGATGCACTAATGAGAAGTGAAGAAAAATTTAAATTTTTATCGGCAGCAACTTTTGAGGGAATTGTTGTTCATAAAAAAGGAATCATTGTCGATGCAAACGAATCATTCCTGAAAATGACCGGATATAGCAAAGGAGAAGCAATAGGAAAGAATTTACTTGATTATATTCCATATGCAAAGGATAAAGCTAAAATATTGATGAATATTGTAAAACAAAAAACCAAACCTTATTTAATAACAGCAAAACATAAAAACGGAAAGGCTTTTATAGCCGAACTGGAAGCAAAAAATGTTAGACATAATAATCAAAATCTTAGAATAGCAGCTGTACGCGACGTCACAAAAAGAATTAAAGCCGAAGAAAATCAAAGATTAAGTGAAGACCGCTTTAGAAAATTGATAGAGCATATGCCAAATGGAGTTGCTATCTATATTCCTGTTAAAAATGGGAAGGATTTCAAATTTATTGATCTTAACAAAGAAGCTGAAATAATTACAAACTCAAAGAAAAATGAAATTATTGGGAATACATTATTAGAAAAATTCCCTAATATGATAAAGTCGCCTTTGTATAAAGCCTTACAAGAAGTAAACGAAACAAGTAAAGATAAATACTTACCCCCATTTTATTATAAAGATAATGTAAGGGAAGGCTGGCGCGAAAACTATATTTACAAATTGCAATCGGGTGAAATTGTTGCTATTTTTACTGATGTTACCGATAAAAAAACTGTCGAACACCAACTTAAAAATCAAAATATTGATTTAAAAATTGCTAAAGAAAGAGCCGAAGAATCAGACCGACTGAAATCAGCTTTCCTTGCAAATATGAGCCACGAGATTCGTACTCCAATGAATGGAATTCTCGGTTTTGCTGACTTATTAAAAGAAACTGAACTAAGCGGGCAAGAAAAAAATAATTATATTTCAATTATTGAAAATAGCGGCAAACGTATGCTAAACATTATTAATGACCTGATAGATATATCAAAAGTTGAAGCAGGTCAAATGGAAATTAATATCTCTGAAATTAATATTAATGAACTTATCAAATATTTGTATACGTTTTTTGAACCCGAAGCTGAAAGAAAAGGATTGAACTTCTCAATCATTAAGCACACAGTTGATGAGACATTAATTTATTCTGATAAAGAGAAAGTTTATGCCATTTTATCCAACCTTATTAAAAATGCAATAAAATATTCAAATAAAGGAAGTATTGAATTCGGATATAATATTATTAGCAACAAAGCCGAACAAGATAATGTTATACAATTTTTTGTAAAAGACAACGGTATTGGTATTCCGATAAATAGACAGAAGGCAATTTTCGACCGTTTTGTACAAGCCGATATAGATGATAGAAATGCTATGGAAGGTGCCGGACTCGGGCTTTCTATCTGCAAGGCTTATGTTGAAATGCTTAATGGAAAAATTTGGGTAGAATCGCAAGAAGGCATAGGTTCACAATTTTATTTTACTATTCCATACATGCCTGTTATTCTTGAAGAGACAGAAATTTTGGACGAATCCAAGATAATTAAGCCCAAACAAGATATTAAGAATTTAAAAATACTTATAGCCGAAGATGAAGAATTTTCCAGCCTTCATTTAAGCATTCTTTTAAAGCAAATAAGCCGGGAAATTTTACATTGTGAAAACGGGAAACAAGCTGTTGAGATTTGTAAAAACAATCCAGATATCGACCTTATATTAATGGATATTAAAATGCCGATTATGGGAGGATACGAAGCAAGCCGTCTAATACGTAGTTTTAATAATAATGTAAAAATAATTGCCCAAACTGCATATGCCCTTGAAGGCGACAAAGAAAAAGCTATCCAGGCCGGTTGCGATGATTATATAGCAAAACCTATAAGCAAGAAGTCATTATTTAAAATTATTGAGAAATATTTCAGCAAATAATAAATAGGTGTATTTTTTTTACCTTTATATAAACCTGTGATGAAAAAGGCTAAAAAAAAATGTATGAAGGAAAAAGTTAACCCAACTTGCAAACAATATTTTTTAATCAATTGATATTGTGAGTTTAGAGCATATGTTATCTATTATTCGGGTACTACAGATTTTTTCATAAAATATGGACTCACTTTATCATTTGAAATATCTATCTAAAGATTGCCATCCGGTATAATTTGTTTTTTGTTAGGTTCTACTACCATTTTAGTGGGTAAGGTATAGGAATAGACCGAAGTCAATCTCATTTTATACATAGCATTATTTATTTTCCAATAAATTCGCAGTAGAACCAAAATTAATAAGGAACTTAAACAACCTATTCATAATAATTCTTGTCTAATATAACAATGTTCTTTATTTATATTGTAATAATTTGTTTTTAAAACATTTTATTAATTTTTTTATAAATAATCTCTTGTTAGAAGTTTAAGTGTGTGTTTTTTATAAAAGCAAAAAAAAATAAAAATCTTTTTTATTATGAAATCAATATTTACTTTTTTATCTCTTTTCTTTTTAATAATTAATTGTAGTGTTTTTTCCGAAAATTTTAAATCTGATCTAAGTAAAAACGAAGGCGGATTACATTTAACCAAGTTAAGTAAAACAGGTGTTGAGCTGACATATAAAATAAGCGAATTTTCTCTTGAAAGCATTAATATTAATGGAGAAATTATGCAAAATATAGTTCTTTCGGGAGTATTTTTGCCAAACGAGGAAGGTGCCCCAAATCTACCCGGAAGCAGTAATTTTATTGCAATTCCTCAATTTGCTCATGTTCAGCTTGAAATTATTGAAATTGAAGAGGAAAGTTTTTATAATATTGATATTGCTCCTGCCCCAAAAATTCCATTTCAAACTGATAAAGCGCCAATGGAATTTAAGAAAAACAACAAGTTATACTTAAAAAACGAATTCTTTCCTAAAAATGCTATTAAATTATCGGAAGCTTCAAAAATCAGAGGTGTAGATGTTGTGAAACTTGGAATAAGCCCTTTTCAATATAACCCTGTAACAAAAGAATTGAAAGTAATAAAAGAGGCAAAAATTAAAATTGATTTTATTGATGGAAGTGGTGATTTCGGGGATAATCGTCTCAGAAGCAAATGGTGGGATTCAATGTTGAAAAATTTAATTCTTAATTCGGCCTCACTACCTATTATTGATTTTAATAAAAGAAAAACTGATGAAACCGGATGTGAATATTTAATTATTTGTCCCGATGGTGAACGTTTTAAAAATTGGGCTGATTCAATTAAAACTTTTAGAACCTTGCAGGGAATAAGAACTAAGGTTGTTACTATTTCAGAATTGGGAGGAAATACGGTAAATTCAATTGAAACATACATTGATAATGCCTATTACAATTGGGATATTCCTCCGGCAGCAGTATTATTGCTTGGAGATCATGGAACTTCCGGAAATACAATTATTGCACCATTAGTTGAACATCCTGATTCAGAAGATTGCCTTGCCGATAATCTTTATGCGGATGTTGATGGCGACGCACTTCCCGATATCACTATTGCCCGAATAACTGCAAGAAACGAAAATGAACTTTCAATAATGATAAATAAATTTTTAGATTATGAAAGAAATCCTCCGGAAAATCCTGATTTTTATAATAATCCTATCGCTATTTCAGGGTGGGAAGACTATAGTTGGTTCCAAATTTGTACAGAAGCAATAGTCGGTTTTTTGCATAATGAATTAGGTAAAGATGTTGTAAGAATTAATCAGGTTCATAGCGGAAATCCAAATGGCGGATATTGGGCAACTGTTCCGGGTACTGATGTTTTGGTAAACTATTTTGGCCCTAACGGATTGGGATACATCCCGACTGATCCTTCAGGCTTGACATGGACGGGAGGAATTTCAACTGATATTACTAATGCAATTAATAGCGGCGCTTTTATAACTCAATACGATGATCATGGAAATATTGAAAGTTGGGGCTGTCCAAGTTACTCATTAAATAATATGAGTTCTTTGAGCAATGAATTTCCAACTTATGTCTTTTCATTGGGATGCTCAACCGGAAAGTTCGACTTTGAACCACAATGTTTTGCCGAAGCCTTTCACCGAATGGAACATGGAGCATTAGGTATTACCGCCTCAACTGCTCTTGCTTATAAGCTTGTAAATGAAACTTATCAATGGGGTGTTTATGATTATTTATGGCCGGAATTTATGCCGGATTATAATCCGCAATTTAAACCTAAATATGCCTTGCCCGCATTTGCAAATACTTACGGGAAGTATTTTCTTGAATCCTCAAGTTGGCCTTATAATACTTATGAAAAAGAAATTACTTATTATTTGTTTCATCATCATGGGGATGCATTTTCGGTAATACATACTGAAATGCCTCAGCAAATTAGTGTAGCTCATGATGAAGCAATTATTAGCGAGTTAAATTATTTTACAATTACAGCAGATGAAGACTCATTTATTGCACTTTCGGTTGATGGAGAAATAATCGGTACAGGAGATGGAACCGGACAAGCAACTGATATTATGATAATTCCTCAAAATACTTCATCAATTATTGATTTAGTAATTACTAAACAAAATTGCTTCAGGTATAATGAAAAATTACCCGTAATTCAATCAAACGAGCCCTTTGTAGCTTATAAATCCCATGTAATTAATGATTCATCCGGTAACAACAATGCTCTGGTTGATTATGGTGAAGAGATATTTTTAAACGTGGAAATAAAAAATATTGGTAATGAAACAGCCGAAAATGTAGAAATTGAAATATTTACAGATGATGATTATGTTTCTATTACTGATAATTATGAATCGGTTGGCAATATTGAAGGAAACCAAATTGTAAATTTGCTAAATGCTTTTTCATTCGATGTTGAAAATATTATCCCTGACAATCATATAGTAAACTTTTTGTTGGAAGCATCAGGAGAAAATACAAGCTGGGTGAGTTATTTTTCTATTGAATGCCATGCTCCGTTTCTGGAATATGAAAATTTTGAAATTTACGATCCGCTTCCCGGTGGAAACAATAATTCAAAATTAGAGCCTGGCGAAACTGCCGATTTACTTATCACAGTCAAAAATACAGGTACCTCAAACTCAATTGAAGTTATTGGCGAATTAATTTGCGAAGATTCAAACATTTCAATCAATAATCCTTCAAATAACTATGGAATTATTGAAGCCGAAAGCTCAGAAACGCAATCATTTAATATTTCGGTTAATCCGGAAACTCCACTTGGATATTGTGCTGACTTTTCTTTTTACGCAAACGATCAGGCAGGATATTCAACACAAAAAGATTTTCAAATTTATATAGGCCAAAAAGATTTTTTAGTTATTGATTTAGATTTGAATACAAGCTCAGGCCCAGCAATAGTTGAAAGCCTTTCAGCTTTTGGTTTGGATGCTTCTTATTTCACAACTTTTCCTGAAACCGGTATAGAAACATATTCGGCAATTTTTGTTTGTCTTGGTGTTTATAATAATAATGATGTATTAAGTTCTGATAATGGTGAAGAATTGGCAAATTATTTGAATAATGGTGGAAATTTATATATGGAAGGAGGAGATACATGGTTTTATGACAGTCAAACAGATGTACACCCAATGTTTAATATAATTCCGCTAAATGACGGCTTAGGTGATCTCGGAACCATTAATGGTGTTTTCGGTTCATTTACTGAAGGTTTAAGTTATAATTATTCCGGCGAAAATTCTTATATTGATCAAATTTCCGCAAATTCGCCTGCAATCTTAATTCTTGAAAATCAATCACCCAATTATGGTTGCGGCGTAGCATTCGATGCAGAAACTTACAGAACTATTGGCGTTTCGTTTGAATTTGCCGGCCTTGATGATACTGAATCCACTAAAAATGAATTGATGGAAAAATATCTTGAGTTTTTTGATGTTATAAATTCAGGGAATTCAACTCAAACAATCGAATTATCACAAGGTTATCAATTTGTTTCCACTAGGCTTGAATTTGAATATCCTGATATGATTACTGTTTTACAAGATGTTTTAAGCGATAAACTTGATTTCGTCCGCAACTCAAATGGAGAAACTTTGCGAAAAATTGGCCCGAATTGGATAAACGGAATTGGAAACTGGATAAGTGTTGAAGGTTATCTATTTAAAATGAACGATAATTATGAACTTAACTTTGAGGGTGTAACTCTATCTGCTCAAAGTACTATTGAATTATCAACAGGTTATCAATTCATAAGTTATCTTCCGGAAATACAATTGAATGCCCTTGATGCTTTTGCAAATATTCTGAACGATAATTTAAATTTTATTAGAAACTCAAGTGGAGAAACCTTACGAAAAATCGGCCCTAACTGGGTGAATGGCCTTGGAAATTTAAAACCGGGTGAAGGCTATTTGGTTAAAATGTTTGCGAATGATGAATTGGTTTATAATATTTCTAAAAATATTTCTTTAAACCAAAATCCTCAAAAGCAATTATATTATTTTGATTTTCAAGGTGGAAATGCAGCCGATCCTGTGTATTCAATTTATATTCACGGTTTGGAAATTGGTGATGAAGTTGCGGTTTTCGATGGTGATAAAATGGTGGGAGCAAGTGTTATAACCTCTGAAAACCCCCTCGAAAATTCAATTCCCGTATTTAGTACACTTACTAACGAAATGGGTTATGAAACCAATAATTTGATTTCGCTTAGAGTTTGGGATTCTAAAATACAAACTGAAGTTTTTGTACACTTTAGCTTTCTTACCGAATTTTCGGAAGCATATGCAAAACCCGATTTCCCGTGTGAGGATGGTGTTTATAGTGTTTTAAATGTAACAAAAGAGGCCTCTTTTGGGAATGAAAATATTACTGGAGATTTGAGAATTTATCCTAATCCTGCTACTGAAGAAATAAATATATTTTCAGAAAGCAAAATAGAATCGATAAGGATTATTAACTTTTTTGGGCAAAACATTTATGATAATCAATTCAACAACAATATTGTAAAATTAAAAATTCCTGAATTTAAAACAGGAATTTATCTTATTATTATTGAAACTGAAAACAATAATTTTACTAAAAAAATCACGATAAAATAGTCACAGAAATCAGTAACAATGATAATTTGATAAAATCATATGCCAAATGATATATCTAAAAGGTATATTTGGTCCAGATGGCCATCGAGAGGAGTAGTGGAATATTGTAAATGTAATTACCAGATATTATGACACCTTCCCATTATTCAAACACTCCAACGACCGAAGGAAATCCGGATGGATACTCAATTTTGGGTTAAAGTTTTTAAACTATGAATGCGATTGATTATAAATAGTATCGTATAAAATACTGAGCTCGGATATTAAACCTTTTCAAAATAAAATAATAACATAGGAAACGATTTGCAAAGTATCCGACATCTTATTTTCCAATTAAAGCAATTGCATAAGCCGAAATTCCTTTTTCTTTACCAACGAAGCTTAATTTTTCGGTAGTAGTTGCTTTAATTGAAACACTATCCTCGGGAACTGAAATAACTTCGGCAAGCGTTTTTTTCATTAAAGGAATATATTGGGAGAGTTTTGGCTTTTCAAGACAAATTGTTGAGTCAATATTTATTATTTTATACTCATTTTTGGAAATTAATTCGACAACTTTTTTTAGAAGGATTTTGCTGTCGATGTTTTCAAATTCAGGAGACTTATCGGAAAAATGGTATCCGATATCTCTGAGGTTTGCGGCACCGAGCAATGCATCACAAATTGCATGAATTAAAACATCGGCATCGGAATGTCCGACAGCACCTTTAGAATGTGGTATTATTATTCCGCCGAGCCATAAGTCATGTCCTTCGGCTAAACGATGAACATCATAACCCTGGCCAATCCTGAAACTCATTATTAGAAGGCATCAAAATTAAACAGCAAAGAAAAACGAAGCGTGTTCTCCAATGGATTATGTTGTTCGAGAGGAATCAAATAAGCAAAATCCAATCCAAACACATTATACCTTAAACCTGCACCGAGTGTAAAATATTTACGATTTCCTTTTGATTTATCTTCATAAAAGAAACCACCTCTTAAAGCAAATTGTTTATCGTACCAATATTCGGCGCCAAGTGAAAAGCTAAATTCACGCATTTCTTCGCTAAATCCTCCGGGAGCATCATAAAATGATTGTATCATACCTGAAATTACGGAAACATCAGGGTCTTTACCTTCAAGTATAACCGGTTTGCCATTTTTGTAAACAGGTAATCCGGTTGTAGAATCAATATCGTAAATCGGAGGTGTCGGAACCAAGAGTTTGTTTATATCAAGCATAAAAGATAATGTATTATAATCATCTAATTCAAGGGTTAAAGATGGCCCAATACGAAGATTTGTAGGAATAAATTCTTTTATTTCATTATCGGAATAAGAAATTTTTGATCCGATATTTGAAATATTGACACCCCAGGCAAATTTACCATCCATATTTCCAAGAACAATATCATCCTGCCAATAAACTGCAACATCAGCAGCAATAGAGTTTCCGGGATGAGTTGCAACTCCTCCAACATACTGTCCTTGTGTTAGGTTTGAATTAATGTAACGGGCTGAAATTGCACCTGATAATTTTTCAGATAATTTTCTGGAATATGTAGCATCAATTGAAAACTCACTTGGTTTGTAATCACCTATTCGTCCTCCCTCTACATTTGTAAAAGTAATATCACCGAGAGAAAAATATAGTAATGAAGCTCCAATCACTTGTCTATCGTCAATTCGATAGTAACCCGAAACATAAGCAAGGTTGATATCGTTCACTAAAGCCCTTAGCCATGGACTATAAGACACCGAGAATCCCATTTTATTATCAATAAAAGCATATTTAGCGGGATTCCAATGCATTGAGTTTGCATCAGGTGTTGAAGCTACTCCTGCATCTCCCATAGCTCCTGCTCGGGCATCGGGGGCAATTAACAAGAAAGGAACAGCTGTAGTAATTGTATTCAAATCACGGCCAACGTAATCACTATTTTGAGCACGGCCTGTGAACATTGCAAAAATTAGAGCGATTACAACTAAGATTTTATAATTCATTTTAAAATTTCTTTTATTCATTTTTGTAAGATTAAGATTTGATTTTCTTATGTATTTTATTGATAAATATCTCTATTTTTTTGGATAGCAAAATAACGAAGATAATTTTTAAATATTGCATTTAAATTTTGGAATAATTTTTTATATAATTACCAACTTTTGGGTTTGTTCAGCTATAAAATTATCTTTTTGAACAAAGATTTTATAAATATATATTCCATTTTTCAATTTTTCGCCAGTATCGTTTCTTCCATCCCATTTAATAGGCTCTATTTCAAAATTGGAAGATTTAACATTTCTATTAATAGTTTTAACAAGTTGTCCTCGAATCGAAAATATTTTAATACAAACATCATAATCTGTTAAAGTTTTATTATGATAAAAAATGAATTCGGTTGAACTTTTAAAAGGATTAGGCTGATTAATCACTTGATTTAAAACCAGTTTTGCATTTTCATCAACAAAGAAATCTATTTTCATTTCTGAAGAATTTCCGCAAACATCCCATACTTTGAAATTTATTTTATGTTCACCGTAGGACAAATTTGTAAAAGGATAAACAATTTTTCCTGACTGATAGGAATCGGGATTAGGAAAAAAGTATTCATTTAAAATTATTTGTTGTCTGTAATCATCATCCAAAACGGCAACAATATCTCTTCCAAAACCATCGCCGGATAGATTTATACCGTTTTCATCAAAAACAGAAACATACATAATTGGATTATCACTTGTAACATCACCTGAAACAAAATCATCTTTTTCGAGATACATTGAAATATCGGGTCCGAAAACATCGACAGGTGCAGAATGATCGACTCCTCCCATTATTATTTCCTGCTCTGAGCCACTTGCATCAATAAAATCATTATGAGCATAATAGCTGATTAACCCAAAGCCATATTGAGGTGTAAGATAGTCGGGTACAACAAAAGTAAATGAAAATTCGCCATTTGTTACTATGCATTGTCCTTTATACAAAATTTTATTCCTTAATAAAAACTCTCTCGGATAGCTGTC
>Ga0222665_1001443_pt1 | contig 10620 bp, 11 predicted proteins | sample AntAcemetagen653_FD_179853 | JGI IMG/M metagenome (GOLD analysis project Ga0222665, IMG submission 179853) | Saline water microbial communities from Ace Lake, Antarctica - #653 | ecosystem: Environmental > Aquatic > Non-marine Saline and Alkaline > Saline | place: Antarctica: Ace Lake...
ATCTTCCTCATAGATATATAGGCACATTTCTCTGATTTCAACATCATTATTAGCATCTACAAATACCCTAAAATAATTGATTCGCTTACTTTTCTTATTTGTTTCTTTTAAATTCTTCCAAAATATCTCATTAGAAGGTTTTGCCCATGTTTTGTTCATTATTTTCTGTGGGGCTCCACCTCCTCCTGCTACTAAAACATATACGTTATCTTCCGGATTGTATAATTCTGTAGTATGAATATGCCCATTAAATACAAAAATCTTTAAATCAGGTGCATCTTTTTTTATTTCAAGTAATTTAGTTAATGGGTCATTTGATTCATCTAAAGGTGGATGTTTGCTATGAGAGTAGGATGGTTTATGATATTGTATAAAAATATTATCTATTCTTCTGCCTTGATATGTGTATTCATCATAGATTTTTCCAACCTGCTCCATTACTGTATCATAAGAATAGGCTTTACAATTCCAAGTGCTGTCTTCGTGCTCAAAATCTTTTAAATTATTGATAGGGCCACTACATAAGGTGAAAAATAAGCTATTGTCTATGACAAAGTAGTAATTATGATAAACACCATGTTCCTGATCTTTTAAAAATGGGAAAGTATTTGAATAATTGTTTAACGCATCTCCCTCACCCGATTCTTGATATAACTCATGATTTCCAAGTGCAGGTAAAAACTTTGGTTTATTTGTTTCTCTGAAATCACTCGGGATTAATTTTTTAAATTTATCCCAGTCTTCTTCTACACATCCTTTCAAAACAAGGTCACCCGTATGTAGTGCAAATGAAGCATCGTCCCTTAGATGCTTTACTACATCATGGAATACATCCTGGACAATCTTATTCCATCCTTTAACATTTTTGTTTTCCCAACTTTCAGATGGATTAACATCTCTGGTATCGCCCATTACGATAAAATTATAACCCATTTCTCTTTGCGTATAATTAATATTGGGTGAAATCTTTTGTATTACCGACTGCCCGTAAACATCAGTTAATACAATAAAACTCCATGCAAGAATAAGTGCAGCAGTGAGTTGAAACTTTTTTGTAATCCTCGTTTTCTTCATGGTAGAATTTTTTATTTAGTGTTAGTTAATATTCAATGAGTTCACTTTACGATGTATTAGAGTATATTATAATTAACAACTTATTCACCTTTTTAATTAAAATGTGTGGTAACTCCAAAATAATCTCACCCTATATAGCCCTTATCCACCCGATTTGGGATGCTATAGAGCGCTAATAGTATTTATTTTTCTGTGGGCATTATTTTTTAATTAATATTTTACTTATTTCGATATATAATATTTTACAAACTTTCATTTTTTTCTTCAATAAAACCAAGCCGTAAAGCATTTTAAAATGCAATTATTGAACAAAGTAACAAAAAATAATTTATATTATGAAATCAATAATAAAAAAAGAGAAAGGGTTAATTAGAACTCACGAAAACAGTAGTATCTTAAATTTTTATGGCAAGCGTATGTTAATAAAGAATGTCGATGGTAAAATTGTTATATTGCTATATTGTTAATTTGCAACCATGTAACAGTTTAACCATTCTTCCAAATAATTGATGACATTCACCAAAAAAATGAAAGCATGAAGGAATTCTTATGTGTGCTTGCCCGAAAACGCCAATTTCTTTCCCGATAATCGGGACAGGCTGTTATGCTCGTTCATAAAACCAATCACTTACAAGAGTAAACTCATGGTTTTCTGAACTTCTCAAGCCTCGAACTTGACGTTTTCGGACTAAGCACTCCAAAAGGTTTAGTTTTCGTACAAACACTATGTAATATTTTTGGTATTTCAAATAATCACTATCTTTTTCGTTTTTGCAGTATGCTCATTTCTTATTATTATATAATATAAACCCGCCGGTAATGATGATACATCAATATTTTCCTTCTTTTTATCAATCTCCTTTTTTAGGATTTCTTTACCGTTAATATTTCTGATTTCTAACCATAAATTTTTATCCGGTTTTGTAGTTTCAATCAGTAAATAATCCTGTGCCGGATTTGGATTCACTAAAAATAATGCTACATTAGATTCGGTATAATCAATATTGGTAGAATTATCGAGGTACATATTTTTTGCATTAAATACTTCGCATTTACTTGAATCCTGGTTAAACTGCTGAATAACCCCAATAATCTTGATATTATTTTCATCGTAGTCTTCAGGTAAAATAAAATTATATTGGAAATCATAAGAATTACCATCAATTACATTTTCAGGAAGACTGCCGGCCGTACCCCAGGGACCTCCGAGCACTTCACGTAATACATGCATATGGATATAGTTTTCAATAATACCGGGCGGGTTATATATCCACTTCTCATTAAAACAATATGGTTCTCTATCAGGTATGGTAAGGCAGTTTGCCTGTTCTCCCAAAAGGCTGTCTTCAACCATATAACAGTTAAACCTGAAATCCCCTTCCAAATCACACCTGAATGTTGCAGTAAGAAAAATATCCAAGTCACGGTCCACAGCATTATAATTGTTGCTGATAGATATTTCGACGGGCGAAATGTTTTCTTCCCGTTGAAATACATGATGAGGCCAGAGATACCTGTCCATGTCCATTGAAACATCATCCGGATAATTATACCTGTCGATCAAGCCCGTTACAAGCCAACCGGGATATAAATGATAATTATCAAAAGTTTCAGTTCCGGTATTGCAGGTAAAAGGATCATCAACATGAACAACTGCAATAATTAAATTTTCGGTTGAGTCTTTGATTTCAGAGATCACGTCTGCTGCACTCGGGCAAATAGTACACCAGGTTGCCCCAAATACTTCAAGCAGTACTTTTTTTCCCGGCTTGGAACTAACTGCATTTCTAACATGCATTTGCAAAGTATCATTCGATGTATTCTCGTCAATTGTTCCATTAACATTTGATATCCATACTCTAATATCAAAAGGTTGTTGAGTGACAGGTATCCATGGTGAGCTATGGGTGAAATTAAATGTATCTAGGGGAGCTAATTCTAAAGAGTTGATACTTTGTGTATGAGCTAATCCCTCATTTACATTCCAGTTTATTTCAAAAGAATTAATTGTACTTGTTCCAAAATTTTGAATCAAACCCTCAATTTTAACAGTATCATTGATGAGGACAAAATCATAGGATTTGATATTTTGCAATGCACCATCATTTGTAAAAGGAACAAATATTTTAACATTATCAATACCAATACCATAGAGCCATCCTTCATTGTCGCTATATTTAAAAGCAAACTTAACATTTGGAAGGCCGCAATATTCCGAAACATCAGCATATACTTTATGCCAGTTAAAGTATCCCTGAATATTCTTTATAGTTGACCATGTATTACCACCATCAGCTGAAGCTTCAATCGTTACAACTTCAGTTTTGTTTAAGTAGGTCATTTTCTTAAAAAATATATCAGCAGAAAGATGTGCAGATGAATAGAACGTCAGATCAAAAAGTGGTGTAACAAGATATTCTTCAGGTAGCATTTTATCACTGTCACCCTCATTTAATGAAGCAAAATCCGAGTGATTGGGTATAACCAGGTAATGACTATTTGCGATTGGTGATATTTCCCAGTATGTATTCGACATGGTTGTAATTTCATCCCAGCCTGTAGGTAATCCAATCGAGTTTTCGAAATTTTCATATAATAAAACAGTCTGAGCATTGATATGAAATAATAGCGATAGGAAAAATCCCAAGAGAATTGTTTTTTTCATGATATAGATATTTATTTTTTTCTTCAATAAAACCAAGTTGTAAAGCATTTTAAATGTTACTATTGAACAAAGTAACAAAAAATAATTTATATTATGAAATCAATAATAAAAAAAGAGAAAATATCATTCGGAAAAAATCGGGGCAGGCTATGGTTATGGGTTTTGGGTTTTCAATCATCAATAATCAATTTAAAGGGATTGAACTCCAAAATAATAACCATCCTATAAGCATTATTCTCCCGATGGGTGATGGCTATTGAGCGTTAATAGTGAGTTTTTCTTCTTTGCCCACTATTTTTATAAAAAACTTTGCATGTCAACAAATTTATTATGCTAAGTTTTACCAGAAATCAAATAATCTCAACTAGATTTCTTTAGTTTCTTTTCTGCTTTTTTTTCTTTTGGAGTTTTAGCAGGTGCCTTTTTTGTGTTTTTCTTTGCGTCTTTACCTTTTGCCATGATATTATATGTTAAATTTTAAACAAAGTAACAAAAAATAATTCTTATCTTAAAACAAAATATAAATTTATGAGTCTGATAAATACTTAAAGTGCCTTTAGTAAAGTATGCCTAAAGTCAGTTAAACAATTTAGCAATATAACAATATAACGATTTAGCAATTTTTTCATTATCGCATAAGCGTATTACTTTATTTTCACATTAAATCCAATTACTAACATAGTTTTCCTATTTTTACACGCTAAGCCGGGAGATGTAGAAATCACAAAAAAGCAAATGAAAGACCTAAGCAGCGGGAAAGTAAGTAAAATGATTTTGCAATTTGCGACGCCAATGATATTGGGAAACATCTTCCAGCAAATGTATAATATTGTTGACAGTATAATTATTGGGAATTATATCGGCAAAGAGGCCCTGGCTGCTGTCGGAGCTTCCTTTCCCATAATGTTCGCATTAATTTCATTTATTATCGGTATTGCATCCGGATCGACAATAGTTATTTCTCAATATTTCGGAGCTAAAGACATCGAAAAAGTAAAACGTGCAATTGATACTTTATATATCTTTTTGTTTTTTGCATCAATATTATTAAGCATAATTGGAATTATTTTCAGTAAACAAATATTTGAACTTATGGCTCTTCCGGCTGAAATTATGCCTTTTGCCGAAACTTATTTTAATATTTATATTTCTGGAATAATTCTATTTTTTGGATTCAACGGAACGAGTGCAATTCTTAGGGGAATAGGTGATTCAAAAACACCTTTATATTTTTTAATTATTTCTACAATTGTAAATATTCTTTTAGATTTATTATTTGTAATTGTTTTCGGATGGGGAATTTCGGGTGTTGCCATTGCTACTCTTATCGCACAGGGAATCGCATTTATTTTAATTATCTGGTATTTAAACAAAACCCATAAGATCATAAGAATATCAATGTTTGGGTTGAAATTTGATAAAGAAATTTTTAGAAAAAGTCTGAAAATCGGACTACCAACAAGCTTTCAACAAACTTTTGTTGCACTTGGGATGATTGCACTTTTCAGGATAGTAAATGATTTCGGTACCAACGTAATTGCTGCTTTCAGTATCGCCTTCCGTATCGATTCATTTGTTGCAATGCCTGCAATGAATTTTTCGGCAGCACTAGCGGTTTTTGTAGGGCAAAATCTTGGGGCAGGAAAACCAAAAAGAGCTAAAGAAGGACTGGTATCAACTCTGATTATTACAGCAACATTTTCAATAATAATTTCGATTATAATATTAGTTTTGGGGAAATATATTATGCAAATGTTTACTTCCGATGTGGAAGTAATTAAAGCGGGAGTAAAATATTTATGGATTGTTGCACCTTTTTATATTTTGTTCTCAATTATGTTTGCATTCAATGGTGTTCTGAGAGGAGCAGGCGACACGCTGATTCCTATGTTTATAACACTTTTTGCATTATGGATTATTCGTATTCCGGTTTCTTGGTTTCTTTCAGAGAAAATGGGTGAAACAGGAATTTGGTGGGGCATACCTATTGCATGGTTTTTCGGTGCCTTTTTATCATATTTATACTTTTTATCAGGCAAATGGAAAACGAAAGTTATTGTTAAAACAAGGGGGAAATAAAACCATCTGATAAATATCATCTGAACTTACAATTTTACTCTTTAGTGAAATTTATTAGTGGACACTAATAAATTTTGACAATATTGATAAATTGAAACTTATGGCGAATAAAATTTACAATACATTAATTTTTGTAAAGACAAGAAATGACTAACAAAAAAAATACTTATATTTGTCAATAAAAAATAAATAATTATAGTATGAACAGCGGCTTACACAATATTATTTTTTCCAAACTTAATTTATCGAAAGAGCAAGTGCTTGATGAAGTCGCCTTGCTTTCAGCTTATCAACAAAAATCGGAATTAGACATGGAAATAGAGTATTTTGAAAAAAAATACAAAACTACTTTTGAAGCTTTTAACAAGCAAATGATATCTTTAACCGCCGACTTAGAGAAAGAAAGCGATTGGCTTTCGTGGAAGTTTGCAGTTGACGGCAAAGAATATTGGACAAATCTTCTCAATGAAGTACAAAAATGATACTTGATGTACTTTTAAAATATCCATTGCTAATAACAGATTATAACATAATTCGTTACAGAACATTTGGATTGCTTTACGAATTAGTGGCCGAAATATCTTTTACAGATAACAGCACTCTTTATGTAAGAGACTATTTATTTAGCGATTGCAAAAGAAAATACTCTTTTCATTGGCAAGATGTTGCAGGAAATTGCCGTATAAGATGGGATAATGTTCCTCATCATCAAGATGCTGAGAGTTTCCCTTTTCATAAACATGTAGGGAAATTGGAAATTGTTGCAAATTCAGAAGTAATGAATCTTGAAAAAATTATTCGTTTTATAAATAAACAATTAAACCCTCCTCATAGACATAAATCGGATTCAGGTAGTAAAGCAAATAAACCGTGAGACTATCAGGCAAATGGAAAACGAAAGTTATTGTTAAAACCAGGGGGAAATAAAGGTATAGAGATATAAGGGAATTACCGGCAACACCTTAAATGTTAGAAAATTTAAACCATAGGCATATAAGTTAATATAAGAATCCTACTTACATGTTCTTATATACCTTATATGGTTCATAAAAAATGAGAGTGCCCAACTTTAAGTGGGTAGTCGAATACAATATATTTCCCTATTTACTTATTCCCAAAACTTGTCCGTATGGATTCAATAATAATATTTGTGAGAAATTTTCTTTGTTGTTAATGCTTATTACTTACAATTTGTACATTTGTGCAAAAAATTAATATTTAAAAAAATAAAATTCCCTGATGGATCAAATTAAAAAATCACTAAAAGACTCATTAACTACACGATGGGCAATGTTGTTTATAGTAGGATTCGTTCTTGCTGCAAATTATTATTTCTACGATGCTCTTTCGCCATTGAAAAGAACACTTGAAAAAGAATTCAATTTTACTTCATTTGATTTTGGTTTATTTGTTTCGGTATATTCAATTCCCAATGTATTTTTATTAATGGCTGTTTTTGGTGGCGTAATTCTCGACAAACTCGGAATTAGGCGAACAGGTTTTATTTTCGTGGGAATGATGACGATTGGGGCATTAATAACTGCTTACGGAGCAAGCAACTATTATACTAATGGCGGCTTTGGTTATGAATTTATGGGGTCATTTCTCACTAATTTCTCACCTGAGTTAAAAATGATGCTTTTCGGCAGATTTTTATTTGGGCTTGGTGCTGAAACAAGTATTGTAGTCATCAGTAAAATAATTGTAAAATGGTTTAAAGGCAAAGAACTTGCACTTGCTTTTGGTGTAAAGATCGGTTTGGCAAGGCTTGGATCAGCAGCAGCGTTCTCATTCTCTCCAGTACTTATTGAGGCTGCAACAGGATGGACTACTGCGATATGGTTTGCGGCATTTTTTGTATGTGCCGGGATGCTTGCTTTTGTGGTTTATATGCTTTTTGATTTAAAATTAGATAAACAAATCAAACAAGAAAAACTTCTTAATAAAGATGAGGAATTTCGTTTCAGTGATCTATTAATGTTATTTAAAAACCGCTCTTTTATTTATATAACCTTGTTGTGCTTAACATTTTATTCGGCTGTCTTTCCTTTTCAATCCTTTGCACCTGATTTCTTCCTAAATAAATTTAATTTTTCGCTTGAAAAAAGTGGCCAGATAGCTTCATTACTTTCATTAGGTACGATATTTTTTACGCCCTTATTTGGACTTTTTGTTGATAAAAAAGGCCGGGCGGCTTCTTTAATGATTTACGGATCATTGCTTTTAGTTGCTGTCCATTTGACTTTTGCTTTAACTCCCCTTGAACCGTATATTCCGATGATAGTTCTCGGAATTGCATTTTCACTTGTGCCGGCAGCAATGTGGCCTTCGGTTGCAAAGTTCGTTCCTGAGAAACAGATAGGATCAGCTTACGGGGCAATGTTTTCAATTCAAAACCTTGGGCTTTTCGCATTTCCACTTTTGATTGGGTTAGTGCTTGATAAAACAAATCCGGGAATTACTCCAGAAATGGTTGTAAGCGGTGAAGCTTCTTACGATTATCAATGGGCAATACTTATGCTGGCTTGCCTTGGAATAGTAGGCCTTGTTTTTGCATTTCTTTTAAAAAGAGAAGATAAAACTTCAGGTTACGGGCTTGAATTACCATCGAATGTACATAAATAATGATAGAATGATAGAATGATAAAATGATAGGATGATGAAACTTGAAATTAGAAATAGTTAAATACATACTTTTACTAAAATATTTACACATGAGAATACTTATCGTTTCCGCTACATCATTTGAAATTACACCTTTAATCAATGAACTGATTTTTATTAAAAATCATTCGCCAAACTTTTCAAAATATTATTATAAAGGCCTAAACATTGACGTTTTAATAACAGGAATAGGGATGGTACCTACTGCTTATTTTTTGGGTAAAACTTTGGTAACAAATAAATATGATCTTGCATTTAATCTTGGAATTTGCGGAAGTTTTAATAAGAATTTAAATATTGGAGAATCTGTAAATATTAATAATGATGTATTTTCGGAATTAGGAATTGAATCTAAGGAGGAATTGATTTTATCGGAAGAATTAAAAATATCGGAACAATACTATTTTTCAACACCTTACAACCAAATTACTAATAATTTTATTTCTGATTATCCTTTATTTGAAAGCCTAAAAAAAGTTAAAGGAGTAACCGTGAACACAATTAGCGGGAATGACCAAAGTATTGAAAAAATCAAGTCGAAATTCAAACCCGATACCGAAAGCATGGAGGGTGCTGCATTTTTACATGCTTGTAAAATTGAAAACATTAATTGTTTGCAATTGAGAGCAATTTCTAATTATGTTAAGCAACGCGATAAAGCTGATTGGAATATTCCTCTCGCTGTGAAAAATCTGAATTCGCTGATGATTTCGTATATTAACGATGTTTCAATTTGATGAAGAATCTCAAACTCAGCCTCGGATTTTCACCCTGCCCTAACGATACTTTTATTTTCGATGCAATGGTTCATAATAAAATTGATACCGAAGGCATAGAATTTGACTATTTTTTGGCGGATGTTGAGGAACTGAATCAAAAAGCTTTACAAAACATACTGGATGTTTCTAAAGTTAGTTTTCATGCTTACCTTTTTCTTACGAAGTATTATGTTTTATTAAATTCGGGGAGTGCACTTGGCGAAAATGTAGGGCCATTGTTAATTTCAAAGAAAAAGTATTCACTTAATGAAATTGATAATCTGAGAATTGCAATTCCCGGAAAGCTGACAACAGCAAATCTTTTATTAAAAATTGCTGCTCCAAAAGCTGTCAATAAAACTGAAATTATTTTCTCGGAAATTGAAAATGCCGTGATTGAAAATAAATTCGATGCAGGCCTGATAATTCATGAAAACCGTTTTACTTATCAAAAGAAAGGATTAAAGAAAATCATCGATCTCGGTGAATATTGGGAAAAACTCACAAAAACTCCAATTCCTCTCGGTGGAATTGTGGCAAAAAAAAGCCTTTCCGACAGCATAATAAAAAAGTTAAATAGAATAATGAAACGTAGTGTTCTTTTTGCAATGAACAATCCCATGTCATCCAAAGGTTTTGTTAAACAAAACGCTCAGGAAATGGCCGATGATGTCATCAGAAAACACATCAATTTATATGTAAACAATTATACTGTTGAAATTGGAGAAAAAGGAAGAAATGCAATTAATGCACTTATTCGGGAATATCCATAGCATCTGAACTCGTAAAGACACGAAAACTTTTTACAATATAACCATTTAACATTTTATAGATCTTCTTAAACTGTGAATAATTAAAATATCAAATAACAAATTATTTTATAATAATCTTCTTGGTTTTTATAAATGAAGAATTCGACAATTTTAAAATATAAATCCCAACAGCTTGTTTTGATAAATCAAGTTTATAGACAAAAGAACTTGAAATGTTTTTCAAAACATCCTTATAAATGGTTTGCTCGTTAATATTCATTACAGAGATTTCAGTCGGCAATTCAATATCATTAATTTCTACGTTAAAAACTCCCTCAGCAGGATTAGGATATATTTTCAGATTTTCATCATCTTGGATAATTTCGGGTATTGCAGTTAGATCAGAAACTGAAACATTATGGTTTAATTGAAAAAACATGGTTGCTAAAATAGGGGTTTATATATTGTTATAAAGAAGGTTAAAGTATGTTTTTTATTTTTACCGATAAAAATGAATAAAAAAGTGTCCGAAATGTCATTCAAGAAAGACAAAAAAATTCGGAAAAAGATTATGGAAACAACGTTATAAATGTAATGTTTGCAATTACATTTTCGAGAATAAAAGACG
>Ga0222665_1001452_pt1 | contig 10587 bp, 11 predicted proteins | sample AntAcemetagen653_FD_179853 | JGI IMG/M metagenome (GOLD analysis project Ga0222665, IMG submission 179853) | Saline water microbial communities from Ace Lake, Antarctica - #653 | ecosystem: Environmental > Aquatic > Non-marine Saline and Alkaline > Saline | place: Antarctica: Ace Lake...
TTTTCTCTAAATTATATGATGTTATTGATATTGAGTGTCCAATTTATATGCGTTATTCAGTAATTATAATTGGTTATCTCGTGCAGTGGTTGCCTATCTATCGAGGTCTGGAGTAAGTGTATTCTGACCTTTTGGGAGTCTAAGTCTTTTTTGCAGAAAGCCAAACTTGTCATACTATAAAAACCGTCAAACCTGAACGGAGAAGCCTTGCGATTTTTTTGTTATCTGGAGAGCCACATGGGATGATTTCCTCTTTTACTTCGTGTATGAGCCTATACAGATGGGTGTAGGGGGTTTCCATTCTTCGATGGAACAAGATATTTGGCAATTTTATTGGAGGGGACAAAATGAAAAAAATATCGAATTTTGCTTTTTCCATCTTAATAAGTTTTTTACTAACCATGAAACCAGAAATTTCAAATGCTCTGACCAATGCTCTGACCAATGGTGATTTTGAAACCGGTAACATGAGTGGGTGGTGGGTAGGTATTCCACTAGGGGGATCAGCTAATGTAGTCACCACCCATACCGGTAATTCGATGCCAAATCCCCATGTGTATTCTCCCGTGTCAGGGACTTATTTCGCAGAGTTAAAAACGGATGGCCCAGGTAGCTTTACAACAATCAGGCAATCAATGACTTTGGACGCAAACGCGATAATCACCGGTTGGGCTGCATTTGATTTTTCGAGATTCGCCTTTTTGGAATGATTCTGCTTATGTTAGAATTTATGACGGTTCAAATACTTTAGTTGCAACACCTTGGGTGGAATATGGTAATCAACACCCAGAAGATTGGGATGGCCCATGGACTCAGTGGCAATTTACTGCCCCTGGTACTGATACTTATACTATCGTATTTGGAGTGGCCAATGCCGGGAATTCAGCTATGGATACCTATGCCTTATTTGACGCGAATTATGTCGTAATTCCTAACCAAATCCCCACACTTTCTGAATGGGGCATGATTGTCTTATCGCTTTTGTGTATCGGAATAGCAGTCTGTACCATCAGGAGACGCAACAGAACGGCTTGATCCATACAAGGTTTTGGTAATTGAAAAATGGCGAGGCTACCTTTTATCGGGTGCCTCGCCTTTTTTTGAAGTGACGAGCATCGAGATTCAAAAAACCCTGTTTGAAAAATGACCTTGAAGAGCAAAAAAGGGTGAGGAATCGGTGCTGAAGATGAGTTTGTTGTTAGCGGTCGTTCCAGGAATTTACGGTTGGGTCTCTCTTGGGATTTTTGTCTGCTTTTTTCGAAGTAAATTGCCAGAGATAATACGCGCCAAACGGTAATAAAATAACAACGGTTTTGAGAAATCCCTTGTGGGGGGCCAATTGAAAGGCCTCAATGACGACAACCACACCCACAAAACCTGCCAGTGCTGATAGAATGCCAAAAATGCCGGCAAGACATTTCCCAGACCAGCTTAACCCCGGTGTTGTTCCCACCAGCGAAAGCCAAATGAAGACCTGCAAATCCACCATGGTGCTAATGGCCTGGTCGGGATTGTAAGACAGCAGTGGTGAGCCGGAAATACTGGTCGTCACCAATGGAATGATCATATGCGATGCAACCCAGCCCAGTCCCACGGCCACCACAGCACCAATGAGCACACTTGCCAAAAAAAGGCGCAGGAATTTTTGGTGGTGTTCCAGTTTAGTTGCCATGTATTTTAGGCTTGAATTTCAATAATTCACGCATAGTCCATGTGTGATCGGTGAATCCAGCGGCCATGAAGGGTGTGGTAAGTTTTCCGTAACGTTTGGTTACAGGAATTAGCAATTTCAAAGCGGCCCGAAGTTGTAATGACCGCTTCGTTCGCCACTTTCACATGAAGTCCTAAAAAGGACAGTACCCCTGCGGTGACATGGGCAATTAGCCGGGACAGGCTGCTCAGAACAACTTCATGAAACCACTCACTCTGGTCCAGCCAGTAAAAGGCCCCCATGAGCAGACAGAATAGAATGATCCATTTCGTAGTTTGCTTGTTCATATTTCTTGTTCGCGTAATTTGACGACCCACATTATCGATCATACCCGAAAAAAAGATTGGATATCCAGACTTGAAGGGCGAGGGTCAGAAAGGCCAGGTAAGCGGCCAACATAAGGCCAAGAAAAACCAGTATCCCAACCATCCAATCCAGGTTTCCCGCTTCCCAAAGTTGTTTAATGGAACGAAACACATCGTCGCTCACAAGAACTCCTGCCTTCAAACTGGGGTTGATGGCCTCTGCCATTTGGGTGGTTGCAAGGGAAACCGCCTCATAGTAGTCTCCCGGTATTGACATGAAAGGCACAAAGGCCAGGATGATGCCGAGACCCAAGAGAAACGCCATTTTTTTTCTTCGGCAATATTCTATGATTGTAATGCCGAAAAAGCTTATGGTATAGGGGAAAAAATCAACCATGACGTAGGCCCATGGGTTGGGTGTTTTAAATCCCGTCAACCGGCCCGCGTATTCCGATTCCGGAATCACAAATGGGAATAGTTTCTGTAGAATCAATCCGCCATATTGAGCTTTCAAGGTAAGAGATTCAACCTCACCCCCGCCCAGAAGACAACCGGCCACGTGAAGGAATTCGTGAACCGGAACATAAAGGTGCCAGAACAAAATCAACCCCAGAAGGATTTTGAAAAGGCCCTTGTACTCCGCCTCATTTATGGCTTGCTCGAATGTTAGGAAGGATAGGGAAATCCCCTGTTTAACAGCGCCTAATGGAAAAATAATTCGAATTAGTTTCATATTCTGTAGGCGTATATCATAACGGGAAATGTGTCAATGTTCCAGTCAGGTCTGTGTTCCCCCGCATCTCGCTGAACCAGACGAACCTGTGTTAACCGGTTAGGCATATTTGCAATTTATACCAACCGAGAAGAATACAACATATCACCTTTCAAAGGGGGAAAGCCAGAGTTGTGATATATCATATTTATGACTTCCCGAATAACTCGAAATCGGTTGATATCGCTGATACATAGGACAGCGAATGGGTTGTCATAATAGTTCAATGCTTGGTCACTGTGTGATGGAAATGGTCCCCCACATTACGACAAAAGGGTACTACATCTTGTGGTCGCCTCCCCGATTGACGAGTGTCACGTGACGGAAGAGTACCTATATTATAGTTGACTTTCGACCCTCCCCAGAAACGCAGAAGCTTTCATCTGGTAGTCCTAACCTGTTGCGTCTCTGAAAAGGTGCTCTTTTTTTGATTTTTGTCTCTTCTTTGATCTTCATTTGGTAATTTTCACCAAAATTGGACGATATGCACCCGGAGGACAGGGTTGCAAAGAGATTGGGACAAGCCAGGGCGGTGATCAGTGACCATTCAGCGAAAATGGCAACGCTGCCAAATCCGCTAAATACCGATTTATCCAAAGGCTTCAATAATTTCGATCTAACTTGATTTTCCCATAAACATCCAGTAATTCCTCCCATTATGCTCCAAAAAATCATATCAGGCGGCCAAACAGGTGCTGACAGTGCCGCCCTTGATGTGGCCATTGAATTTAACATTCCGCATGGCGGCTGGATACCCAAGGGCAGGAAAACGGAAGATGGTACGTTTTCAATGCAAATTACGGCACCAGCGAAGAAAAGGCATTTGTCAGGATGCTTGACCGCCAGATGGACACTCTGAAAAAAAAGTATGATGGAATTTATCTTATCCGTAACGAAAGACATTTTAAAATATACAGCTTTGCCGATGGACAGGCGTTTGAGCCGGATTTTGTTCTGTTCCTGCGCGAGAAAGACGGCAACATGCTAACCTATCAGATATTTATCGAGCCTAAAGGCAAGTATCTCAAAGAGCATGACAAATGGAAACAGGATTTTCTAAAACAGGTGACTGAAAAATTCGAGGGAAAAACGCTGGAATTTAAAACCCAAAGCAAGACGCAAAAATACAGACTGTTAGGAGTTCCATTTTATAATAATGAAGATGAGAACAAGTTCAAGCAGAGCCTGTTTGCACTCACATCAATTTGAACGATATGGCATGAAAAAGTCGGAAAATCACGACAAAGTGGGACGTAAATGTCTACAAGTTGTGAAAAACTTGTTGCAAAAAAAATAATTATTTCCATATAATGTTCCCATGAAGCGAACAATCTATGTAAAGTTACTCGAGTGGAAAGAGACTCCCGGACGTTCCCCTCTCCTTCTGAAAGGAACGCGTCAGGTCGGAAAAAGCTATATTCTTCAAGCCTTCGGGGAAAACGAGTTCTCCGATTGTCATACCTTCAATTTTGAGCAGGATAAAATGCTCTCAACTCTGTTTGACGCCGATTTGAACCCGGAAAGAATATTAGCTGATTTATCTATTTATTCCGGCAAGAGGATCAATATTGCCAACGACCTCGTCATATTTGATGAAATCCAGGAATGCCCCAACGCCCTGACATCCCTAAAATATTTTTGCGAAAAGATGCCTCAACTGGCACTCTGCTGTGCCGGTTCACTGATCGGGGTTACGTTGTCTTCCGGGTCTTTCCCGGTGGGTAAGGTTGATTTTCTGAAACTATATCCGTTGAATTTTGAAGAATTTCTTATGGCATTGAATGATGAGATGGCATTGGAGTTGTACCGGGATTCAGACAAGGTTGATTCTCTCTCCGAAATAGCCCATCAGAGATTGTGGAATCGGTTGCGGGAATATTATGTCACAGGCGGAATGCCGCAGGTTGTTTCAACCTATTTGACTCACAGGGATGATCCTTTTGAGGCAATGAAAAGGGCAAGAGATGTTCAGGGAAAGCTGGTTGAGAGCTACAATAACGACTTTGCAAAGCATTCAGGCAAAATCAATTCATTACATATTGTGTCTGTCTTCGAAAATGTACCTTTGCAGCTTTCCGCAAATATTGACGGATCTGTCAAGAGATACAGATTTAAGGGGGTAATCCCCAGGAAAAAAGGCTATGCGGAACTGCAGGGTCCTATTGACTGGCTGGAAAAATCGGGGTTGATTCTAAAAGTTAAGGTATGCAAAAGGGCTGAGATGCCCTTGGAATCTTTTTGCAGAGAAAATATGTTCAAGCTCTTTCTGTTCGATATCGGCCTTCTCGGGTGTATGCTGGATCTACCGGTTAGCCTCATCCATTCACAAGATTACGGCATTGCAAAAGGGTATCTCGCAGAAAATCTTGTTGCCCAGGAATTTGCTGCTGCAGGTGTTTCAAGGCTGCACTCATGGACGGAAGGGACTTCTGAAATTGAGTTCATAAGGGTAATTGGCGATGCTCTCGTACCCGTAGAGGTTAAATCCGGAATCCGAACTCAGGCAAAAAGCCTGCAACAGTATATATTGAAGTATTCACCGAAAAGGGCCGTCAAGATATCAGGAAAACCGCTGAGCAGGATCAGGAACCAGGTTATACAGAACTATCCCTTATATCTGGCTGCAAAGATATGAAGAAGGAATACTTTCGGGATTGATGATTGTTGATTGATGATTTTCGATTGAACCCATTGGAACCGAAAGGCTTTTTTCGTCCGCGCATCCGATGTTGCCGGCTTCTTTAAAGCCGCTGCATTTTTTTCTTGGGGCACAGCATGTCACGGTCCAATATCTTGGGCATACGCATAAGGCAGGCAGTTTTCAACTTCGGGATTGTTTTCGAGTCATCAATATTCAATTGTCAATATTCAATATTCAATATCAATCACTTTCCCAAACAGAATTGACTGAATATACTGTCTAAGACGTCTTCATCTGTGGTTTCTCCCGTGATTTCTCCCAAGGCGTCGAGCCCGCTTCTAAGTTCCAAGGCGACAATTTCCATAGGTGCCGCTTCTCTTGTTCTCTGCTCCGCGTCCTTGAAAAACTGAAGCGTATTTTTCAAGGCGTGCCGATGCCTCAGGTTGGGGACAGCAATAGAGGACGTCGTATCTATCTGGCCTTCAAGGATGCAATCCTTCATCGCCTTTTTCAGTTGATCGAGCCCCTGGCCGGTAAGCGCTGAAATCTTGACTGAAGGGAAAAGAGAAAGCGTTTCGGAGTCTGTCCCCTGACCGAGTTTGGAGGGTAGATCGATCTTATTTATCACTATCAAGGCCTTCTTTCCTTTAGATTGAAGGATAGTATCCAGATCGTCATGACCCAAGGGACGACTCTGGTCAATGACAATCAACACGAAATCTGACTCCTTCAATTTCTGTCTCGTTAAATTGATTCCAAGCCTTTCCACCTCATCATTTACCCTCTGGAAGCCCGCAGTATCCATGAGCCTGAGTGGTATACCTTCAATATTTATGGTAGATTCGATGATGTCCCTCGTGGTTCCGGGTATGGGGGCCACAATGGCTCGTTGTTCGTTCAGGAGGCGATTCAAGAGACTTGACTTGCCCGCATTGACCCTGCCTGCAATGACGGTATTGATACCATCCACCCAGATCCTGCTTTCATGGGCCTCTATCAGGGCTTCAACAGGCCTGATCAGGTCTTTGTTTATTCCCTTTGTTCCCTCCTCTCTAAAAACCACATCAGTCTCCTCTTCCGGAAAATCGATTGCCACCTCTGCCCGTGCAAGGATATTGATAGCCTTTTGTCTCAAGCTTTCGATTTCCTCTTTAAACGCGCCCTGGACCTGTTGCGACGCCAAATAAAGCCCTCTTTCTGACCGGGAATTGATGATATCGATGACCGCTTCAGCCTGCGTCAGGTCGATCCTCCCGTTAAGAAATGCCCGCAGCGTAAATTCTCCGGGCGTGGCCGACCTTGCGCCCTGACCCAAAAGGATCTCGAGAATTTTGGAAAGGAGTGCGTATCCGCTGTGGGAGTTGATTTCAAGGACGTCTTCTTGAGTATATGTATGGGGGCCTCTCATAAAAGAGAGTAGAATTTCATCAATGGCTTTTTTAGAGGATGGTTCTAATAGATGCCCTAAGTAGAGATGGTGGCTTCTGAGGAGAGGCGTGGGGTTTTTGGGCCTGAAGATCTTTCCTGCGATTTCAAGGGAAAGAGGGCCGCTTACACGTATGATGCCGATTCCTGCCTGGCCGATCGGGGTGGCTATGGCGGCGATGGTATCCTGGTCAGGAGACATGTAAAAGTTTCAAGTTTCCAGTTTCGAATTTCAAGATTCCTTCTTCGGTGACCTTGAAGAGCTATATCGCTTAGGGATAATGATCACCTTTTTCAAGGCACCTTCTCCTCTCCCCTTGGTTCCTAATTCATCATCATCCCTGAGGGCAAGATGCACAATCCTCCGGTCGTGAGGGTTAAGAAGGTTAGTGGCAACCGGTTTCCTGATCTTTTTTGCTTTGTCGCCCATTCTCAAGGCCATTTGAACCAGGAAATCTTCCCTCCTCTGACGATAGTTCTCCGAATCGACAAGGACGCGGGTCCTTTTTTCGAGCGATTTGTTTACGATCTTGTTTACTATAAACTGAAGGGCATCTAATGTCCTCCCTTTCCTTCCTATCAAAAGACCGGATTTATCTCCCTCAATGTTCAGATTTATTGTGCCATCAACCTGTTGAGCGAGGACCGAGGTCTCTTCCATGGGGATGAGGGCCAGGATATTTTCCAATGCCTCTTTTGCAACGGCAACACCGTTTTCTCCTCCTGACGATAATGTTTCTTTTGCAACAGCAATTTGACTTTTCTCTTCGGGTAGTTCGGGCTCCTCTTTTGTCACAGATACTTTGATTTTGGCTTTTCTGCCGCCTACTAAGCCAAAAATCCCTGCTGATCCAGGTTCAATGATCTCTATATCGAATTCCTCTCTCGAAAGATTGAGTTGGCGGCACGCATTTTCAATGGCGTCCTCATCGTTTTTTCCTTCAAATTCATAGGTTTCCATGATTGTCCTCCAGATATTATGCCGGTTTCTTATAAATTCGGTACTGTTGGCCTATAGAAAGGATATTGTTAACGAGCCAGTAAAGAACAAGACCGGAAGGAAAGTTGATAAACATAAAAGTAAAAATAATGGGTAAAAACATCATAATCTTGGCCTGCATGGGATCGCCCGGAGTAGGTGTCATTTTTTGCTGTAAGAACATGGAAGCGCCCATCAAGAGGGTCAAAACGGGAATTCCGTAGGGCGGGGTCATAAACGGGATCTGAAACGGAAAATTGAATAAACGATCAGGTGCTGATAGGTCATTTATCCATAATGCAAACGGGGCATGCCTTAGCTCAATACAGCCCCCGAGGACCCTGAAGAGCGCAAAAAACACCGGGATCTGAATAACCATGGGGAGACATCCGCCCATGGGGTTAACCTTATAGGTCTTGTATAAGCCCATCATTTCCTGGTTTAATTTTTGTTTGTCGCCCTTATACTTCTCCCTGAGCTTAGCCATCCTGGGTTGAAGCTTTTGCATCTCCTTCATCGATTTATAACTCTTGTGAGTCAAGGGCCAGAATAGGCCTTTGACTAAGATCGTCAGGAGAATGATGGACAGGCCATAGTTATGGACGTATTCATCAAAAAAACGCAAAAGATAGAGAAGGGGTTTTGCGATAATATCTGTCCACCCAAAATTGATGGCCTGATCGAGGTCCCTACCGAACTTCTTCAGGATTCCCAAGTCGCGGGGTCCCAAATAGAGTTCATATTGTGAAGATTTAAGCTCAGAAGGATTTATGGAAACAGGTGGCAGGAGGTAGGTGCCTTCCAGGATTCCCGACGATAAGTGACGACCGGTAAAGACCCCCTTGGAGGGAACATCCGGGACAATGGCCGACATGAAGAAATTGTCTTCATAGGCAACCCAACCCATTTGGCCCCTAACGGTCTGTTCATCTGATGGGTCTTCGACCTCTACCTCTTCCAGTTCTTTATTCAGAAGCAAGGCAAACCCTACGTAGGCATAATAGCCCCCCTTATCATGGGGAGGCATGACCCTCAGGTTTGCTTTAAAAGCCCCCTCCACCGGTTCTGCGGATCGGTTAGCCACATCTACATTTAGATCAATCTGGTATCGGTCCGGGTAGAAACGGAAGGTTTGAGTCGTAGAAAGACCGTCTTTGGTTTCGACCCGGAAAACAATATCCTGTGGTGAGGACTCCGGCCCGACTTTTATAAAGTCTCGATCTACCTGAAAAACCGTTTCTCCCTTTTTGCCGGCTGAATGATTGTCAAAGGTAAAGAGCAAAGAATCGCCCATCTCCTTTTTGAAGTTTACAAGCTCGACCAAGGGAGAGTCAGGGTCAGTGGTTTGACGATATTTTTTTAGTTTAAAGCTCCTAATGGTGGGACCCACATTGCTGAAGATAGCCTTGTATAAAGGAGTATCGATTTCTATCTCTTTTTCATCGGGTTTGGAAATGGCCTCTACTGGTATTTCCCTTGTCTCGGGAAGTTGCGCAGGATGATTCAAGGCAGGAGCCTTTTGGGGCTCTACGGATTGTTTGGGAGCTTCATTAGATGGAACATCCTTCCCTGTTGGCGCTTGTTCCTGTTTTGGCCCGAAAAAGAGCGACCACCCAACAAGGACTATAAATGATAAAGCGAAAGCTAATATTGTTCTTTTGTCCATTTTAGGCGCTTAGTCCTGACGATTCGGTCCCGGCCTCAACTCTACGGAAGCGGGATTAGGTAAAAGGCTCGAAAATAAATAATGACAACCACTCGACGATTTAGCGAGGTCTGGAGCTATAGATGCATCTTGCAGGCTTAACAAGTGCCCTGCATCATTGGAGTGGGTCATATCCTCCAGGATGAAAAGGATTGCATTTGGAGATCCTTACGAGGGTCAACCATCCCCCCCTTAAAATCCCGTACTTGGTGAAAGCATGGCGGGCATACGTTGAGCATGTGGGATAAAAACGACAGGAAGGAGGCCAAAAAGGCGAAATAAAATGCTGATATATAGATATCAATACGACAGGTATATATCTAAACCTATAAACTGAACTTTTTTTTGAAAAAGATTGCTCCAAGTTCGTCTTTGGTTTTCCAGAGATCCAAATAGCTGGCATCCTTCTTTGCTGTGACGACGATATCGTAGCCTTGGGGGATCTTCGGGTTGTTGAGTCGAAAGAATTCTCTAATTAGTCGTTTAACCCTATTTCTTTTGACTGCGTTGCCCGCCTTTTTACTGACAGTAACCCCCAATCTCACTATGCCCAGCCCGTTCTCCTTGATAATGACAACAAAATGTCGCGTATGATGACGCTTACCCAATCGATTTAGATTGACAAAATCAGTTCGATTCAATAATCTTTTTTTTTTGGAAAAGAAAAAGGTGTCATATAATCTGAGGAAACTTGGCCAGGCTTGAGGGTATCTTATACGGCTAATCGTTTTCGCCCCTTAGCCCTCCTTCTCTTTAGGACGTTTATTCCGCCTTTAGTGCTCATCCTCGCCCTAAAACCATGGGTCCTCGCTCTCTTGATTTTGCTGGGTTGATAAGTTCTCTTCATGATGTAATCCCTTTGTGTATCTTTTATTAATTGTGTAGTATAACTATAGGCAGAACAGGTTGTCAAGCTAAATTAAGAACTCTGCCATATCAAAATTATTTGAAAGCGCCATCGGCAGGAATGCCGGGCCCGTACATTCTTGGTATTTTCTAATTGATAATTTGCAGCAACTCATATATTTATTAGTTTTGTAAATCCCAAT
>Ga0222665_1001453_pt1 | contig 10582 bp, 10 predicted proteins | sample AntAcemetagen653_FD_179853 | JGI IMG/M metagenome (GOLD analysis project Ga0222665, IMG submission 179853) | Saline water microbial communities from Ace Lake, Antarctica - #653 | ecosystem: Environmental > Aquatic > Non-marine Saline and Alkaline > Saline | place: Antarctica: Ace Lake...
AAACTTACAGTCCACCATCTCATTTATAGTTCGATTAAACAATTTGTAATACATTGTGCTGTGTATCTTGCTTAATCTTCTGTGCACAATTAATCCTGCAAGCAACGAACTGAAAAACCGTGTACCTTATCGTAGTTGCCACGAGTTACTCCATTGATGATTGAATAGAGGTCACGATACCAGGCACGTGAACTGCTATACTCACAAGAAGACCAAAAGTAGGCTTGGCTTGTAAGATTGTAGAAATAACCACTTGAAGTACAGCAACCGCCGGGAAGGGCCTCAAACCCAAAATCATTTGTTTTATTTCCACCTGAGTACCAGCCTATTGTTGATTTAAGTTTTTCACCTGCATCATAACCCCTCCATCCTGTATCATCCCATTCAGGGTCGCCTACAGGATATTGGCTGTCAACTGTGCCTTCAAGTATTTTCCATTCGTCATCAGTTGGTAAATGCCAACCGGCATGGCAAATGCCTTGCACTCCGGGTATTGTGCTATATTCCATTATTTCGTTCCATTGATACAAACCACCATATTCATCGCAATTGGCAGTATTATTATAGTAACAATATTTTTCAATTACACTATTATTTATCATATTTGAACTACCGTTTATCATTTCACCTATGTTTAGGTTTTCTGCCATCCAGCATTGCGTGCCAATTTGTACGGTGGAGTAAACTTGTCCATCACGAGGGTCGGTGAATGGGTCGCCGCAGGTAAATGATGATGAATAGGGATAAATTAAAACATCATCGGCAAACATCTTAATAAGATAACCTTCACCGGGATTACAATCACCAATACCATTAATCCAATTCGGGCCGATTTTACGCAATATCTGCCCTTGTGAATTTCTTATAAAATCAAGATCGTTTCCAAGGATAGTTTCATAAGCAATCAGAGCATCCATAGGATTTTCAGGAAAATAACTTACAAACTGAAATCCTGCTTCTAATGAAATCGGAGTTACCGGGTCAACTATATCACCCTCAATAATGAATGAGTCACCCGCAAACATTTTAACAAGGTAACCTTCATCAATTATCCAGTCACCAATACCGTTAACCCAATTTGGTCCAATTTTTCGTAATGTCTGCCCTAATGAATTTCTTATAAAATCAAGATTTTCGTTTAATACGAAAGCCATAACAACTAACATATCAGGATTTTCAGCAATAATTCGTGATGAAATAAAACTAAAACCTTCTGAAAGTTCAATTTGCTGTTCGCCTGTTAAAGCGTCTTTTGCATTTTCCTTTTGTGGAAAAGCCTGTTGTGAAATAATCAGGCATAAAATTAAAAAAGTAATTACATAGAATTTCATAATATTGTGTTTTTTTAAAATTAAAGATATTAAACTTTTTTATATTCTCGATTCACTTTTATACATATTTTACGAACATGCCTTTTAAAAGGACGAAGTGAATGAAGGACAGGGATGGCATCCCTTATGAGGGTCAATGTATGATTGTTACTTTTTATATTCTTCCCGAGGGATGCCATCCCTTCCCCCATAAAACAATCCTGACAAATCATGCTTTTAAAATTAGCTGAAAAACTTAGTGTAAAGATAGAAAATATTTGGATACAATAAACAAATATTGTTTTTTTGAAAAAATAATTTTATTCATTTCTAAATTATTTCCTTAATTTGTGAACCATTTTGTTACACACATAAAGAATGATTATAAATTAAACAAATCTTCCACAGATAATCGCAAAAATACTATCTGCGAAAATCAGCGTAATCTGCGGGAAACAAAACATAAACCCATGAAACACAACAAACATTTCCTTCCGATAATTTTAATATTTTTCGGATTCCTGCTCACCAATATTTTTCCATCCTGTGATTCTGTTAAAAAAGAAGAACAGATAAAAATTGCAATTTCTAAAGCAAAACCCGCAGAATATTACGGGCAATATTCAGATTGGTTAAAAGCAAATGATTCAACAATTGAATGCATTGACATGTATCATATCAGCTTAGATTCGGCTTTAATGATATTTGAAAACTGTGATGGATTATTGCTTACAGGAGGGCCTGATGTTTTCCCGGGGCGTTATAATCAGGCTTTTGACACCTCTCGCTGTGGAGAAATTGATTACAAGCGAGACACTTTAGAATTTGCTCTTATTGAAAAAGCTCTTGAAATGAAAATGCCCATTTTGGGTGTTTGCAGGGGCGAGCAGATTTTAAACATCGCTATGGGTGGAAGTTTAATAATTGATATCCCGACTGATTTCGATACAAGTATTATTCATCGTTGTGAAGATTCTTATAATTGTGAGCATGATATTACGGTTGTTAATAATTCACTTTTAAATAAAATCTGTCAAACCGGTTATTACTTTTCAAACAGCAATCATCATCAAGCTGTTAATAAGCTTGCTGATTGCTTTGTTGCCTCAGCATTCACCCCTGATAGTTTAATAGAAGCCATTGAATGGAAATATCCTAAAGAAAAATCCTTTTTGATTGCAGTTCAATGGCATCCTGAGCGACTAAGTCCTGATAATAAACTGTCTTATCCGATTGCAGAACGGTTTTTACAGGAAGCAAAAAAATTTAGAAATAATTGATTTATGGTGAGAAAAGAAATTAAAGCCACAGATTCACAGATAAATTTATGAAATATTCAGAACAGAAATACCCATTACAAAAAGATTAATTTTATAATCTGTGAATCTGTCGATAATTTGAATTCACACAGAAAAGAAAATATGAAAACAAGCAAAAGAATTACAGCCCTTATAATCGAAGATGAAGAACCTGCAAGAGATTTATTGAAAGCTTATCTTGCCGATTTTGACAATATTGAGCTTGTGGGTGAATGTGAGAATGGTTTCACGGGCATTAAGGCAATTAACGAAAATAAAATCGATTTGATTTTTCTTGACATTCAAATGCCAAAACTAAGTGGGTTTGAAATGCTTGAGCTTCTCGACGAAGCTCCCGAAATAATTTTCACAACTGCTTTTGATGAATTTGCTATTAAAGCTTTTGATATGAATGCTGTTGACTATCTTTTAAAACCATTTTCGCGTGATCGTTTTAAAGCTGCACTTGAGAAAGCATTTTTAAAAATTAAAAACAAATCAAAATCAAAAGAAGAGTTGGATAATCTTCTAAATCATGTTCAAAATAACACAAAAGAAATTGAAAATGTGATTGTTAAATCCAATCATAAAATTCATATTATTCCAATTGAAGACATATTTAATATTGAAGCTGAAGATGATTATGTTATGATCTATACCGAAAAAAACAAATATCTAAAGCATCAAACCATGAAATATTTTGAAGAACATCTACCGGCTTCAAAGTTTCTACGCATCCATCGATCAAATATTATCCGCCTTTCTGCAGTAGATCAAATTCAACATTATTCAAAAGAAAATTATATCGTAATTTTGAAAAATGATTTACAACTTAAAGTTAGTAAAAGCAGAATTAAAGAGTTGCGAAAAGAATTTGATTTTTAATAAAGAAGAATTAGGAAAATAAAGAAATAATAAATAAAAAATATCTTGACAAATGTTATCTTTTATGATAACTTTGCAAAATGATAAGAAAGATTGATTTTTATAAAGACTACTTTATTGAATTCTATTCAAAACAGAACGTACAAGTTCAAGAAAAAATTGAATACGTTTTCAAATTGATAAGGCATGTTGAAAGAATACCAAAGAAATTCTTTCAACACTTGTCCTCAACTGACGGTCTTTATGAAATTCGAGTTGAGTATCAATCTAATATTTATCGAATTTTATGTTTCTTTGATAAAGGGAGATTAGTTGTTTTATTGAATGGATTTCAAAAAAAGACAAGAAAAACTCTTAGGAAAGACATAGAATTGGCAGAAAAATTGAAAAAGGAATATTTTAACGAAAAAAAGTAACATAATGAAAAATTACAAAGGGATTAAAGACTTTGATGAACTGTTAAATAAGAAATACGGAGAAATTGGAACTGAAAAGCGAAATGACTTTGAGGAACGTTCACATATGTACATAATCAGTGAAATGTTAAAAGAAGCAAGAAAAGAAGCAAAAATAACACAAGAGCAACTTGCAATAAAAGCAGGAACAAAAAAAAGTTACATATCGAAACTTGAGAATGCTAAAGGAAATATTCAACTTTCAACCTTGATCAGAATATTTGAAACAGGACTTGGAAAAAGAATTGGACTAACATTTATGTAAGAAATACGCACCATAACCATGAATTTGAGTAGTGAGCGGCCATATGCTATCACTATAAAACGTTATAAACTATGAAAAATAAAATATTTTTATTCTTGATTATTATTTTCTCAATTATCACCTCATGCACAAGGGAAAATAAAAACATTGGTGAAGCTATTATTCAGCTTTCTTATGAAGAAGATATTACACCAAGTTATTACGAAATAATTGAAATGTATGAAAAACTTGCAAAGCACTACCCCGAAGCAAAGTTGCTTGAATACGGTAAAACAGATGCAGGTAAACCATTACATCTCTTTGTAATATCATCGGATAAAGATTTCGATCCGGTTTCTATCAGAAAAAATAATAAAAGGATTGTATTAATAAACAATGGAATCCACCCGGGCGAACCTTGCGGAATTGATGCAAGTTTGCAATTTGCCGATGATATTTTACGAAACAAAAACCAAATGGCAAAATATCTTAAAAATACTGTAGTTTGTATAATTCCGGTTTATAATGTTGGTGGATGCCTGAGCCAAAGCGCATGGCATCGTACAGGACAAACTTCGCCCAAGGAATGCGGTTACCGGGGAAATGCTAAAAACCTTGACCTGAATCGTGATTTTGTGAAAATGGATACCGAAAATGCCAAGGCTTTTGCAACAATCTTCCGAAAATGGAAACCGGATGTTTTTCTTGATACACATACAACAAACGGCTCAGAGCATAAATACACCATAACTTTAATTCCGGTCCAACCCGATTACTACCCAAAAGTCCTCAGTGATTTTTTTAGAAATAAAATGGTTCCGGCACTTTACAAAAAAATGGCAGAAGGTGATTATGAAATGATACCTTATGTTTCCTATCGCAACAGATCGGTTAAAAAGGGAATTTATCTTGATGTTCAAACTCCCATGTTTTCAACAGGCTATGTTTCGCTTTTTAATACTCTCGGTTTTATGACAGAAAATCATATTTATAAAGATTTCCCCGACAGAGTAAAGTCAGCTTATAATTTTATAAAAGCTTTTGTGGAATTTACTTCCGAAAATGGAGAAGAAATTTCAAAAAAACGCAAACTCGCTAATCAGGAGATGTTAACTCAAACTGAATTTGCTCTTGATTATGAAGTTGACACAAACAGATTTGATACGATTACTTTCAAAGGTTATGAAGCCGAAATGGGGCTTAGTCCCGTTTCCGGCGTAGAAAGATTCGGTTTTAATAAAAACAAAGCTTTCGAAACAGAAATTCCGTTTTATCAATATTATTATCCTACAAAAATCATTAAAAAGCCCGAAATGTATATTGTTCCGCAAGCATGGTCGGAAGTTATAGATAGATTAAAAATCAATAATATAGAAATGTATCCCTTAAGAAAGGATACTATTTTGGAAGTTGAGGTTTATTATATCGATAATCATGAGAATTCTGTGAGAGCATATAACGGACATCATTCACATAGAAATATCAAGCTGCATCCCGAGATGCAAAAAGTACAGTATTTTGAAGGTGATTATGTTATTCCATTAAACCAGGAAAGCAACAAATACATTGTTGAGTTACTTGAACCCGAAGGCCATGACTCATTTTTCAGGTGGAACTTTTTTGATCCCTGTTTGGAGAGCCGTGAGTATTTTTCATCTTATGGTTTCGAGGAAAATGCCTTGAAATACTTAGACGAACACCCAGAATTTAAAGCCGAATTTGAGAAAAAGAAAAAAGAAGACAAAGAGTTCGCTTCAAATCACCGCGCTCAACTTGCATATATTTATTATAATACGGAATGGGCAGACGAAAAACACAACAGATACCCTGTGGCTAGGATTAACAAAAAGATGAAATTGCCTTTGGAAAAATGAGTTATGATTTTGAGAATTTGATTTTGATACTTATACCTCTTTTGTGTTTATGTAATTAAAAGCAATATTCATACTTATTTATTTTAATATTTTATTTTTCTATATAAAATATTTTATATAATTTTGCTTCGTACAACAATTAAAATATATTAAGAATAGTTTTAAATTGGAGTAAAAAATGGAATTTATTATAAAAAACATCAAAAATAAATAAAAGATCAATGAATAACTTAAATTTGAGAATCATGAAAAAAAAATCAAGAAATTTTCCTTTTATTGTTTTTATTGCAGGTGTAATTCTATTGTCTGCCCTTTCACTCGGAGGATGTAAAAAAGACAAATCCAACGATTCACCCGACCCCGACAATTATGTCACCATAACGCAAAAGACAATGTACTGGGAAGTAAACATCGATTATTCCTCAGGATCCCGGTACAACATCGGTAAGGAATATGGGACCATGGTCCTTTCTTTGGTTCCTGACTACGAAGAAGGAGCTGATGCATTCCTGGCCTATAGTGTTTACGCTTTACATCAGGCCGATCCGGGAATAACATATGAAGTCCTGATTGAAAGGGCGATTGAAATCTTCAAGAACATCCAACCGCTGTATAAGGATGAAATAGAAGGTTTTGCCTCGGATCTCAGCGGAGGAACAATCAATGTATTGGGTGACGGGAAATTATCCCGTGATGAGTACATTATCTTAAATTTTACCCCTGATGTCTGTACTGCGGTTGGCTGTTCGGCGACTGCTGTTTTCGGAAGCAGATCTGCCACAGGACAAACCATAGTAGGTAGAAATACCGATTGGGCTTCTGGGCCACCAACGAAATCTGCAAACAACAATACCAATTACACGAATACAAACGCACTGATCTATTTAAAAAACGGAGAGAAACAGATGTTAATGTTCGCAACCCTGGGATCGATAGGTACCTCTGTGGGTATTAACAGCAATGGAATATTTGTAGCCAACCTGTATAGCGATATAGGAGGCCCATACTCTGCCGTGGGCAAGAAATCCGTAATGCTGGATATACGGGATGCGCTAGAAACATTCTCCACGGTGGATGAAGTGGGCGCATTTCTGGGGGATCCATCCAGGATCTACGCCTATCATAACAATATGTTTATTGCCGATAAAAACACGACCAAGGTATTGGAAAATGACTTTGAAAGAAACCGGGCATTACGCGTTTTTGACTCAGAGCTAAATCCCGGTATTACATGGGGAATCTCAGACGCTATTGCCTGTGTTAATGCTTTCGTACTCAAGGGCAATTTTGACAACTTTACAGAGCAGGTATGGAATACCAATCGCTGGGCCAGCTTTGAAACCATGCTGATCCAGGAAGGGAATACAGTGGATATTGACCGGATCAGGACAATCATGAGCTATCACAAATCGGGATCCGGAGGTATGGACCCCGGTGACATCTATAATCTCGGTACAATTCAGAGTATGGCCTATTCCTTTTCCGAAAACCGACTGGATTTATGGCTTGGTACTTTCAATGATGCTCCGCAATACGAAACGATTGCGATTCCGTTTTTAGAGAATAAATAATATGAAACATTCATGATTGATTTTAAACATATTAAACAAAGAATAATTATTGCAAAATAGGACAATACATTAAATCAAAAAATTATAAGTAACCTAAAGACAGACAAGCATCAAACTATTGAAAATTTTAATTATTAAACCATGAAAAAACAATTTAACAAATTCCCATTAGTAGTATTAATTGCAAGTGTAATCATGTTGTCTGCCTTATCGTTTTCAGGGTGCAAGAAAGACAAATCGCCAGATATTCAGCCCATTCCTTCAAAGGTTATCGACAATAAATTAAAAGCTGTATTGGATTCGGTTATTGCAAATACTCATGTGCCGGGTTTGGTTGCCGGTATTTGGGCCCCAAACGAAGGTGTTGACTTTGTCTATACTGCCGGTGTATCTGACCTGGAAACGAAAGCTCCCCTTTCGCCGGATATGATCTTTCGGATTGGAAGCAACACTAAAACTTTTGTCATAACGGTTTTACTCCAATTGGTAGATGAGGAGCTTCTTACATTGGATGACAAATTATCGACCTACTTCCCAGATTTTCCCAGGGCTGATGAGGTTAGCATTGAGATGTTGGCTAACATGCGTAGTGGTATTTATAGTTATACTAATTCTGAAGATTTCTATAATATTCTTATAACAAATCCTACGCACACATGGACATCTGATGAAATAATCGCCATTGTTGCAGAATATCCCTATGATTTTGACCCGGGAACAGATTTCCAATATTCCAATACAAATACTATCTTCGCAGGCCGGATTATTGAGATGCTAACCGGATTATCACTTGAATACAATATCAGGACAAGAATTATGGATCCTCTTAAATTAATCAATACTGTTTACCTCGTTGGAGGCACACAGGTTCCCGGATATCACTCTAATGGATATTATATAGGTGAATATGCACCCGAACTTCCTGCAAGTTTAGAATATTTTGATGTCTCTTGGGCCGGAGCGGCAGGATCTATGATTTCAACTATCTATGAACTTAATACTTATGTCAAGGCACTTGTAGATGGCTCTTTTCTCTCTACTGAGCTCCAGCAGAAGCGATTGATTTGTCATGAATCTAATCTGGGATCGTGGAAATATGGAATGGGAATTTGGGAAGACAAAGGGTTTTACGGGCATGCCGGTAGTATATTTGGATGTACCTCATTGATGGTTTATTCACCGGAAAAAAATTGTAGCATTATTCTCTGGTATAATTGCCAGATAGAAGGTACTACACCTGCATATATGTTTCCCGATATTTTTAATGCAATCTATTCGAATATGAACTAAACTACTATAGATTGAAAACCCATAGGTTGAGTAAGGAATAAAATCCCAATTTGAATTTCGAATACTGAACAAGGAAAAATGAATAATGTGTCCTTCCCTAAAATAGGTTGACTATTTTAGGAGATAAAAAAAATATTGAAAATAAAGAAGTTGCATGATTTTAATCTTTAATTTGATAAAAAATAGGTTTTCTTAAAGCAATTCGCTCCTGCTTGCATCCATCCTGATAAAAATAAATAGAAGAATAGTAAATGCCCATAATGAAGAACCTCCGTAACTTATAAAAGGAAGAGGAATACCTATAACCGGTGCTATCCCTATTGTCATTCCAATATTAATTATAAAATGGAAAAACAAAATTGAGCTTACGCCATAACCGTAAATCCTGCTAAATTTCGATTTTTGTCTTTCGGCTATAATAATTAACCTAATTAGTAAAGTTGAAAATAATAACACTACCATTAAACTACCTGCAAAGCCCCATTCTTCGCCTATTGTACAGAAAATAAAGTCGGTACTTTGTTCAGGTACAAAGTTATATTTTGTTTGTGTTCCTTTTAAAAAACCTTTGCCCGTCAATCCACCCGAGCCAATTGCAATTTTAGATTGGTGAACATTATATCCTGCTCCTCTAATATCGGTTTCTTTCCCAATTAAAACATTAATACGTGTTTTCTGATGTTTTTCAAGTATGTTTTCAAAAACATAATCAACGCTTAAAACAAAACCTCCGGAAATTATAAACGCTGCAATTAATGTGAAAATATTATTTCGGTTTCTTTTTATTAAAAGTAATAAGAATAAGCAAACAGCCAATACTATTCCGCCTGCATATAAAATTCCTAACCAAAGTGTTAACAAAAATAAAACAGCAATAATTCCGCTAAATATTAAAAATGAACCTGATAAGCCTTCCCGATAAAGAACCAAAATAAACGAAAAGTAAACCAAAGCAGAGCCTGTATCGTTTTGCAATAAAATTAATCCGGCCGGAAATAATAGAATTATAAAAGCAAATACTTTTGTTTTCAATGATTTCATTTTTCTATCGATTGCACTAAGGTATTTTGCAATGGCAAGACAAGTAGCAAATTTCGCAAATTCAGCCGGTTGGAGGGCAAAACTTCCTATTTGAAACCACGATTTTGATCCGGCAATTTCTTTACCTAATAATAAAACCGCCAGGAGCGAAAACATACTAAGAAAATAAATTATGTATGAAAAGGAAGAGAAAAATTTAATATCTATCATTAAAATTATCAAGGCTAAAACTACTGAACTAATTATCCACATTAATTGTTTACCGTAGTTCTGAGATAAATCGAATATACTTTTATGTTCTTCATTATAAACTGCTGCATAAATATTTATCCATCCGATGAAAACAAGCAACAAATATAAAAATACTGTCAACCGGTCAATATTATAGAAGATTCCTTTTCTTTCTCTCAATTTTCCAATAAATTTGTGTTAATAATATTTTCTTCAAACCAATTTGGTTCTACATGCCCGAATAGATATTTTTCAATCATCAGCGTAGCAATAGGTGCAGCCCATTTTGCTCCGCTTCCCGAATTTTCAACAACAACAGAAATGGCAATCTGCGGATTATTTTTTGGTGCAAAAGCAATAAAAACCGAATGATTTTCTCCATG
>Ga0222665_1001457_pt1 | contig 10568 bp, 9 predicted proteins | sample AntAcemetagen653_FD_179853 | JGI IMG/M metagenome (GOLD analysis project Ga0222665, IMG submission 179853) | Saline water microbial communities from Ace Lake, Antarctica - #653 | ecosystem: Environmental > Aquatic > Non-marine Saline and Alkaline > Saline | place: Antarctica: Ace Lake | collected...
TTTAATAATTTAGGAAATGGCATTTTTTCAACGCCGGGAGTTAGTTTTGATTTATGATATAATTCAAGAGGCTTTGAACTTTCGATAAAAACTGCCGTATTAAAAGCATCATAATATTTTTCTGAATCAATAAATTTTCTTGCAGAGGAAGATATTTTTTCATCTTCCTTAAAAATTTTCCTTGTTGAAGCACCAATAACAAAAGTCAGATCAGGATAATTATTAACAAAAACATCAAGACTGTCAATACTTCTAAAATATTGAATATCACTTTCCCAAATCCTTTCACCAATATTATAATTCGGTTGAATTGATGATTCAGGAGCAATTACAAAATCTGTCAAACTATCAACTTCTTCTCTTGCTAAATTTAATATCCGATGAATTGCATCTTCCGGTAAAAAATCGAATTGTTCATTGTATGGGTCAATATTTGGCTGAATAGCCACAACTTCAACAGTTCGATTTTTTTCATCATAAGAATGATAAATTATAAAAGAAATAATTATTGGAACAAGAATTAATAAAACTACTATTGATGAAGAAATAATTAAGCTTTTTTTAGTTGATAAGGCTTTTAATTTCAACAAAAGCATATAAATGAAAATATTAACTATAATCACCCACAATGTACCTCCGAATGCTCCTGTAAATTCATACCATTGAATCCATTTATGATAAGAAGCAAAACCATTTCCAAGGTGCAGCCAAGTCCACGACAAATCCCAGTCGAGATGGAGATATTCAAAACAAATCCAATAGAATATCAAAACAAAATATGCTTGTTTATCAGTATATAAAACTCGTTTTGTAAAATGATAAAAATAAAAACAAATTGCCATAAAGAAAGAATTCGCAGCAACTGCCAAAATCATTCCAACTCCGGTTGAATAAACTATCCAATAGGTTGTTAATAAGTTCCAAATAAAAAATGCCGGATACACATAAAAAAATACTGAAAATTTACTAAAATTATTTTTGTTTTTAGAAATGTAATCTTCAATAAAAAGCAAAGGAACAAATGCCATAAATAAAAAACCTGGGAAACCATTAACAGGCCACCCTAACGTAAATAAAAGTCCTGAAAAGACTGAGAGTAATAGTAAGTGAAATTTCTTCATTAATTGAATGAATTAAATTTAAACAACAAATTTATTCAATTGTTTTTAGTCTTCTGAATAAAGCTCATATAAAAAATCATTAAAAGGATATCTTTTTATGTGAATTCTTTTCACTTCATCATATACTAATTCCTTTAATTCTTCAATATTAATCTTTTTCTTTGCAGAAATAAAAATACACGGTTTGCTAATTTTAGCCATCCACGATTTTTTCAAATCATCTAAGCTGTAGTTTTCTTTTGTAACAGGTGTAAGATCATCAAGTTGTTTTTCAACGAAAGTATATGCATCAATTTTGTTAAAAATAATTATTGTAGGTTTGTTACCGGCTCCGATATCGGCGAGCGTAGAATTAACTACATTTATTTGCTCCTCAAAATCGGGGTGAGAAATATCAACAATGTGAATTAACATATCGGCTTCTCTGGTCTCATCTAAAGTTGATTTAAATGATTCAACGAGGTTGTGAGGAAGTTTTCGGATAAACCCGACTGTGTCGGAAAGCAAAAAAGGAAGATTTTTAATAACTACTTTCCTGACTGTTGTATCAAGGGTTGCAAACAATTTATTTTCAGCTAATATTTTCGACTTGCTTAACAAATTCATCAGAGTCGATTTACCAACATTTGTATACCCTACAAGTGCAACACGAATTAATTTTCCTCGATTTTTCCTTTGAGTTGCTTTTTGCTTATCAATCTGAACAAGTTTCTTTTTTAGTAATGCTATTTTATCTCTGATTATTCTTCGGTCAGTTTCGATTTCAGTTTCACCGGGGCCTCTCATTCCAATACCTCCGCGTTGTCGTTCAAGATGGGTCCACATACGAATCAGGCGTGGGAGAAGGTATTCATATTGTGCAAGTTCAACCTGTGTTTTTGCATGAGCAGTTCTTGCATGCTTTGCAAAAATATCAAGTATCAAATTATTTCGGTCTAAAATCTTACAAGATAAAATTCTTTCGATATTTCTTAGTTGCGAAGGAGATAATTCATCATCAAAAACCACAAGGTCAATTTCTTCAGTATCAACATAGTTTTTTATTTCTTCAAGCTTCCCCGAACCGACAAAAAAACGTTTATCCGGCAAATAAAGTTTCTGAACAAACTTTTTAATGAGAATACCCCCGGCAGTTTCTACCAGAAAAGCAAGCTCATTAAGATATTCATTAACTCTTTCTGAGTTCTGATTTTTAGAAATTAAACCTATTAAAACAGTTTTTTCGTTTCTTTGAGAAAGTTGAATTGGTTCTGGCATTAAAAATGTTTAATATATTATTCCCTGTTTCCGCTTTTTTCTATCTGATTTTGTCATAAAATATACGGAAACTATAAGGAGGAAAAAATAAACCGGAATTGCAGTAAAATTATGTGCTACAAATAAAAAGAATAATATTTTATATGTACTTGCAATAAAAATCAGAAAAAACCCAAATAAGTTAAAATTACTATTATTGATAATAATAATTATTGCAAATATTATTAAAAATAATACTATTATTACTCCTTGCACAAAATAAGTTGGGAAATTACCCTCAAAATCAATGGTTATAACAAAATCATATAGAAATGGCAAAAGGAAAATAATTACGCCAAGTTTTAATAAATAATAGATTGTTGTTGATTGTGTCATGTCGAAACTTATTTTAATTATTAAAATGCTTTAAATCCAATAATTTCTCTGACTTCTTTAATAGTTTTCGAAGCACTTTCTCTGGCTTTTTCGGCCCCTGCTTTCACAACTTTTCTCAAGTAATCATTATCTTTTGAAAGATTTTCGATTTTTTCTTTAAAAGGGCTACAAAATTCAACCATATCCTCGGCCAACTGTTTTTTTAACTCTCCGTATCTGATTTCACATTTATTATAAAGTTCATCAAAGTGAGCAACAACTTCAGGTGAAGAAACTACTTCAAGCAGAGTGAAAAGATTTTTTATCGGCTCAGGCTTTTCCTGGTTCATTTCAACAGGGCCGCTATCTGTAACTGCTCTCATAACTTTCTTTCTGATGGCTTTTTCATTATCCGCCAAAAAGATTGCATTTCCTTCCTCTTCAGATTTCCCCATTTTTCCTACTCCGTTTAATCCTGGAATTTTCACCAGGGCTTGTCCGAAATTATACGCAGACGGAATAGGGAAAAAGTCGGTTTTATAAATTCTGTTGAACCTTCTGGAAAATGTTCGCATCATCTCAAGATTTTGTTCCTGATCCTTTCCAACCGGCACTTTTGAGGCCTTATGAATAATTACGTCTGCTGCCATCAAAGTTGGATATGTCAACAATCCGGCATTAACATTTTCGGGATGTTTTCTGACTTTTTCTTTAAATGAAGTACATCTTTCTAATTCACCAAGATATGCATTCATGTTCAGCAAGAGATATAATTCAACAATTTCAGGCACATCACTCTGAATGTAAATTGTTGATAGTTCAGGATCTAAGCCTGCCGCTAAATATTCGACCAAAACCTGTTTTACATTTCCATGTAAATCATTTGGAGTCGGGTGAGTTGTTAAAGAGTGATAATCTGCAATAAAAAAATAACATTTATTTTCTTTTTGCATTTTAATAAAATTCTTGATGGCACCGAAATAATTTCCCAAGTGCAAATTTCCGGTTGGCCTTATTCCGCTAACTACTATTTCCATGGGGCAAAAATAAGAAAAAAAACTCTAAAGTTTTATTTCATCGTTATTCTTGTTGAAAATATGATATTCCAGAAAATCGTAGGATGGCATTTGTTGAAGGCTGATCCATTTTTTGTATTTAAAAAACCAATTCACACGAATTGAAAAAATTCCTTTTGTAAAATAAGCAAAAAGAAATGGGTGAAAGGCAATTGATATCTTCTTTTCATTTTGATCCCGAAGCAGATATTTAATGTTACTTTCAATTTCATCCGATAGAAGAATGCTTGGTTTTATTTCGCCGCTCCCATTACAACAAGGACATTTTTCAATTATGTCCATATTCATTTCTGGCCTGACACGTTGCCTTGTGATTTGTACCAAGCCGAATTTACTTGGTGGAAGGATTGAATGCCTCGCTCTATCTTTAGACATCTCGTCTTTAAGTTTTTGGTATAATTCTCTTCGATGTTTACCCTCAAGCATGTCCACAAAATCGATAACAACGATCCCACCCATATCTCTTAATCTAAGTTGACGGGCAATTTCGCTTGCTGCCTCAAGGTTTGTTTCCAAAGCGTTCATTTCCTGATCGTTCTTTTTATTAACCCTATGACCGCTGTTTACATCAACGACATGCAAAGCTTCAGTATGTTCAATAATTAAGTAAACACCGCTTTTAATTGTTACATTTCTTCCAAATGAATGTTTTATTTGCTTCTCAATCCCGTAATACTCGAAAATTGGCGCCCTCCCCTTATATAACTTAACTATATCAATCTTTTGTGGTGCAATAGTCGCAAGATAATTTTTTGTTTCCTCGTACAAAATTTGGGTATCAACAACAATACCGTTGAACGACTCATTAAGCATATCTCTTAATATTACAGCCGTTCGATCAAGTTCGCTGACGATTCTTTTTGGTGCAATTGAATCTGCCAATTTCTCAGTCAGATTATTCCATTTCTCAATTAAATTACGTAAATCAATATCTAAATCAGCAACACGTTTGTTTTCAGCTACTGTACGGATAATGACCCCGAAGTTATTTGGTTTAATACTCAGAATTAATCTTTTCAGACGATTTCTTTCATCAGCATTTTTTATTTTTTGAGAAATAAAAATCTTATTTGAGAATGGGACTAAAATAAGATATCGGCCTGCTAAAGAAATTTCTGAAGATATTCTCGGGCCCTTTGTTGAAATTGGTTCTTTAGCAATTTGGACTAAAATTTGGGAATTTGCGCTGAGAATTTCAGTAATTTTTCCGGTTTTTTCAATGTCTTTCAGCAAAATAAATTTCTCAATTGAAATGTTTTTTACTGATTTTGACATTGAAATCTTAGTAAACTTTTTTAGGGAATTTATTTGAGGACCTAAGTCAAGATAGTGCAGAAATGCATCTTTCTCATACCCCACGTTTACAAATGCAGCATTTAAACCGGGAAGTAATTTTTTTACCTTTCCAAGATAAATATCACCTACGGCAAATCGAGTATTGGTTTTTTCTTTATGTAACTCAACCAATAACTTTTCTTCAAGTAAAGCTATATTAACTTCCGAAGAACTTGAATTAATAATTAACTCCTTATCCACTCCAATATCTTTATTTCATTCTCTCTATTAATGAATCATCTCATCAATAATCAACTGGGAAGAGGTAGTTGTAAGATTTTTACAAAAAAAATTACTACGTGATACATTGAAATCTCAAGCATCACGTAATAATTAAATTTTTTAACAAAATGCGATTAAAGAAATATTATTTCTTTTTATGTCTGTTTTTTCTTAAGCGTTTTTTTCGCTTATGCGTCGACATTTTATGTCTTTTTCTCTTTTTCCCGCTTGGCATTTTTTACTTAACTTTACTTTTTACTTCGTTTACAAATGTTTTTGCAGGTTTGAAAGAAGGAATGTTATGAGCAGGAATAATAATTGTGGTATTCTTTGAAATGTTCCTTCCTGTTTTTTGTGCTCTTTTCTTAATCACGTAGCTTCCAAAGCCTCTCAGATAAACATTTTCTCCATTAATCATGGCACCTTTTACCGATTCCATAAAGGCTTCTACAGTTGCTTGAACTGCAACCTTTTCAACTCCAGTTTTATTAGCAATGTCTGCTATAATTTCTGCTTTTGTCATGGTTTTCTTTTTTTAATTAATTGATAATTACATTAATAATTGGATTGCAAAAATAACTTTTTTTTTAAAAACTATAAAAAAAAATATTTTTTTTTCCTTATTTATCAACATTTTCTGTAGAATCTCTGCATGTCTTTAAAAACCACACTATTGTATTGTCTTGTTATACTGCACATTAACAATGTCAAAGCCTATCTATTAACTGTTTTGTTTAGTTAATAAATTGTTAATATTTTTTTATAAAAAATTTAAAAAAGCTCAGAATTCTCTACAGTTTTATTGAAAACCGGGTTGTTCTACTTAACAAACGCCTTAATTTTATATTTTCAAAAATATAATGTTATTGTATGTTATGATTTTTTTTACAAAAATCTTTTGCTAAAACACAATATTAATTTTATTTTTTTGAGTTTTGTGAGTTTTTATCTATTTTTGTATTATTATAAACTTATTAACAACAAAATATTATGGCAGGAATAAATAAAGTAATTTTAGTGGGGAATTTGGGCAAAGACCCTGAAGTAATGACTTTTGAAAACGGAGTTAAAAAAGCCACAGTTTCATTAGCTACAACAGAAAGCTATAAAAATAAAGAAGGTAATTGGGTTGACCAAACCGATTGGCACAATGTTGTGCTTTGGAGATGGCTTGCTGAAAAGAATCTAATTAAGGGTGATCAGGTTTATTTGGAAGGAAAAGTAAAAACTCGATCCTATGACGACAAAGATGGTAATAAGAAATATGTTACTGAAATAGTTGCCGATAAAATTCTTAAATTAGGACGTAAGGAACAAACAAAAGCGGGATATAATGAAATAGAAAATGCCCCTATACCTGAACAATCTGGCCCGGAAGATGATTTACCATTCTAAATGAATTAAAATTTTGAATGAATTAGTGAAAATTTTCGAAAGCAAAATCACTATTAATCAATAAATATAAATTCAAAATTCACATTTTCAAAAACTATAATAAAACTTTAAACAAATGTATTGATCACTCATTTAATGATGTTTGTTTAAAGTTTTATTAGTGGAAATTTTTGTAATTTTACGCACTGAAAAAAGATTTTTTTTCAGTAGAATTTAATTCTTATAGTTTGGTAGAAACTGATACAGAACCATATTTAGCGATAGTATTTACTTTTATAAATCTATCAATAAATCTACTATCTTCAGGCATAATTATCAGCCTTATATTAATGGTGTTTTTACTTTTTTGTTCTGCAATGGTTTCAGGTTCTGAAATTGCTTTTTTTTCGCTTTCGCCATCACAATTAGAACATCTTTATTCAGATGGTTCAAAAAAAAACAAGCAGGTAATTCAATTATTTGAGGCACCTAAAAGATTATTGGCTACAATTTTGATCTCTAATAATTTTGTAAATGTTGCTATTGTAATTTTATCAACTTTTATAACCAACTCTCTTTTTAGTTTTTCTGAATATCCAATCATTACTTTTGTTTTTCAGGTTGTTACTGTAACATCGTTGATTTTGCTTTTCGGCGAAATAATTCCCAAGATTTATGCAACTCAATATCCTTTGAAATTTGCTTATTTGATGGTAAAACCAATTCTGATACTGAGAAGTTTTTTTTACCCTCTAAGCTCATTATTAGTTAATTCTACAAATTTAATTGATAAACGAATAAAACGAAAAAGTCATAATATTTCGATGAGCGAACTCTCGAAAGCTATTGATATAACCTCAGATGAAACCACTCCCGATGAGGAGAAAAAAATGTTGAAAGGGGTTGTAAAGTTTGGGGATATTAATGTTAAAGAAATAATGAAGGCCCGGGTTGATGTTACTGCAATTGACACTATTACAAAGTTTGATACTTTAATTGAAACTATAATATCTTCAGGATATTCAAGAATACCAGTTTTTTCAGAAACATTCGATAATATAAAAGGGATTTTATATGCAAAAGACCTTCTCCCCCATTTAAAAGAAAATAAAGATTTTGAATGGCAAAGTCTTGTCAGAAAAGCTTTTTTTGTACCTGAAAGTAAAATGATTAATGATCTATTACATGAATTTCAGGAGAAAAAGATACACCTTGCAATTGTTGTTGACGAATATGGAGGAGTTTCGGGAATTGTTACACTTGAAGATATAATCGAGGAAATTGTAGGCGAAATTAATGATGAATTTGATTATTCAAGAGATGAAAATATACATTCAAAATTAGATGAAAACAATTTTATCTTCGAAGGAAAAACACTTCTGAACGACTTTTGTAAAATTACAGGCATCGACAGTAAAACTTTTGAAGAAATAAAAGGTGAGTCGGATACCCTTGCCGGATTAATACTTGAAATTGAAGGCGAAATCCCACAAAAATCGTCTATTATCAAATTTCAAAACTTTATATTTGAAATTGAAGCCGTTGATAATAGGAGAATACAAAAAATTAAAGTAAAAATTTTAGAAAAAAACAAAACAAACTCAGATAAATAAATGAAAAATGATTCAGATTTTATTAAAATGAGTCTTATGAAATACTTTAAATTTTTATTTCCGTTTATTGTATTGGTTTTTTTATTTAATTCATGCGGTGGCGACTATATTCCAAAACCAAGAGGTTATTTTAGAATTGACACTCCTGAGAGAAATTACATTTTATTAGATACAACTTTTCCTTATGCTTTCGAGTACCCTGCCTTTTCAAAAATTTTATCTGACCCTCACGCTCCAAATCAAAAATATTGGATTAATATTGATTATCCAAAATTTAAAGGACGAATACATCTTTCCTACAAAAAGCTTGATAATAATTTAAGAAAATATTCAGAAGATTCAAGAAAACTTGTTTTAAAACATATCCCGAAAGCGAGTTCTATTCAAAGCAAAATAATAAACATAAAAGAAAACAATGTTTATGGTTTAGTATATAATATTCAGGGTGTTGGCGCTGCATCACCCTATCAATTTTATCTTACCGACAGTTTAAATCATTTTGTCAGAGGAGCCTTATATTTTCACACTTCTCCAAATAATGATTCCTTAGCTCCTGTAATTGAGTATATTATTTCTGATATCGATCACTTGATTGAAACTTTTTATTGGAAAAATAATGATGTCTGCCGGATAAAATCATCTTTTACAAAATAGCTATAGAAAACTTCTTTTGCAAAGAATTTATTTTTGAAATTTCCCAACAAACTCATCAATCGCTTTTTCATCAATCTTTGAAACCGTGGAAGAATATTCCGAAACTTTTTTAACGATAGTTTTTTCAAGAAAATTCATTTTCTCAAAAACAAATTCGCCTCCAAAAAGTCCGTTGGCAGATGAATGATTTCTTAAATCTTCAGGAAATGAATTATTAAATTGCTCAATCCTTTTTTCATATTCATACATGCAACATAAAAACAACGCAATTTTCTTATGTAGAAGAATATTCATGTTTTTTTCAATGAGCTTTGTAATTTTTTTTTGTATCGTACCAACATGAATAGAACCACCAATTATTATATTTTCATATTTTGAAATATCAGGTGATTTTTTCTTCTTTAAATTTATAACATCTATTTCTGAATTAATTAGCTTATTTTTAAGCATTTCAACCATTTTTTCGGTTGATCCGTGCTTACTCATATATATAATTGCTGTTTTCATTTAATAAAGTTTCATTTTTAAGTACAGATTTATTTTTCAAAATTAGGAAAATTTTGAAAAGCATTTAATATCCCTATGTTTTATGAGAAACACTTTTATATTTTTAATTTGAACACTTAGAAAATCTTATAATCATAACTCATTCATATTATTGCCTCAAAAAGTCATCCTTATTAAATTGTGAATACACTAAGTTTTTCAATAATTTTTGATTGAAAAATTACAGATTTTAACAAAATGTTTGCAGTAAAATAATATATTTGTACTTTTTTCTATATTTAAACTTATGATTTTATCAAATAAATATTAAATGAAAAAACGACCAATCAAATTTAGCTTATTATTTCGCGACATGTGGCAATCCTCGGGGAAATATGTTCCCAGAGCTGATCAATTGATAAAAATCGCACCGGTAATTATCGAAATGGGTTGTTTTGATAGAATTGAAACCAATGGTGGCGCCTTTGAACAGGTTAACCTTCTTTATGGTGAAAACCCGAATAATGCTGTCAAACAATGGACTAAACCTTTTAACCAAGCCGGCATTCAAACCCACATGCTTGAAAGAGCATTAAACGGTATTCGTATGTTTCCGGTTCCGGCTGATGTCAGAAAACTAATGTATAAAGTCAAGAAGGCCCAAGGTGTTGACATTGCAAGGTCATTTTGCGGATTAAATGATCCTCGTAATCTGGAACTTTCTATAAAATATGCCAAAGAAGCAGGAATGATTTCACAGGTTGCTTTAAGTATCACTCATTCAAAAATACATAATGTTGAATATTATATGAATGTGGTTGATAAAGCTGTTGAATATGGAACTGATGAAATTTGTCTAAAAGATATGGCAGGCGTGGGTAGGCCGGTAACTCTGGGAAAATTAGTAAAGGCAATTAAAGAAAAATATCCACACATTATAGTTCAATATCATGGTCATTCAGGGCCGGGTTTTTCAGTAGCCTCAACTCTTGAAGTTGCAAAAGCAGGAGCCGATTATATTGATGTTGCCATGGAACCCCTTTCATGGGGAATGGTTCATCCCGATGTAATTACAA
>Ga0222665_1001465_pt1 | contig 10529 bp, 4 predicted proteins | sample AntAcemetagen653_FD_179853 | JGI IMG/M metagenome (GOLD analysis project Ga0222665, IMG submission 179853) | Saline water microbial communities from Ace Lake, Antarctica - #653 | ecosystem: Environmental > Aquatic > Non-marine Saline and Alkaline > Saline | place: Antarctica: Ace Lake | collected...
TTATTGATTGATAATACAGAAATAGCCAACTGGCATATTTTCCAATACAATGATTGTGCATTGAATCCGGTTTATCCGCAGGGAGGAACATGGAATGGCTCCCGCGAAGGCTGGTGCCCGGGTGACCCTGTAAAAGACTTTGAATTCGAGATTACTGAATTTATTAATGATGATACCCTGAACATTGATTACGATATTACAAAAGTTCCCGAAAACAATCAGGGAATGGGAAATGGTAACTATGTTATTGCGATGCACTTAATGCAATACGGGCAATCATCTTTTGATAATGATGCCGAAATTTATGATATCATCACTCCGAGTATGCAAGATGATTATTCGAGAATTAATCCGATTTGTACCGGGCCGGAAGTTGTAATAAGAAATAACGGAACAAGCGACCTTACCTCACTTAATATTGAATATTTTGTTTCGGGTGGCAATGCATTAAGTTTTGATTGGACAGGATTAATAAAACCTAACCATAAACAAGTTATAACTTTACCGGTAATTGATAATTCATTCTGGATAGGTGATGACAATAGTATTTTCACGGTTAATATCAGCCAACCTAATAATCAAGTTGATGAATATAGTGATAATAATACTTATAAAAGTAATTTTACAATACCTGATTTATACGAGCAAGGGATGGTTTTCGAGCTTAAAACCAATAACCAGGCTTATAGATATTCTATGGAGATTACCGACATGGAAGGAAACATTGTTTTAACTCGCGATAATCTTGAAAACAATACTTATTATTATGATACACTTGATTTTGAATACGGATGTTATACTCTTGAATTAATTGATACTGAAAATATGGGGCTTTACTACTGGGCTTACCCCGAACAAGGCTCCGGCTTTCTGAAGCTGTTTAATAGCGAAGGGCTTATTAAAAAAATCTTTGAAAATGATTTTGGAAGAAGTATCTTGTTTTCATTTAACATAGGCGACATTTCCTATATTAAAGAAAATAATTTTGACAAATTAGTTACAATCAGCCCGAATCCTGCTTCTGATAAAATAAATATCCAATTCAATAATCTTCAGGGCGAAATAAATTGCTTACTCTACAACTCTAACGGACAAGTTGTTAGAAACGTAGAATTTTTACTCACTCAAAACGGTGATAAACAAATTGATGTCAGCGATTTGCCGTCAGGACTTTATATGCTGAGTTTAAAGAATAAAGAATTACATCTTAATAAAAAGATAATAATTAAATAATTCAGGCATTATATTCCGTATAAAAATTAATTGCTTAGTATTTTATTACAGTTAATTTTTTATTTCTATCTCCTTACTATGACTGTTTAAGTATTAGTCATTGCTTTGATCTTTAGTAACAGGAGATATATATTTATATACCAATCCGGCCAAAATTGCACCAATTATCGGAGCCACCCAAAAGAGCCACAACTGCCCCATTGCCCAATCTCCGACAAATATTGCCTGACTCGTGCTTCTTGCCGGATTTACTGAGGTATTTGTTACCGGAATACTAATTAAATGAATAAGAGTCAAACTAAGCCCGATTGCTACTCCCGCTAATGCCTTGGGTGCTTTTGGATGTGTTGCTCCCAGAATTACTATTAGAAACATAAACGTCATTACAATCTCAATTACGAGTGCTGCAATCAAATTGTATCCGCCGGGAGAATGTTCGCCATATCCGTTCGCTGCAAACCCACCGATTTCAAATCCTGCTTTACCGCTGGCAACAATGTAAAGGACTCCGGCTCCTGCAACTGCTCCCAATAATTGGGCGCCAATGTATGGCAAAAGTTCTTTTTTATCAAAACGTCCTCCAATCCATAAACCTATTGATACTGCCGGATTGATATGACAGCCCGAAATGTGGCCGATAGCATAGACCATAGTGAGTAATGTTAAGCCGAAAGCAAGAGATACTCCTAAAAATCCAATACCATATTCTGGAAATCCTGCTGCTAAAACCGCACTTCCGCATCCTCCTAAGACTAACCAGAAGGTTCCAATAAATTCCGCTACTAACTTTTTCATTTTTCTATTTATTTTTAATTAATAATGACTAAAATTAAATAATCCAAAGGTTTAAAATTGAGAATTCTCAACACTACTGCTTTCTATTCTAATTCCATTAAATTATTTTGAAATGCAAAACGAACAATACCGGCTACATTATGCACATCAATTTTTTTCATAATATTGGTTCGATGAGCATCAGCGGTGCGTGGACTTATGAAAAGTTTTTCTCCAATTTTGGTATTTGTCATTCCGCCGGCAATAAGTTTTATTACCTCAACTTCTCTCGCTGTTAATTTTGATATTAAAAGATTTATTCCGAGAACAACTTTTCCTTTTTCCTCTTTGTTCAATAATGCTTTTGTTACGTCGGCATTAAAATATTCTCCGCCTTTATAAATTGTCTTAATTGCAAGATGTAATTCATCTCTTGGAATTGTTTTTAACATATAAGCACTTACCCCCATTTTGATAAGGCTCTTTATCAATGATTTTTCATGATGCATTGTTAGAATTGCAATTTTTGTTTCGGGATGGTCCAATAATATTTCCCTTGCACAATCAATTCCATTCATTTTCGGCATATCAATATCCAATAAAATTACATCGATATCTTCTTTTTTTAAAACTTCAAGTGCTTCAAGCCCATTACAAACAGTAGTAACAACCTCTATATCCGGATCATCGTCGAACAAGCTTTTCAGGCCTTCCGACATTATTTTATGATCGTCAGCTATTAGAATTCTTATCATTTAATCTATTGGTATATTTATAGTTATTAGTGTACCTTTTTGGATTCCGGCTTCAAAGTTAATAGTTCCATTCACTGCATCTAATCTGCTCGAAATATTCATCAAACCAATTCCTTTTTTCTTTTTAGTTGCAGAAAAACCTTTTCCGTTATCTTCAACAATCAATGCAATTGTTCCACCGGTTTTCACTAAATGAAAATTAACATAATCTGCCTCACTATGTTTAATAATATTATTAATCAATTCCTGTGCAATTCTATATATTGCTATTTCGATATTTTCTTTAAATCTTTCATTAATTCCAAAACACTCAAATTCATATTTGATTTCAGAATGCCCTAAACTTGTTTCCAGAAGATCTTCAAGAGCAGCGACAACACCCAGTTGGCTAAGAGCCTTGGGCATCATTCTATGCGAAATTTCTCTTAATTCATTCGAAGAATCCTCCAATGATTTAAGTAATTTATTTTCATCTGTTTGCTCATTTTTATTATGATTCATCAGCTTTCGCCAAGCAATAATCACTCCTCCTAATTGTTGAACTATTCCATCGTGAAGATCTTTTGCAATTCGTTTTCTTTCCGCCTCTTGTGCTTCAATAATTGCTTTAATACCTTGTTCTTGCTCATGAATTATTGCCGCATCTTTTTCTGATTCGGCTTTGCGTTTGTTTCGCTGAATTAGTAGAAGTCCAAAAAGTATCATTGCAATAAAACCGGCACCAAGTCTTATAATCCAATTATTTCGATTGGAAATTTTAAGCTCTGCCTGAATCTTCTTTGCTTCAAGAACAGCAATATTTTTATCTTTTTTCTCTGTTTCGTACTTAGTTTGAATTTCAGTGATTTTCTCATCTCTATCAATATTGTAAATGCTGTCGTGTACTTTAATACGTTTCAAAAGAAAATCGCTCGCAAGATTAAACTTTCCCAAATCATTATATAATCTTCCTAAATTATCATATATTTTATACAAAATGGTTTTTGCTCCCGATTCCTCAGCATACTCCAAAGCTTCGAGAAGATATTTTTCTGCTTTGTTCAGGTCACCCAATTTTTCTTCATAAAGGTTTGAAAGATTATAAATTGAGGAGGCACATCTTGCATAATTGCCTAATTCTTTATATTTTTCTATTGATCTTGTATAGTAATTTAGTGCTGAATCAATTTGCTTATCTTCCTCATAAATTGTAGCAAGATTGTTGTAGGAAATGGCAAGGCCGTAATTATCATTTGTTTTTATTTTGTTTTTAATTGATAAATATGAATAAAAATATGCCGAGTCCTTTGAACCGATTTCATCGTAAAGCCTCGAAATATTAGTATAAGAAGCACCGATACCATATTGATGATTAACTGAAAGATAATTTTGGAGAGCTTTTCTTTGATAAACCAAGGCTTCTTCTAATCTTTCCTGCTCCCAATAAATTAAACCTATGTTATTTTGAGCATTTCCAATACCTTTTTTATCATCCAATTCTTCAAATAGTTTTAAAGATTCATTATAAAATCTTATTGCTTCGTCGTTGTCGCCTTTATTCCAATAGATCAAGCCGATGTTGTTAAGTGTTGAAGCATGGGTATTTTTTGAATTGCTTTTCAAGGCATATTCAATAGCTATATCGTAGCAATATAATGCACTATCCCATTTATCAATTATATCATAAACAATTCCGAGAACATTATATGATTTTGCAATTATGGATTCATTATCAATTCTTTTACCAATCATCATCGACTCATTTGCAAAATATTTTGCCGAATCAGGGTTTGAATAAAATAAGTTCATAGCGATTTTACATAAAAGAACTGCCCGGCTTGAATCATCTTCGGTTTTTGGAATCAACTTTATTAAGCTGTCATTTTCGTTTTGATTGGAAAAACATATTGAATTTATTATCAAAAGTGTAGAAAAAAGTAATATTAGTCGCATAAATATTTAATAAATTATGATAGTGTAAAAATAAATAAAATTCTAATTAATAAAAATTAGATTATATAAAGAAGCTATAAAGCCACAAATCCTTAATTAGTGTTTGCAAGAAAACTCAAGAATTTGGAGTGCTTAGTCCGAAAACGTTAAGTTCGAGGTTGCGAAGTTCAAAAAACCATGAGTCCGTACGGATGATTGGTTTGATGAACAAGCATAACGAAGAAATTGGCGTTTTCGGGCAAGCACTAATTATAAAATCTCATTTAAACATAATTTCACAAAAAATAACACTATTAACAGGGTTGTTTAATTCAAAAATAACAAAAAAACAAATTTTTTTATAATGTTAAATATCAACAATTAATACAAAAATGAAGTTTTTCTTTGTGAAACTTTCAAAATTCTTTGATTAACTCTGTGCAATAGCTATGCCACAGTTTAGCATAATGTTACACAGAGAAAAGTTCAAATTGAAGTATACAAAATTTAATAGCATTGAACAGCACTAAGGCTATTAATTAAAATATTTTTAATATTAGAATTATTTCTTATTTTTGAAAATATTTTTTACAAATAAACAATATTGTTTAATGTTTTATATTAAACCTTCTGTTTTTCAAGTTCCAAACAAAAAAAATAAGAATGAATAAACAAACGATTAAAGTTGATGCTAACAAAAATCAAAAAATTTTTAATCTTGTAAATATAGGAATGGCTATCACATCCCCTTCACATGAGTGGATCAAGGTAAATGATAAGTTGTGTGATATGTTGGGATATACTGAAAATGAATTTTACATAAAGAAATGGAGTGATATGACTCATCCTGATGATTTACCACTTGATCTTAAATATTTCCAACTTGTTCTTTCAGGAAAGATAAATGGCTATGAAATGGATAAGCGTTTCTACTCGAAGAATGGCGATATTGTTTTCACTCATTTGACTTTGTCGTGTGAACGAAAAGCCGATAATAGCGTTGATTATTTGATTACATCAATTCAAGATATTACTAAATTAAAAAATACTGAAAAAGAACTCCAATCATACTATAAGAACCTTGAGGAATTAGTTGCCGAAAGGAACATAAAACTAAAAGAAAGTGAAGAGAAATTCAGAACTTTAGCTGAAACCACACCTACGGCTGTAATGATCTTTCAAAACCGTAAATGGATTTATTCAAATCCTGAGGGTGTCAAAATATCGGGATATTCTGAAGATGAATTATATTCGATGAATTTTTGGGATATTGTACACCCTAAATATTTAAAATATATTAAAAAGATTGGACAGAAAAAAGTTTCCGGTGTGAATAAAATCATGAACCATGAATTGAAAATTATTACTAAAACCGAAGAAGAAAAATGGATCAATTTATCGGGTGCTGAAACTGAATTTCTTGGAAAGCCTGCCGGAATAATTTCAGCTATCGACATTACAAATAAAAAAAATACTGAAGAAACACTTAAAAACTCTGAATCTGAATTACGGTCATTATTCAATGCGATCCCCGACATAATCTTTGAAGTTAATAAAAAAGGAAAGTTCTTAAGTATTGCTCCAACTCAAAACCTCGAATTATATAAGCCAAAAAAAGATGTTATTGGAAAAACTTTATGGGAAATTTTCCCAAAAGAAACTGCCGATAATTTTTACACTTACATTAAAAAATGTTTTAAAAAGCAAAAGCTTATTAAGTTTGAATACACTCTTCAAATGGAAGAAACTGAAAAGTGGTATGAAGGAAGATTATTACCAAAAAGTAAAAAATCTCTATTATTTGTTGCAAGAAATATTGATAAAAGAAAACAATCAGAAAAACGAAATAAGCATCTTAACAAGGTTCTGCATGCAATTCGTAATGTTAATCAACTCATTACGAAAGAAAAAAATAAAGAAATTTTAATTCAAAAAGCGTGTAAAATATTAATCGATAGTAGAGGTTACACAAGTGCATGGATTGGGCTAATTGATGAAAATAATAAATTTCGGGATTTTGCAGAAGCAGGTGTAGGAAAATCTTTTGAATATCTTAAAAAAAGCTTGAAAAACCCAAATAGTATAGAATGTGTCAAAAGAGCTTTTACGCAATCACAAGTTGTAGTTATTGAAAATCAAGAAAATGTTTGCAAGGAATGTATGATGCTTGGGAAGCTGTCGGGAGAAAAAAAATTAACGGTAAGATTATGTTACGGAAATAAAATTTTTGGAGTATTGTCGGTTTCACTTCCACTTGAACTTATTACTGATAATGAGGAACAATCATTATTACTGGAACTCGCTAATGATATAGCTTTTGAACTGCATAATATTGATATTGAAAAGCAAAGGGATTTGGCAACAGAATCTTTACACGAAAGTGAAGAGCAATTCAAAACCCTTGCCGAATCTTCTCCTACAGGAATATTGTTGTTCCGGGAGCAGAATTTTTTGTATGCAAATCCGGCATCAGCAACGATTGCGGGATATGATGAAAAAGAATTATTATCAATGAGCTTTTGGGATATTGTTCATCCCGATCACAGACAATTGGTGAAAAACAGAGGTTTAGATCGTCTAAAAGGTATGAATCCAGAAAAACATTACGAGATTAAAATTATATCAAAAAGTGGAATCACTAAATGGGTTGATCTGACAAGTGACTCAATATTATTTAAAGGAAAAATTGCAGGAATAGTTTCTGTAATAGACATTACTGAGCGTAAACGCTCCGAGCAAATACAAGAAATTCTCAATAAAATCACCAATGCAGTTATTACGACAGATGATCTTGATGAATTTCTTTATTTTATAAAAAATCAACTTTCAAAGATCATAGACACAACAAATTTTTTCGTAGCATTATATGACAAAAAAACTGATACAATCATTCTTCCGTACATGGTTGATCAAAAAGACAAATTTACTTCCTTTCCAGCCGGAAAAACTCTAACTTCATATGTTATAAAAACTAAAAAACCACTCTTAGCCACAAAAAATATACTTACAGAATTGGAACAATCAGGCGAAATAAAAACATTTGGGTCCGACTCAAAAATTTGGCTTGGGGTTCCATTAAAAACTAAAGGGAAAATCATAGGTGTTTTAGTTGTGCAAAACTATGAAAATGAAAATGCTTATAATAAAAATGATATGGATATACTTGAAATTATTTCACATCAAATAAGCATTTCAATTGAACGTAAAAAAGCAGAACAAGATTTAAAAAAAGCACTTGCACAATCAAAAGAATCTGACAGGTTAAAATCAGTATTTTTGTCAACTATGTCGCATGAATTACGCACTCCTTTAAACGCCGTTATAGGTTTTTCCGAATTAATTGATAGTTTTACGCCAATTGAGGATGTTGTTGATTATGTTAAAACTATAAATTTTAGTGGTAATCATTTGCTTGGCATAGTTGAAGATGTTTTTAATATTTCTTTAATTGAAAGTGGAGAAATGAAATTTGTTAGAAAAAATCATAAAATACTACCTTTAATGGAAGAAATTCATGAAATAATGAAAGCTGAGAGAGAAAAAATTAATAAACAAGATATTGAGATTTATTTAAACCCCTTTGTTACCAAAGAAAATTTGCTTGTTTACACTGATTCAATTAAGTTGAAACAAATACTTATCAATTTAATTAAAAATTCCTTAAAATTCACCGAAGATGGTTATATTGAGTATGGCTATACTTTTGAAAAAAATCCTAAAGGTGCACAAACTTTAAAATTCTATGTTAAAGATACCGGTATTGGAATCAATAAAGATAAACAAAAGATCATTTTTGATATTTTTCGTCAAGCAGATGACTCACACACACGCAGATATGACGGAGCAGGAATTGGACTTTCAATTTCAAAAAAACTCACCGAGCTTCTTGGTGGAAATATTTGGTTTGAATCAATAGAAGGAAAGGGAACAACATTTTATTTTACTATGCCTTTTAATATCGTTGATGATGACCCGAAAAAACAAAATGAAAACAATTTTAAACAAAATGCAACTAAATTAAAAAATGCAACCATCCTTATTGCCGAGGATGATTCATCAAGCTTTTTTTATTTGGAATCCATATTTAAAAAAATCGGCATGAACATTATTCGGGCACATAATGGTAAGGAAGCTGTGAGAATTTGCCTTTCAAATCCTGATATTAATTTGGTGTTGATGGATATACAAATGCCAGAAATGGATGGTTATGAGGCAACCAAGCAAATTAAAAAAAATAATTTCGATTTACCGATTATTGCCCAAACTGCCTTTACGAAATTAAACAACAAAAATCAAAGTGTTGACGCCGGTTGCAACGATTTTATTAAAAAGCCAATTGACAAAAATTTATTATTTGAAAAATTAGCAAAACAATTAAATTAGTTATTATTGTCAGGTTTTATTGCTTATTTTAAATTTAATTAAACTATGAATACAAAAAATCATAAGCTCGCAGCAATAGTTTTTACTGATATTGTTGGATATACAAAGCGGATGGAGGAAAATGAGCAAAACACGATGCTACTTTTACAACAGCAACGTGAAATTCTTTTTCCAATAGTTAAAGCTCATGGCGGAGAAGTTGTAAAAGAAATTGGTGATGGTTTATTGATTATGTTTAATAGTGCCACTCAAGCAGTTAGATTTGCCGTTGAAACACAAACGCGTCTTAAAGATGAAGAATTGACTATCCGTGCCGGAATTCATATTGGAGATGTAATATTTGAGGAAGGAGATGTTTTTGGTTCGGCAGTTAATACGGCTGCCCGAATTGAACCCTTAGCACCGCCAAATGGAATTTGTATTTCGGAAGATGTCAGGAATCAGATTAGAAATAAAGAAGATATTCATACAATTTCAATTGGAAAAAAAGAGTTAAAAGGTGTTAATGGAAGCCTTGAAATATATAAAATTACAACTGAAAATACTTCCTCCGAAGAAGTAACACAAAACTCACCTTTTTTTATCGATTTATGGAATAGAAAAGTAATTCATATTTTAGGTGCTTACATCCTAAGTTCATTAGTAATAATATATATTATTTCAACAATTGTATCATCATTACTGCTTTCACCTCATCTTGTTGATTTTGCATGGATTGCTTTGCTCTCTTTAATACCAACAGTATTTTTATTATCATATTTTCATGCTCAAAAAAACAGACAAAAATGGGCCATAGCTGAAAAAATCGGTTTACCTGTAAATATTATTTTCAGTATTTTATTACTTATTTTTATCTTCAAAGGAAAAGATTTGGGAGCGGCAACCAAAGCCCTGACAATTGAAAACGAAGATGGAGAAAAAATTGAGAGAATAATCGTAAAAAATGAATTTAGAAAAAAAATTGCAATCTTTTTCTTTGAAAACGATTCACAAGACACTACACTTAACTGGCTACAATACGGTATCACAACTATGATTAGTTATGATCTATCGCAAGATATTTTCATGCAAGCTCTTCCAGCCACTGAATTTTATTATAAATTAGATGAATATGGTTTCTCTGATGGCTTGGGAATCCCATTTGTTCTGGAAAAAAAGATTACTAATTATTTTCATTTAAACACCTTTATAACAGGCTCATTTAAAATAATTAATAATGAGTATTCTGTTAAGTTAAATCTTTTTAATGCAAAAAACGGAACACTAATTTCTGAAAATAATTTTACGGGAGCAAATATTTTCACACTTATTGATAATATTACCAAACAAATAAAAATTGATTTAAAAGTTCCTGAATCTCCTACAGGTGAAACTAATGATCTACCTATTTCGGAAATATTTACTAATTCATTAAGTGCTTTAAAAAACTATACTAAAGGGCTTTGTAAAACAACATTCTATAACAATTGGTTG
>Ga0222665_1001468_pt1 | contig 10519 bp, 8 predicted proteins | sample AntAcemetagen653_FD_179853 | JGI IMG/M metagenome (GOLD analysis project Ga0222665, IMG submission 179853) | Saline water microbial communities from Ace Lake, Antarctica - #653 | ecosystem: Environmental > Aquatic > Non-marine Saline and Alkaline > Saline | place: Antarctica: Ace Lake | collected...
GTGCGCACGTAATCTTCATGTATTGAGCTCTTTGTACCCTCATGCATTGTGCGAAATTTCAAGAGAATGAAGGGCTTACCGAGATATCCTACTCTTTTCTGTTTGAAAAAAACAGGGCCTGGCGATATTGCCTTGATTAAAAGAGCAATCAATACCAGAAATGGTGATAAGAGAAGAAGAGCAGTAGAACCGCTCGCAATATCAAAAACGCGCTTCCAGACCGGAACTTGAATTCCGAGGTGAGGTTCCAGTCCAGAGACTACTATTGCCTTATCCTCTTCGGCGCTATAAGGCATATCATCCGCGGCTTTAATCGGTTCGTTGACGCTGGTCATTTTTGGCACATCGGTTTTTGAACCCTCCAGTGAATCCATTTTTTTACCCATATCAAGAAACTGAGACTGGACCGGATCAACCTGGTCCCCGGACAACTGTTCAGAGGGATAAACATAGATCTGGTTCTTCGGAGGTGTCCATGAGGTTGGTGCCCTCTCACGGATTTTATTTAGAAATTTCTGCGCCCCGGCAGGAGGGGTGTCCAGCAAAAGGACTGCAATTTGATTGACGTCGAACCACCCTACTTCATCTGTTGAGCGGACAGCCTGGACTAAAAGATCTGGTAGGAGACACAAACTGTGTAGATCCGCATCCGAATCTCCCACAGGGAAAACAACGACTGAAAACCGATCACCGGTGCGGTCTGAACGCCTCCGTTCATGCTCGATGAGAACGCGAAACTGGTCTATTGAACGGACCCCAAACAAGGAGGCCATTTTTGATCCCTTTCTCCAAAAGGAAAGCTGTTTTTTGGTGCGAATCCAAAACTTTGCTCGGTTTTTTTCCATTTTCACCTCTTATGCGGTTCACCGCAGAACTGCTAAAGATGCTGAAAGTTTTTTATACGGGTAACCAATAAGGTCAACAAATATTGCCCATCAACCATCACTCATGAGCTTTAAAACAGCAGGGAGAGTTCTCCATGCGATATAAAGGTCCATTTTCAAAGACCTTTTTTGTTCATAGTCTATGTCCTTACGTATCATTTCTTTAAAAGTAACCCTGTTTTTCCCCTCAACCTGCCAGAGGCCGGTAATACCGGGCAAGGTGTAGAACCGTCTCTTGTGCCAGTGTAGATACTCCTGAAATTCTACCGGGAGGCAGGGTCGAGGGCCTACCAGGGACATCGTACCACTAAGCACATGAAAAAGTTGAGGGAGTTCATCGATCCCCGAACTTCTCAGAAATTTTCCGAATGGGATAAGCTGCGAATCATCGCTCAATTTCTTCATGACCGTTTCGCTCCTTACCAAATCCCGAACATAGTCTTCATGGCTGGAAGTGTCTGCATTGACTTTCATCGTACGAAATTTCAAAAGGTTAAAAGGTTTTCCCAAATAGCCGATCCTCTCCTGTATGAAGAAGACAGGGCCGTGGGAAACCATTTGAATCAAAATAGCAGTCAAAATCAAAAATGGGAATAGGACAATGAGGGCAGTTGTGGCAAATATGATGTCAAAAACACGCTTCCACACAGGGATTTCAATACCAAGATGGGATTCAAGTCTTAAATCGTTCCCTGTAAAGGCTCCTTTTCCCTCCTTTCGGCAGAAGCTTCCTTTGGCGGGAAATTCATCATGAGGACCCTCTGTGTCAACGCACAGTTCTTCTTCAAACAGGTTGAGCTGTTGAGGTATCTGGGGATCCGGAGCCCCTAACGCAGGGCGCTCCGTATCAAGAAAATAAAGGGAAGGATAGGTAAAGATGTGATATTTACATAGATATTGCTCAGAAGCCATCTCTTGGAAAAACTTTTTGACGACCTCCTGGGCGCCTTCCCGAGGAGTGTCAACCAGCAACACCCCTATGTGATCTTTGTCCAGCCATCCCACTTCATCCGTGGAACGTACGACATCGGTGATGAGGTCCGAAAGAAAACATGCATTGTTTATGTCTTCATCCGAATCAGGAATGTCAAAGAGCGCAATGGAAAACTTATCGCCGGTCCGGTCAGCCCGTTTCCGCTCATGTTCTAATAGCGCACGAAATTCGTTTTCCGAGTAGACACCGCAAAGGGGATTATTCTTTTTCTTGATGATAGGCACCGTATATGTTCCTCGCTTCTTGCAGCAGCCTCTTATCTGTTATCCCAAAAGCGATATAAATCGTACCCAATGCTAAAGTCCCACCCACGAAATAAAAAGAGTTTCTGGATATATTGCTCCACAAACTTGTTTGCCTTGGCAATGGTGGATTTGGGAACATAGACGATGTCAAATGACTGGAGTTGAAAAGGGGCTTCGCTGCTTTTTCCGTAAAAGGCATTTTCCAGGTCTATGCGGATGGGAATCGGTCGATTGCCTTCTCCTTTGCGTATCACGATGGTCTCTTCCGGTTTAGCAGTCTCCTTAAGGCCTCCTGCATTGATTACAGCCTGGAGAGGCGTCATACCTTTCGTGAATTCCACGACCCCCTGGGTATTGACTTCGCCCCCCACAAAGATTTGCCGACCGGTGAAGGATCTGACGATAACTGTAATTTTGGGCTCTTTCAGTTCCCTGGCGTATGCCTTGGTAAGGATCTCATCCAACTGGGAGGGGCTTCTCCCTGCCGCCAGGACTTCGTCTATCAGTTGAAGAGATATGTTTCCGTCCGGTCGTACGGTGACGGTCTCGTTGAGTTCAGCATTGTAGAAAAACTTGATGTCCAACTGATCACTCGGTTGAATAAGATACTCCCGGGGAATCTTCGGTTCAGGGGCTGCGGTCGGTTCATTGGCCTTTGGGATTTTCGGTGTGGAGCCGCAACCGATAAGCAAAAAAATGATGAAAAAAGGCAATATGTAAATGCCGCGTTTAGCGCAATCTTGTAACGCATTCAGAAAATTAATATTGGTAAGTAACAAATTCATAAAAGCGCTCTTAGAGTCGTCTGTATATGGACTCTGGGATATAATATTTTCTCCTGTTTAAGACTACGCCAAGGAGTTTTCCTCCGGCGTCCTCCATGGTTTCTTTGGCCTTGATCGCAATTTGTTGCCTTGTCTTTCCAGAAAAGATTACCATGATAACGCCATCCACCTTGGCAGAGAATGCACGCGCTTTAGATGAACCGGAGACGGATGGAGCAGCCATAATGAGGTAATCAAATCTCTTGTATACCATTTTGAGAAACCAATCGATCCGGTCTGATTCAAAAAACTCAGTATTTTTGACATTCTCCCTGCCGGAGACAAGTAAATAGAGATTTCCCTGTCCCATCTTCTTTACCTGGAATGCCCCTGTCCCCACCCCGATATCATCCGTATTAACTTGGGAGCGATCTGCTTTTGAAGCGTCATGGGAGTGGATATTCATCCCGTTCAAATCAATTAAGAGAACCATTCGTCCGGTATCCCTGGATAAAAGGGTGGCGTAGTTGACCGCCAACGTGGAAGACCCGTCCCCGGGGGAAGTTCCGACAAACAGAATGCTTCTAATCGTATCGTCGGGATGCCTGCTCAGGAGGTTTGTTTTCAATTCATAACAGCACTCCATGGCCGCTGGATTTAAACCCAACTCGGCAGAAGCAGTCGTCTCCCTCTCCTGCGGTTTTTTTGAAAGTCCGGGGGTATCGTCCCGGTACGCCTGTTTACCCTTTTCAGTGAGTGATTCTATCTCCCTGTCAGGCGACTCCCTGGAAACATCCGGGATGTTCTCACTCGATTCTTTTTTCGCCCTCTCAAGGGCCTCAAAGGTCTTTCCCATTTAACCCTTCAACTCCGGCATGGAGACCAGTACCGGCAGGTTAAGGTGTTGCTCCACATCCTCGGGTCTGTCCAGACTATCGTCTAAGTATTCCATAAAGAAGGCCAGAAAGAGCCCTCCAAACATTCCCAAAAAGACCCCAAGCGCGAGATTCAAACGGACCTTCGGGCTCACGGGCTTCAGCGGTGGAGTGGCAGGTTCCAAGACGCTGACATTGGCGATCTTTTCAGCATCCATGGCATTGGAAATCCGGGATTCCTCGAATTTTGTCAGGTAGAGCCGATAGTTTTCCTGATCTATCTCTAATTGATTCTGGAGCCGGTTCAATTCCATCTCGATTTGGTTGAGTTTCTCAGTCTTATTCCGGTATTCTGCAAGCTGTTCGCTCTGTGTCGTATTTTTGGCCCTGAAGGCCGTCAGATCGGCCTCGTTCTGAAAAAGCCCCTCCTGGAGCTGCTGATAGATTGTATTGGGTCCGAAAAGGGTCTTCCCATAATCTTTGCCCTCTTGCTCTTTAAGTTTCTTCCTGACAATTCGGATCTCCTCCCTCACATTCCGCACCAATCTATTCTGATCCGTATACTTGTCGAGAAGTCCCCTTTCCTTAAGTTCAAGTTCCACCAACCTCGTTTCAAGGGTATTGATCAAATATGGATTGGTGACAACCTCTCTTCCCTGAGTAATAGTTTCGGAAGTTGCAGCTAATTGCCGCCGGATCTGAATAACCCGATTCCTTGTCTCAGCTTCTTGAACTATCGTCCTGTTTAAATCCTCTTTCAGATTAGCCTCCTGTGTCAGGTACAGGCTTCGCTCCTCATTAAGAGAAGTGACGTCGTGCTCCGCTTTTAACGCCTGCAACCTCCCTTCTGTTTTTCTCAGCCTCCTTTTATAGGTCTCGGATTGCTCTTTGAAGAACTTGTAGGAATGGGGATTTTTGTGGACTTCCAGGTGACGGTCAAGGAAGAACTTCACCAGATCATTCACCACGGTTGCGGCCATCTGGGGGTTGTGGTGTTTGAAACTGACCTCGATTATATTTGATTTCTTGATTCCCGTGACCTCCAGTGCTTTTTGAAGGCTCAATGTTGCCTCATTCAGGGCCATTTCCTGGGGGTTGGCATTTGCAACGGCTTCGCCGACCCCTGGCTCCTTTATTTTAAGGTCTTTGTAAATGTCTGTGGGACCTATGCCCTTCACCACCTCTTCTGCTAAGGAGCGGCCTTTAAGAATTTCGATCTCTGAGTTGAGCTGCTCCTCACGATCGACGCGGACTACGGGATTCACCTTGCCACTGGCGGGCACGTAGACGTTCTCCCTGCCCACCTTCACCAAGATCTGAGAACTGGCCTCATAGGTGGGCTTCGACATAAAAGTAATTAGAGTCACCACAAAAACAGTGGAACAAAAAAAGACCAAAACCTGAGTCTTCCGCTTAAAAACGATATAGAGGAAATCCCTAAGAGAAGGCTTTATTGTCTCAGATACGTCCACTTCTTATCCCCTTTCTTGGGACCATGTGGAGACCTGCAGGCAGGTGTTTCCTTGTGATCATTTTTTGCACCCATTTGTCCTAAAGCGATTCCTCCCCATAGTTGCATAAACAAGAAACCCAAACGTTAGGGTCTTCTGTGATCTTGGTAATGCCCGCAGTTCCCCGCACCTTCAAAGGAAAATGTTAATTGCAACATTTAACATATTTAAAATGATTTGTCAAGATAAAACCAAACTTCACTTAAAACTCAAACCTCCAGAGCCTAACCTTGCTATATCAACCTGAATCCCATTAAGCTCAGTACCCTCCGCATCTCTCCAATTCCCGGCCGATCTTGGTCACCCATGCATCGTCAACGTGGAGGATGGAAGCAATCTCTTTCTGCGCTGAAACAGCCTTAGGAGGCGTCTCAAAGAAACCCACACGGAGTCTTATCCACTCATCCCCCTTTATGTCTGTCTTGGTCAAATACACGTGGTAGCCATTTTTTATCAGTTTGACTGCGTATGGAACGATCCTTTCAAAAGTCCTTGCAGATAACACATTGACAACCAAAGGCTTTCCCTCCACTTTCGCCAAATTTTTCATGGCTTGTTCAGGGGTTACAAACTTCAAATAGAGACCTTCCGGGAGTTCTTTATGCTCAAAATCTCGGTCCAAAGTCATGGCGCTCAGTGTGTCCAGGTTTAGTCGAAATAGACTGGGCCATTTCAAAGGATCGTCGTAAACGTCTTTTAGAGCCGCAATCATGGCAAGCGTATCCCCTTTTTTTACCTTGTAATAACCCTCTGCCTCAACCATATCCTGATCCGGCTTAGTTTCTTCGGTCGGGACCGGCACACCCAGACGATCCCTATCGAGGCGGGACATTGCTTGCCCTTCGACGCCCTTTGACTCTGTCGCATCTCCATCCTTTGCCATTGACAGATCTCCCTGAGAAACGATTGCTTGATCTTTTCTTCCTGAAGGTTTGTTCGCCTCAGAGGATGGTTTCCGATTGCCAACGTGAAATGTAACTTTTTTCGTTTTCTCCGTTTTTTCCTTAAGAGGCCCTTTTTCATTGTCAATCGTGTACAATCCAGGATCCAGTGCCTTTGTGTCTCCGATGGACAGATTTTTTGTTTCGGACTTCAAACTGTTTTCCTTTTCCATAGAAGTTTGAGAGTGCTCAGATACCGGCTCGTCTCCTCGCTCCCAATCCCTTGGGAAGAAAGATCGATCAAGAGCCAACATCGCCCCTATTGCTGTGATCAATAGGGCAAGTGTAGCCCAGGTAACGGGCCACCTCCATTTATGCAAAAAGGATATGGAACGAGTCTCTTGTTGTTCATAGACAGCGTTCATGTCATTGATAACTTCTTTGACCACCCTGCTGCCGATTGAACGCGCTTCAACCGCGTAGCCGATAAGGAGGGAACTATCGCAAATCTGGTTGATCAGTCTCGGAACCCCTGAACTTTTTTTAAAGATCAGGGGCAAGGCCTTTTTGTCAAAAAGCTGGGAATCTCCTCCTGCCACGCGAAGTCGATGCATGATGTAATCTGTTGTCTCAGACTTATCTAAAGGCATAAGCCTTCGACTAATGTTAAACCGTTGTTTGAGCGCCTTGAGAGAATCCTCTTGCAGCTTGCTCTTTAGCTCGTTCTGACCAATCAGTAGAATCTGAATCAATTTGGTCTTTTCATTTTCGATATTTGAGAGCAACCTGATATCATGCAAAGACTCTTCTGAAAGAAGGTGTGCTTCATCGATAATCAGGACGGCTTTTCTTCCACTTCTATCCAACGTTTCCAGTTCATCTGTAACAACCCCTATTAAATCCCGATTATTCCTCGTATCCGACAGAAGGCCGAGCTCTCCGGCAAAATACTCCAAGATATTGGTAAAAGTGGACCGCCCGAAAACGAGCCGTGGGTTTGTTATCCTGACGATTACAAACAAAGGATCCAGTTGTTTTTGAAGGGCGTTAATTAGCGTGGTCTTCCCTGTTCCCACATCCCCCATGGCCAGGATGAGCCCCTTTGCGGAATTGACGCCATAGACCAGGGAAGCCAGGACCTCTCTGTGATTCTCGGAGAGATACAAAAAATCGGGATCGGGCGTATTTTCGAATGGCTTTTTTGTCAGCCCGTAGAATTTGGTATACATGTTTGTAAGCGTTCACAGGTTCAGGGTTCAACGTTCAGCTATGCTGATGGTCCCAGTCCCGCTGGGGCGACACTGTTCGGGTAAGTGCGAGAATTTATCCACCGCCCGTCCGCCTATCATCGGCAAGGCTAACAGCACCGCGTCTATCGGGCGAGTTGAGATGAGTTGTTCTATTTCAGACAGCTCACATAAAATGGGTTTGTCCAGCTTTTGGCTACTTATTTCTATGCCTGACTTGTTGTCAACGAAGCCGATGATGTTATATCCAAGTTCTGGATTCTCTAAACGCTTGGAGATGGATATGGAACGAGGGTTTATTCCTACCATAACGATATTTCGAATATTTCTCTTTTTGCTGCGTACCCAGTATAAAACTGCAAAAACAACAAATCTGTATATAATAAAAAAGCCCAAAGTCGCCAGCCATAAGAGAACGGGAAAAGGCCTGATTATACCGGTCACACCAATCAGATTGGCAGCAAAAATTACGATTGCCACACCTGCGGAGGAAACTATGATTACTTGCCATGGCTGATTAGGCCAGCCCCCTATCTGTCTGAAATTGTACATGCCCGTACTAACGAAAACACGATTCAATGAGATGATTAAGAAAAAAAAGAGCAAAAAATGCCACACAGAGAACTGAATACGCGCAAACGGATCAAAATTAAAGATATCTCCTGACCTTGCGTATTCCATGGTGCAGAAAAAAAGCAGTATTACCAAGGCCGCGTCTATGCACTTGAGAAGAAATCTGATGGATTTGGCCTTGTTATGGGAAGGTCTCATAAGTCCTCGTTCGGGTGCGAGAAAAGAAGGCATATGATACCGCTTCTCTTCACTCCGTAAAATCATTACTAAAGCTGAAATCCTTATTCAAAACTGTGCTCAGCAAGAAAACCGATGACCATGTTCATTTTCTAAGATAGATAACAATTAGGAAGCTCTAAAGGGCCAAATTTTAACAGAAATTAAATAAAATATACCATATAATTTTTGAATTGTCAAGATGTGAATCATTTTGCTGCACGGTAAATTTGTTCTAATGGCGGACGGGGCAGGCACATGAGTTTTTAGTCATCCGCAAATAGTCCAAGACCAAGCGTACACTACGCGTGAGCTGCCGCATTTTTTGCGCGACGCTGCGAACGCCTTTGGATTTGATGACGCTGATGGCGAATCGCCGCAGCCGAGTGATATTTTCTGGGCCGTAACCAGTGCGTATGCGGCCGCGGTCTTCGTCATAGTTCCAATCGATAATGTAATGACAGCTGTTTTCGATGCTCCAGTGGCCACGGTTGGTGGCAAGAACGCGTTCAGGATCGGCTTGCTCAGGGGTTCGACTGGTGATGCCATATGTGATTTTACAAGAGTATTCGCCACTTTTTTTATCTGTGGACTCCCGTTGGATGAGAAAAGCTTGGCCGACATGAGGAAAGTTCAGATAGCCGTTGAGTTGGGTTGTGGTCCAGATTGTGCGGGTTTCGATCCGGCCGTGATCAGGGGTGTCACAATGGACAAAATCGGAGTCCTGCCGATCTTCAAAATATAAGGCAATGTCTTGAAAAAGAGTGGGCTGGTTGTTTTTGACGGTGAAGTGGTAATGAGCTTTGCGCTCCCGGACCAAATAGTCTGCGATCTTGGGCTGGGTCAAGAGGGCGCCGGCGGTAACATCTTTGCCCTGAATATCGATGGCATCAAGTAGCGGGATGGCGGTCTTGATTTCGTTGGTGCGCTTAACCTCTTGATCGGATACGGGCAGGGTGCCTACTTTTTTTGGGTGTAGCAGGTCTTGGTCTGATGACCGATTGCGCTCATGATGTGAGTCTGATAGCCTTGATCGTCGATGGCGTTACACATGGTTTTTCCATCAATGGCCAGACTTTCGTCCTGTTGACCATAGGCTTGGTTCCAGCTCTGTAGTGCACGGTCGAGATGCATGGGCTCCACGCGGATCAGTACATCACGGATGATGGACAAGCTCGGTACGGTGTAGCGCCTGTTTTGGTATCGGCAGCCGAAACGCTCCCGGGCCTTTTGTCCAAGGCTTTTGGCCCAACCCGAGATGGCCAGGTAGCCGCGCATCCCACACAGAGTTGCACCAGCGGCAATGGCTAGGACCGTGGAGAGCTGATGACGTCGTCCTTGGGGACGGCGCGGATCTGGGATTTTTTTAAAAAAGTCGGGCAAGGATTCCATCTGTTTAGCACTGAGCATGATTTTTGGACCTCCTGTACTATAAGCGGGTTTGAGGATAGGCCGGGATAACAGTGCTTGCGCATTGGAGGTTAATGGTTTGACAAAAACCATCTTCGACGACTGTGCCGTGGCGCTGTAGCCTCGCCGAGTCCGATGAAAGCCCTTGGTGTTGCCCACATATATCCAGTTGGCCGCTTTGTAAATGGTTCCCTGGAACCTTTGGGGGTCCACAAAGGTCTCTAACAGCACAAGCGGATGGCCGAAAATCGCCTGCCAATCGGCCGGCAGTCTCTTTTGGCATAACGATAGAATGTGGGAGGCCAAATTCGGAAAATGCCAGTCGGGCAGGATCAGAAAACGGCTGTTATTAGTCACCAGTTTTAATCGATCGTACTGATGGCGAAAATTCCATCCGATCCACCGATCCCGTGCCGAACACTTTAAGGCAGCAGCGGAAAAACTCAGAAGAGCGACCCATTGATCACCGAAGGTAGCGACATACCATAGGGTTTCACTGATCTTGCGCAGAGCACCCAGGTAATGATGCTCCTGCATCAATCGCTGAAAACGTTTTTCTTCAAGCGGACAGACGGCCTGGACAAGGACTTCTTTAATGTTCAACGCTGTTAACCCCGGATTGAAGTGACACCTGACTGATTACATACTCCATCTGGGGACATTTGTCCAGCATTTTATTCAACTATTTGATATTATTTCTTGTATAGGACAGAACAAAAACACCCTGCCCAAATCAAAGATCAGTTTTGACCATCTACCTCCTTCACATCCGATGTCAAGGACGGTAGACGGTACGGGAGCCAAACGGATGCTTTCTAATACATGACTTTCGGCCATCAAAAATAATAGTTGACTTTAGTTAGGATATAGTGTATATGGTTACGTATGCTGAACGAAGCCATACGAAACCAGAAGATCA
>Ga0222665_1001469_pt1 | contig 10519 bp, 7 predicted proteins | sample AntAcemetagen653_FD_179853 | JGI IMG/M metagenome (GOLD analysis project Ga0222665, IMG submission 179853) | Saline water microbial communities from Ace Lake, Antarctica - #653 | ecosystem: Environmental > Aquatic > Non-marine Saline and Alkaline > Saline | place: Antarctica: Ace Lake | collected...
AAGCTGTTTTCACCATTCTTATAGCCGTGTTTTCCTCTCTCTCCTTAACATATCCATGAAGTTTAAATTCAATATCAAAATAGAAATCCGATCCTTTTCCATATTCACTTTCTACATTGAGCTCACTCTTGAACTTATTAAGAATATTGTTGGAAATTACAAGCCCCAGACCTGTCCCGCCATACTTTCGTGCTGTGGAAGGATCCGCCTGAGAAAAAGATTTGAACAATCGGTCCATATGCTCAGACTTGATCCCTATTCCTGAATCTTTAACTGAGAAATGATATTTAACCCGTTCACTATTACGACTTAGCTCCACAACCTCCAGTTTCACAAAACCCTTTTCTGTGAATTTTGATGCATTACTTAGAAGGTTTACAAGAACCTGCCTAAGTCTCAGAGGATCAACCACAACCTTTTGAGATTTCTTTGGAAGATTCAGTTCTGTCTTAACACCAAGATTGTCCAGTCTATATCTGATAAGTTCAAATGAATCTGTTACCAGCTGATTAAGTTCTACTGTCTCAAACTCCAGATCCAGCTTCCCTGCTTCTATCTTTGAAAAATCAAGAATATCATCGACAACACCAAGAAGTGCGTGAGCTGATTTTGAAACGTTACCCATATACTGATTCTGAACTGCACTGAGATTTGTCTTCATAAGCAGATCTGTAAAGCCTATAACACCATTAAGCGGAGTTCTTATCTCATGGCTCATATTTGCCAGAAAGTGACTCTTTGCCTGATTTGCCGATTCAGCCTCTGCTTTGGCCTTTTCAAGTTTTGCAGTCTTTTCATGAACCAGAGTTTCAAGAACCACCTGTCTATTTCTTACGAACATTACAAAAATAGCGAGAATTCCAGCAAGAATAAAAAGCATAACAAAAATAATGGCACTGAAGATAAAACTCTCTTTTCCAATATCGTTTACCAGATATGCTTTCATTGCTACCGTCATTCCCACAACAAAAAGCGGCAGAGTTCTTTCCATAGCAAATAAATGATGAATTTCACGATACTCTTCACACTTATCAGGAGTGCACCTATTCAGAATAACCGGCGACTTTTCCGAAAGCATTATCAGGTCAAGCTGGAAATCCTTCTGAGTCATTTCAGCACTGTAATATGTTCCTGCCATTTTTCCTGTCAGTGTAATAATTGAGGTAACAAGTCCTATAACTTTGCTGCACTTTTGAGAGTAGACTGGCGTATAGATGAAAATAAACATTCCGGATTCACCATCTTTCATAAGATTCAGAGGTTTAGTTGAAGTTGTCATGCTCGTCATGAAAGCCGTTTTGATCGCCTTTCTACGGTCAACGTTTGCCAGGTGATCAAGTTCATGAAAAACAAATTCATCTTGAAGAGGAAAAGAATATTCAGCTTCAAGTGACCCTTTCATGGATTTTGTGCAGGTATCCATTCCGTCACTTAATTTTAAATATTGAACACCTGAAACAAGTGGTGATTTTGCAACTGGCTGAGCAGCCTTTGAAAAAACACTAGCATTAATATCACCTAAAGATATGAAACCTGCCATACCTTCCATTCCCTTTCGAAGCTCAAAAAGCTCCTGTTTGAAGAACTTACTTTTTGCTAGCGCAAGACTCTTAAAATCATCGTCTGCGCTTTTCATAGAATAATCATAGGCAGTTATGCTTAAAAACAGTGCGATAGATGTTCCGACAACCATAACAAAAATTGATTCCAGTTGTTTGTAAAACAGCCTGTCATGAAGTTTAAAAGCATCTCTTACAGCAAGAAGAATAAAAAGCACAAAGCAAAAAAGCACCATCAAAGAGGTTTTAGCAATTGACAACCTTCTGGCTATCTTTATTTCCTTTTCCCACTTCTGTGCGAGAATATCAACTCCCACGATCATTCTGACCTGACCAGTGAGGTTAGAATAAATAGGAGCATAAGCAGATATAAATGTTCCATATTCATCTTTTACAGGCCCTGAAACTCTTTTCTGGCCATCTTTAAAGGAATCATACAGTTTCTTGTCAGGTATTTCATAGACCTGGCCGGGATAAGAAGCCATCGGGTCATTAAAATCATAATCCTCAGGCCCGAAAACTAACTTTCCGTCCTTTTCAACAATAGTATATATTCCCCTAAGCTCTTTTACGTGATCACCGTAAAGTTTCAGCTGTCTGTGAATTCTCAGATAAGCCGGATTATTCCGATCTTCCTTTGTGAATGTAAGAAGTTCCAATCTATCCTTATTGATAGTTGAAGCAACGACCTCTGCCTGAAAGATCAGATCATCCCTAATATGCCGGTCAGCTGCCCGACCCTTATATTCTCCCATTATCCAACCAAACGTCAGACCGATAACGAGTGATATTATTAGAACTCTGTCACTTTTAGGACTTATTCCACTTCCTGAAGATGCAAAAAGCATTTTATTTGCAACTTTTCTTACTATAAATCTCAGAATCAAAACAGCTAAGACAAAGATCATATAGTCAATATGAAAAATCATCCAGTCAGGCAAAACGCTCTCCTAATAAAAATTATATGTATATTATCAGAAACTGTCTGAAACTCAATTTTTAGTACGGAACGTTCTATAGTATTTAGAAAATAAGCACTGAACAGCCACTGTCATCTACATCTGAAACATCTTCATTTTCGTTGGAATTATCTACAATTTCACTCGAACTATCCTCAGTTTCCTGCACATCCCTGCTCTCACTTTCATCAGGTTGTTCTAATGAACTCTCGTTTCCTTCCTGCGAGTCTTCCTTATCATCATTTACTTCATCCGGTGTTTCCAAACTTTCAACACATAGTCCGGAATCAGTTTCACAGACTTCTCCTTCTTTACACTGCCAATCTTCAAAACAATGGAAACTCTCTCCTCCGCCACATTCACCGCTGTACGCCATTTCTACCATCTTGCCCACATCAAGGATGCCTGCTCCGAAACAAGTTTTCATATCACCATGCTGACAGTCAAACTGTGGAGTCGCAGCTGCCTTTTTCATGCATTCAATTGCTTCATTAAGAGTCATTTCAGGCTTAACACTCAGCATCAGCGCAATTGCTCCTGAAACAACTGGTGCCGCAGCTGAAGTTCCATCGAAATACTTTGTGAAAAACTGGTCAGGATAATCCGCATAAGCAGGATCTGCGTTGTTAAAAGCCGGATTAAATCCCTTCCCGGGAGTTGAAACATCCGTAGTTACAAGACCGCCCTTACCAAGCGCAGAATCACCTGCAGGCGCAGCTATGTTTACATTTATTCCGTAATTTGAGTAATAGACAAACGAGTTATCTATATCCAGTGCTGAAACAACAACGATTCTATCGTCATTGAGTGACGGGTTAAGTGCTGTGTCACAAGTCGAGTTCCCTGCTGCCCAGACAATTATCGTTCCCAAACCTCCCCGACCGTTAGTTTCCGCATAATCGATCAGTTCTTTAACAAAATTATCAGCAGGAATGCTTAAACACTCATCAGTCTCAGTGTTTTTGTCAGGAGATATCGTCCAGCTGTTGTTTATTACCCACGCACCTGCATCAACTGCCCATTTTACGGCCTGAAGTTTTCTGTCAAGTGTCGGATAATTCTGCTCAAGTCCAATATATTTTACAGGAATAACACTGCATTTAGGACATACTCCGCTGATTCCCGCTCCGTTGAATCCCTGAGCTGCTGCAAGACCGGAAACACATGTGCCGTGAGCCATAATATACTGGTTCTGAAAACCGCCCATATTAGGATTAACATCCTGTTCTGTAGGAACAAAGCTCATTCCCATCTGCAGAACAAGGTCAGGATGAAACGTATCAACGCCACTGTCAAGAACTGCTATCTTAGCATCCGGATAACCAACAGCATAATCCCAGGCTTTTTCTGAATTTATCACTCCATGATGCCACTGATCAACATAGTATGTATCATCCGGAGTTGAAAGAAGTGCCGGACGTTCAAGCCACATAGGCTGAGCCCACTTCACCTTACCGCTTTTATAAATATTCCTGGCGACTTCAAAAAGATCCGTTCCTGACTCTGCCTTAAAGATCTTAAGATGATCAAGACCCTCTATTTTCCGTGCATCTATTAAACTATATTTCTTAATCATTTCAAACAGTTCAACATTGCTGAAGCCCTTTTTAAAAGCGACTCCTATTTCACCAGTGAGCGGTAATTCAGGACCGTTCTTAAGAAAAATTACAGGCCAGTTATTCACACTTTTTAAAGGACTTTTTCTTATCTCCATGCACTTAAGCTCAGAGCCGTAGTAATAACAACCCTTTTCAGCAAAAAGCAAGCTAGATCCAAACAACACAACAGTCACCAGCAAAACAAGTTTCATTTTCATTTTTATCCTCCTGATTACAACACAACAGATTAAATTTAGAGAATTTAATGACTTCTATCGACCGCTTTTATAAAACTGACCCGAAAAAAACTCAGTTGCGGTACGACTTTCCAAATATGGACATTGGTAATTAATAATATTAGTTGTTCAAACCTTTCATTTGCTGTATAATTCTAAGAACTTTTTTCTGGAGGTACCATGAGCTACGCTGACAATTATCCAAACTGTATGTGGACTGATTTTGATGTTCTTGAGAATTTCATGAAAGACTGCCTGATGAAACTGGGCGTTCCCAAAGACGATGCGGCAATTGTTGCAGATGTGCTTATTACTGCGGATAAAAGAGGGATCGATTCTCACGGTATCGGCAGATTCAAACTCATTTATGTGGACAGGATCGAACAGGGAATTCTCAACCCGAAAACTGAGATAGAAATAGTAAAAGAAACTGGAACCACAGCGGTTTTAGATGGTCATAACGGAATGGGCCATGTAATTTCCGAGAAAGCTATGCAGATCGCAATTGATAAGGCAAAAGAAACTGGAATGGGAATGACAGCGGTGAGAAATTCGACACATTACGGAATTGCCGGATACTACCCGCTCATGGCCTGCGACAACAATATGATCGGAATTACAGGAACCAACGCAAGACCTTCGATCGCACCGACTTTCGGTGTTGAGAACATGCTTGGAACAAATCCTCTTACTGTTGGATTTCCTACTGACGAAGATTTTCCATTTATGCTTGATTGCGCAACTTCTGTAGCTCAAAGAGGAAAGATCGAAGCATACGAACGCATTGGAAAACAACTTCCTGAAGGCTGGGTCGTCGGACATGACGGAAAGACAAGAGTGGATACAGCTCAGGTGCTAATCGATCTTGTAAAGGGAAACGCTTCGCTTGTTCCAATCGGTGGGATCGGTGAAGAAACAGCCGGATACAAAGGTTATGGTTACGCAACCGTTGTTGAAGTTCTTTCAGCAGCCCTTGCTGGCGGAAAATTTATGAAAGATCTCAATGGAATTGATGAAAACGGAAAGAAGATCCCATATCCTCTCGGCCATTTCTTTATAGCCATAAATATTGAAAGTTTTATTGAACCTTCAATTTTCAAATCAATCGCTGGAACCATAATGAGACAGCTTAGAAATTCTGAGAGATCACCCGGAGAAAAAAAGATATATACAGCAGGAGAAAAGGAATGGATCGCCTGGCAGTACAGAAAAGAACACGGTTGTCCAGTTACATCTACACTTAGAAAACAGTTCTTAGAACTTAATGAAAGACTTAATGTCGGATACTCTTTTCCATGGAACTGATAAATTCCAAAAAATTTCTTATCGGCGGTCATCGAGGTTCACCTAAAAAAAAGAAAGAGAATACTCTTGAAAGTTTTGAGCAGGCGATAATTGACGGAGCTGATTTTATCGAGTTTGATATCCGTTCAACAAGTGACGGCGAACTTGTCATTCATCACGACGCTTCATCAGAAGGCCTTAAACTTTCAGAAACACAGCTTTCATCTTTAAATTCAGTATCTTACAAAATCCCAAAACTTCAAAAAATGCTTGAATTATGTAAAGACAGAATCATGCTTGATGCCGAAATAAAGGAGCCTGGAATAGCTGTTAAAGCAGTTAGAGAGATACTTAATTTTTATTCTGTTGATAAATTCATTGTCACTTCTTTTTATGACAGTGCCCTCAAAACTGTAAAGGTGGAGTTTCCCAATGTGAGCACAGGACTTCTTTTTGACGATGAAACTGAGAAAAACATTGAAAAAAGAGTGCGGTCTCTTAAACCAGACCTGCTTCTGCCTCACTATTCGATCTTTAGCAAATATCAGAAACTTTACAAGGAATCCGGACTTAAAACAATTGTCTGGACTGTGAATGATGAAAAGGATTTCAAAAAATTCTGGCAAGATGAGAAAGTTCTTGGAATAATTTCAGACTATCCGGATAAGGCTGTTACTTACAGCTCATAATATCAAGAATGACCTTGTCGGTCTCTTCCATTCCCTTACTGACTACAACAGCAAGATTTCTGATCGTTTTCTCAAGATCCTTTTCAATAATTCCGTCATATTCCGACACTTCTCTATTCTCAACGGCAAGAAAAGCACTTTGAAGAGCTGCACTTACTGCCGTGGAAACTTTGAGAGAACATCCGGCTTTTGCTCCGTCACAGATCATTCCTGAAATGTTGCCGATCATACTTTTTATTGCATATCCCATCTGCGGAAGATTTCCTCCAAGCAAATAAGCTATACCGCAGGAAGCTCCAGTTGCAGCTGTAACAACTCCGCAAAGAGCCGAAAGCTTTGACATATATTCTTTAAGATGGATCGCAATGAGATTTCCAAGATAGAGCGCTCTAATAAGTTTTTCCTTTGAACAGTGAAGTCTTTCTGAAACCGCAAGTATTGGAAGCATGACCGTTATTCCCTGATTTCCACTTCCTGAGTTGCTCATAACCGGAAGAATGCTGCCTGCCATTCTCGCATCAGCGGCTCCAGCGGTAAGAGTCATCGCCCAGTTTGACATATCGTCACTGATAAGACCTTTCACAATATTATGTCTCAGGGTTTTTCCCACCTGAAGTCCATAGTCCCCAATAAGACCTTCAAGACCTATAGTTCTATTTAGATTAGCTCCATCAAGCACATAACTTATCTCATCCAGAGGCACATTATTAATAAAATTCCAGATTCCTTCAACGGTCATCTCATGTTCAACATTCTTTAATGTGTTCTCTTCTTCCTTTTCGCCAAAAGTGTTGCAGGATTTCTGAGATATCACTTTTCCGTTAAGATCTTCAAGCACAACATTTGTGTGTGAACCGCAGATGAGCGTTCTTGCAACTGTTTCACCGCTTGTGCACTTTGCTTCGATATATAGTTTATCAACGTTATCTTTTTTTGTAATGGTGACTTTTTCATCAACAACCATTTTCTTAGCTGCCGCAATTTCCTCTTCGGATACACCTGTGAGGACTTCAAGCATTTTTTCAGGATCTCCACCTGTAACTCCAAGAGCTGCTGCGATCTTCAGCCCAACCATACCCGTGCCTGGAATTCCTACGCCCATTCCGTTCTTTATGATATTTCCACTTAAGAACAGCTCTATTTTCTCAACGTTCTTTCCAAGGTTCTTTGCCGATTTTGCCGCTGCAAGCGCCACTGCGATAGGTTCAGTGCATCCAAGTGCAGGGACAACTTCCTTGTTGAAAATATTTATGTATTTTGAGTTATCTATTGTCATTTCGGCTCCTAAACTATTCTCATTTCCTTTAATATCTGCATTGCGGCCGCCTGTTCAGCCGATTTTTTGTTTTTTCCGGTGCCGGTACAACAAAAACCCACAGCAGTACATTCAATTTCAAACATCAGTTGATGTTCAGGTCCGGATCTGTCTACAACTTTATAATCAGGAAGCGGAAGCTCAAGTTCCTGAGCAATTTCCTGCAACCTTGTCTTGTAGTCACGGTTTATGTGGTTAAGAAGATCATCAATATCAGGAGAAGCATTGATAAGCGGAAGAAAAATGTCCTCAATGACCTGAAGAACAATTTCCCACTTTGATTCAAGAAAAATTACAGCGAGCAGAGATTCCATTGCGTCACTGAGAATTGAATCCTTTTCCTGGCCATTCATCTTTTCCTCACCCTTTCCAAGGATGAGAAGACTTCCCAGATCAAGAGTTCTTGAATTAAAAGCCAAACCTGCTTCATCAATAAGGTTGCTTCTAGCCTTTGAAAGTTTTCCTTCTTCGGCATTTGGAAACTGCATATAAAGAAGTCTTGAAACTCCAAGACCGACGACTTCATCTCCGAGAAATTCAAGTCGCTGATAGTCCCTCTCACCATTTGAAGAGGCGCTGGGATGCGTAAAAGCCTCCTTAAGAAGTTTCAGATCCTTGAATTTATAGTTTAATTTCTTTTCAAGTTCCTTTACTAACTCCTTATCCAGAGACATTTTTACCCTCCAAGTTCGTACATAGAAATACTAGCCGCAACAGAAGCATTCAGAGAATTGATCTTTCCAAACTGCTTTATCGAAACAACAAAATCAGCTTTATTTAAAATATATTGACCAACGGATTTGTCCTCACCACCAATTACGAGAAGAATTTTGTCAGGAGCGCATTTTTTCACTTCCTCAAAAGTGCTTTTTCCTTTTCCATCAAGCGCCACAACAATGTAGCCATGCTTTTCCTGCAATCTTTTCATATAGCTGTTGGCGTTGGCTTCTCTGACAATTTTCAGATGCTCACTGGCACCGGCACTAACCTTTACCACTGAAGGATAAACTTCAGGAACACCCCTTTCAGGCATCAGAACAGTTGAAAAACCAAAAATTTCCGCACTTCTAAGCACAGCGCCGACATTGTGAGGATCTTCAACATTGTCAAAAAGAAGTATCCGAGGAGAATCCACAATATCATCAAAATCATCGTATTTATAAGGCTTTACCTTAAGAACTGCACCTTGATTATCCCTTGAAGTAGAAAGCTGGTTAAGCCTCTCTTTTGAAACCCATTCAACAGGAATATCGTGGCTTGAAACAACTTCAACAAGCTTAATGATCCTCGGATTTCTGTCAGATTTCTCATTTACATAAAGTTGCATTGATCTTCGTTTCTGACCGATAACAACCTCAAAACAAGCGTTAATACCGTAAACATATTCAACTGATGCTCTTGCCATTGTTTGACCTAAATAAAAGTCCACAAAATACGGCAGAATTATATTTGAGTAATGTGATTAGTCAAAGTTATGGGGAAATGCTTCTATTTCTTTTTCAAAATAAAGTTCAGATAGTCGTTTCCACCGCAGAGGATCTGCTTGATAATAAGAAAAAAAGCAACCGATTTGAAAAACATCTTCTCAATGAATGGAATTCTTAAAAAACCTAGTACGTCTCTGAGTATTTCGTGTATAACAACATGTGAAGTTGAACATACATCAACGATCTGGAAACCATTTTTCTTAAAAAGCTCTTTGTAAAAACTTCTTTTCCTGTAAAAACCACCATCCGTATCAGCTCGTTTATGGAGTGCGGCCTTCACTGAAACTCGAATATAAACCCAGGAATCATCTTCAGTTCTACTGTGAATTTTTGCCATAAGTTCATTGATCTGAGCATCGTTAACATACATGAGAACAGCACCGCTGCACACAAAATCGGTGTTTGAATAATCATCGAATTCCAGGAGATTGGATCGAGTGAAAGTTATTTTTTCCGGATCTTCACATAAGTGTTGATTCTTTTTTGCTCGTTCAATAAATGATTCATTTAGATCAAGACCTGTAACTTTCTGCGAAAATTCCGAATATTTACAAGACCATTCTCCTGTTGCACACCCAAGATCAACTGTGTGTTTAAAGACTCTTCCGCTTGTAAAACGTCGTATTCTTTTAACCATTGACTCAAGAAACGCCTTTCGCACAACTTCCTGAATATATTCAGACTGTTGCATAAGAGAATATGTTTTAAGATTAGCATATTCCTTGCTTTGCCATTTGTCCCATATCTTAATTGCTTCGCCCATCTTCTCCTCCATTTGGAAATTTAGTTGAAGCTTTAGTATCTGATACATTCCGGTTTTATTTAATCAATGAAGGAAATCCCGAAAAGAAATATAATTTAAAATGAGAATTTAGATAAGAATAACCGAACAGGCACTATCACTCGTGCCACAGTCATGATAATTATCATCATAAACTTCGGTATCAACATTTGATGCATCGGGAACTTGGTCCGGATCAGAAGTTTCCTGTGAGCTGTCATCAACTTTAACAGCTTCATCAGGTGCTTCTTCATCCGGTGTTTCCACAATCGCTTCATCTTGAATTTCATGATCCGAATCTGAAACCTCTGAATCTTCGTCACTTGTCACATCATCATCCAGAGAAAAGATCATTGAGTTGAACTCGTCTTGCGTCATGTTCACTTTCTGATGCTCAGGACACGTCTCAGAGTGTTGCGGCACTGTAATTGATGCATTATTCCTACATTCCGGACTGTGTCCATCGTAATGAGAAACCTCTTCTGAGCAGTGCTGAAAAGGAAAAGTTTCATAGAGAATATATTCATATTTTCCGGGAGCAACACATTCATCAAAATAATCATCAAAGTTGATCTTAACTACTTCACTGAGTTTGTCAGATTCATCGAACT
>Ga0222665_1001474_pt1 | contig 10494 bp, 7 predicted proteins | sample AntAcemetagen653_FD_179853 | JGI IMG/M metagenome (GOLD analysis project Ga0222665, IMG submission 179853) | Saline water microbial communities from Ace Lake, Antarctica - #653 | ecosystem: Environmental > Aquatic > Non-marine Saline and Alkaline > Saline | place: Antarctica: Ace Lake | collected...
TTCGGATGTTTAAGTACCATATTGTCAAGAAGCTGGGAGGAAAGAAGGATCGGAAGCAAGTGGTTTCTATTAAGTTCAACGAGTATACGCTGCGGAGTTTCAGGGATGTCATTTTTCTGCCAGAAAAAGAAGTTTATCAGTGACCAGATGAAAATAAGTGATGCAAGTGAAAATATCACGTTGCTGGTTGTGACTTTTTTCAAAAAGTAAAGACCTCTTCATTGTTAAGATATTTTCTTAGAGCTTTTGGAACAGTTACGCTTCCGTCAGCATTCTGATAGTTTTCGAGCACTGCAACAATTGTTCTGTCAATTGCGATGCCTGATCCATTGAGAAGATGAACAAATTCAGGTTTTCCACCATCCTTTCTCTTGAATCTTATATTTGCTCTTCTAGCCTGAAAATCTCCGGTGTTTGAACAGCTTGATATTTCTCTGTACTGATCTTGTCCTGGAAGCCAGACTTCAATGTCATAGGTTTTTACAGCATTAAATCCCAGATCACCGCTGCAAAGTTCGATAACTCTATAATGAAGTCCGAGTCCCTGAAGAACCTGCTCTGCATTTTTTAGAAGTTTATGCAGCTCATTTTCTGAGTTTTCAGGTTTTACAAACTTTACAAGCTCTACTTTATTGAACTGATGAAGTCTGATCACGCCCTTTGTGTCTTTGCCGTAACTTCCCGCTTCTCTTCTGAAACACGGTGTGTAGGCAACATAATATTTGGGGAGTTCTTCCTCATTCATGATCTCATCGGAATGAAGATTTACAAGGCTGACTTCAGCTGTAGGAATGAGAAAAAGATCGTCAGTGGTCTTATATGCATCGTCTTCAAATTTTGGAAGCTGTCCTGATCCTGTCATGGTATTTCTGCTGACAAGAACCGGGGGAACCACCTCGCAGTATTCATTATCATTTGCGCAATCCAGCATATAGTTCATGAGGGCTCTCTCAAGTCTGGCGATGTCTTTTTTATAAACAACGAAACGTGCACCACTTAACTTTGCTCCACGTTCCAGATCAATATAATCTTTAGCAATATCAAAGTGTTCTAGCGGTTTAAAGTTGATTGAGGGTTTTTTTCCGAAAGCAGATATTTCAACATTCGAATTCTCGTCTTTTCCAAGTGGAGTGTCATCAGCCATCATGTTTGGAATTGAAAGAAGTTTGAAATTGAGCTCTTCTTCAACGGACTTGATCTCAGGTGCAAAACTCTTAACTTTTTCACTGAGTTCTTTAAGTTCTGTTCTGATCTTTGTCTTTTCTTCGTCAGTTCCATTTTTCATAACTACAGGCATTTCCTTTGACATAATATTTTGAAGTGCCCTTGTATTTTCAGACTCGACAACGAGTTCTTTTCTTCGGTTGTCAAGTGAAATAATTTCGTCAATGATCCCGGTTTCTGAGAAATTTCTGTTTTTAAGGTTTCCGATAACTTTGTCTTTGTCTTGAAGTATCAGCTTTGCGTTGAACATTATGACTCCGGATAACAAGTTTATAAGCCGGTCGGTATAATAAATTCCAGTCTGATTCTTTGCAAGTTTTTTAGGATCACGACTCGTCAGTAAGATTCCTGAGCCATTTTCCTCTAGAAAAGAAAAAGATGGCGATAGCCATTGCCAGAAAGTTGCTAAGTGCCATTCCTACCCAGACACCTGTTGCAGCATAACCAAGAACAAAACCTCCGATCCAGGTGAAAGGGATCCTAAAAAGCCATAGCCTTGCAAAACCAATTATCATTGATGGGACGTTAGTTCCTGCTGCATTAAAAGCAGATGTAATTCCTCTGACAACACCAAAAAATGGAAAGGAAAGTCCAAAGATAAGCATAAAACGGGATCCTTCAGCAATAACGCCTTCATTTCCCGGAATAAACAGTCCAATAAGTTCTCTTCTAAACGGTATCATTATTGCCATCTGGAAAAGAATTGTCAGGGTGATGATCTTAATTCCTAAAAGCGATGTTTTCTTTGCACGTTTAAAGTTGCTTGCGCCAAGAGACTGGCCAATAATTGTTGAAAGCCCTTGCCCCAAACCTTGAGCCGGAATGAAAACAAAACTTGTGAGCCTGCTTACTATTCCGTATCCCGCCAGTGCACTTGTAGCATTCGGCAATCTTGATATTAATGCCATTAAAATAATAAACCCGAAGGACTCGGCACTGTGTCCGAATGCTGCGGGAGCTCCTATTTTAAATATCTGTTTCATCCATAATTTTTCAGGGATAAGGTGCTTTAAATTAATTGAGATCTTTCCGTTTCCACGCACAAGGATGACAATAACAATAGTTGCCGCAAAAATTGTGCTGATAAGTGTCGCAGCGGCAGCTCCGACAACGCCAAGCGCGGGGATCGGTCCAATTCCTGCGATAAGAAATGGATCGAGGATAATATTAAGAATATTGGATGCAAGCGTAATTTTAAGTGGTGTTTTTGTATCTCCTGCCGCAGCAGAAAGAACTCGGTAAGAGGCGTTGATAAAGATAAAAGAAGTAGCTGGAAAGAACCAGATAAGATAACTGACGGCTGTCTGGGTAACACCGGAGTCGCCTGATACTACAGGTATGAACAGTGGAGCCAGAAGTGATCCGAAAATAGTTATAGCTACTCCGGATATTGCTGAAAAAGAAATTATCTGAGTTGTTGCGATATCAGCTTTGTCAGAATTTCCGGCACCTGTATGCTGACTGACGAGAGCCGTTCCACTCATTGCAAAACCGGCAGCCGCCGCTGCGAAAAACCATAAAATAGGAAAAGCAACCTGCAATCCGGCAACAGCATTTGCACTTTCATCTCCACCAAGTCTTCCAAGCCAGAAAGTATCAGCAAGTTGATAAAAAGTTTCAAGAAGTGCAGCAGCCATAACAGGCCAGCCAAGTTTAAACATAAGAGGGGTAATTTTTGATTCAAGAATATCTTTTGTCTTTACAGCGCTCATTTTCCCTCCAAAACTGCTATTACAATATATTAAAATTTTCAGGATGACCATTTTTCGGGAAAGATTGTGTCCTTAAACAAATTAACTTGAAATTGCATGATGTTGCGACTAGTATTCTGCGACTTTGTTAGTTGTAATAATAAAAAATGAGAGGATTTTATGGATTTAGTAACGATTGTGATGTGGTCTCTTATTATCGGTGGTGTGGCCGGAGCTTTTTTTATCATCAGAAGCTATGCAAAGGGATTGAAAGAATGTCCGCGAGACATGTGGTTCCTTTTTATTTACAAAGTTCTTGAATACACGGCTTACGCTGCTATGAATATGACGTTTATTCTCTGGCTTTCAAGAGATTGCGGTCTTGGAGATATTGCGGCTGGTTCCTATATTTCCGGATGGTCAATAATGCTTAGTGTTATCGCAATGATAGCTGGAGCTCTAGTTGATACTATAGGAATAAAAAAGACACTTCTTATCAGCGTTGTTTTTCTTTTGATAAGTCGTTTCTTCATGGCGTTTGTCACAGATCCTGTGCTTGCTTTTATTCTTGGGTTTACGCCGCTTGCGATAGGATTTGGAATAGTCGGGCCTGTTGTTTCTGTTGCTATTAAAAAATATACGACAAAGGAAGGGGCAGCTCTTGGGTTTGGTCTTTTCTATGTTGTAATGAACATTGCCTACGCCATCGGTGGATGGTTCTTTGACTTTGTAAGAGGCAAGTTCGCACTTCGTGATACGACAGGAAAGATTATTAATGAGAATGCCGGAACACTGATCTTCGGACATCATTTTTCGACATATCAGATGTTCTTTATTTTCGGTTTTTGTTTCACACTTGTCAGCATGTTCTTCATTTTCTTTCTCAGGGAAGGAATTGAGCTCAATGATGATGGAAAAGTCGTTGAAATTCCGATGAAAAAGAGAGGGAGCGGGTTTGGAGCAATTAAAAGTACAGCAGTAGATACTTTTATGACTATTAGAAATGTTATGAAGGAAAAGTACTTCTGGATTTTTCTGGGAATGCTTTCTCTTACTCTTTTTGTGAGATTTATCTTCTTTCACATGCACTATACTTTCCCAAAATATGGGATCAGGGTTCTCGGTGAAGGTGCGAAAATAGGTTCAGTTTACGGAGTTCTTAATCCAGTTCTTGTTATTTATCTTGTTCCGTTTATCGCTTATTTCACAAAGAAAACAAGCAGTTATAAGATGATGATAATCGGTTCCACGATAAGTGCGTTCAGCTGTTTTATCCCGATGATCCCTGTGGGCGTTTTTGCAGGACTTACTGACACAATGCTTGGCGAACTTGTTCTTGTTAAATGGCTTGGAATTGCTGATTCAATGCCTGCCCTTCTTAAATTTGTGGAAAACAATCCAAGTGTTTATGAATACTGGCCAATGATGGCTTTCTTTCTTGTTTTCACAGTTGGTGAGGCCATCTGGTCGCCAAGGCTGATGCAGTTTACAGCTGAGATAGCACCTAAGGGAAAAGAAGGAACATACATTGCTCTTTCAGTTCTTCCCTGGTTTGCAGCCAAGTTTGTAGTTGGACCAATGTCGGGAATCCTTGTAAACGCCTATGTTCCTCTCGGTGAGAACGGCGAGATTCTCAGCAGCTATCCCAATCATGCAATGGTCTGGGTGTGGATAGGTGCAATGGCGATCTTCACTCCGCTAGGACTTCTTGTGTTTAGAAAACTTTTCAATCATAAGATAGATGCAACAGAACCTGAAACGGTGTAAGCTTCTAAACTTGTCGGGGGAAAATATGCTTAAAGAGAATTTTGTTGGTGCGATAGAAAAGTCATTTGTTGATAATTGGGATTCACTTTGTTTTGGAGATTATGGCAAAGAGCCGGTTAAATTCAGTGATATTGCAAAGATTGTTAAAGAGCTTCACGTTGTTTTTGAAGTTTGCGGACTTAAAAAAGGCGACAAGGTTGCAGTTGCAGGAAAGAATTCTTCCAATTGGGGAACTGTTTATCTGGCGGCTGTGAGTTATGGTGCTGTTATCGTGCCTATTTTAAGTGATTTTCAGACCGATGAGATACACCATATTGTTAATCATTCTGATTCAAAACTGTTCTTTGTTGCTCCAAATATCTATGACAGAGTTGACGATTCCAATATGGAGGACACAAAGGCTGTTTTTAATCTGGAAACTTTTGAAATGTTTTTCTCGCACAAAGGTGATCTGAAGGGAAAAGTCCTTGAAAAGATTGCTGAATTTAGAGAGAGCGACTGTTGTGGTAGAGAGAACTTTAAATTGGGGAAATGTGAAAACATTGATCTAGTTTCAATAGTTTACACTTCGGGTACAACAGGGTTTTCAAAAGGAGTTATGCTTTCAGGAAACTGTCTTATGGCGAATGTGAGATATTTTCTTGATACTCTTCCGATAAAAAAGGAGAGTCGGGTGCTTTCTTTTCTTCCTCTTGCTCATTGTTTTGGCTGTGCTTTTGATTTTCTGAGTCCTTTTATTAAGGGTTGTCATATTACATTTTTGGGCAGAATTCCCGCACCAAAGATAATTCTTAAAGCTTTCAGTGAAGTTAAGCCGGAAATCATTTTTGCTGTTCCTCTCATCCTTGAAAAGATATACCGCGCAAAGATAATTCCGCTTCTTGATACAACAAAAATGAAAATTCTCCTTAACACTCCGGTGCTTAACAAACTGATATATAAAAAGATCGGAAAAGGGATAAACGACGCTTTCGGCGGAACTCAATATGAGATCGTTGTCGGTGGAGCATCTTTTAATCCTGATATAGAGAAGTTTTTCATGAAAGCAGGAGTCAGAGTGACTGTCGGTTACGGAATGACAGAATGCGGACCACTTATAACGTATACCGACTATAACGATGGAAGACCGCTTGGAAGTTGCGGCAAAGTGATGAAATATCTTGAAATGAAGATCGACGAGCCTGACAAAGACGGAATTGGAGAGATCTGTGTCAAGGGTGAAAATGTCATGGACGGTTATTTCAAGATGAAAGATGAAACTGCTGAAACGATTGACAGTGACGGTTGGCTTCATACCGGTGATATCGGACATCTTGATGCTGAAGGGTCTCTTTTTATAAGTGGAAGAAGCAAAAACATGATCCTTTCCGGTTCGGGTCAGAACATCTATCCTGAAGAACTCGAAGCAAAGCTCAACTATATGCCTTATGTCGGTGAATCAATAGTTCTTGATGCTGGTGGAGGAAGGCTCATTGCACTCGTCTATCCGGATAAGGACAAGATGGATAAGAACAATGTTTCTGAGAAAAAGCTTGAAAAAATAATGGAAGAGAATCGAAAAGAGCTTAATGAAATACTTCCTGCTTTTGCAAAAATTAAAAAGATAAGGCTCTACCCTGAAGAATTTGAGAAAACCTCCACAAAAAAGATCAAAAGAAGACTCTATACTTCACTCGTTAAACCGGATTAGAATTCACAGAATAGTCGAATTCATGTCTCTGTTTACACAAATTAGCCAGATCTTTGATTGTTCTTTCACATCTCTTCGATAACCACAAATATTTAATTGACACATTTTTTTACATCTGTAGAATATTTAGCATGAATGAAAAGGATATGAAACAGTTTTACAAACGCCTTCAGCTTTCAATGCTGGTTGATAGTAACTCAACTGAAGCTGTGCGTAATGGGATAAAGAAGATGTTTGGCTATTTTGACTGTGATGCCGAGTGCGTCAATCGGATGCTGAGCGTTTTTGATGATATTGTTGATCTTTTTATTGGGGATTACCCCGGATATCTTTCATGCACGACGGAATATCATGATCTTAAACATACACTTGACGTTCTTCTGGCTTCTTTGCGTCTTGCCGATGCAGTGAATCTCCAAGGTGGAAAAATCACTCCAAGGGACACTGAGATACTCGTTTGTGCGGCAATGATGCACGACTCAGGTTATATTCCGGAAGTCGGTGACGATGTTGAAACTGGTGCGGTTTACACATCAGACCATGTGAAAAGAGGTTCTGATTTTGCGAAGGTCTATCTTTCAAAAAAAGGTTATGATAAGCCATTTATCGAAAGTGTATCTCAGATAATCATGTGCACGGATCTTGTTACAGATATTGAGAATACAAAATTTGTTGATGATCAGACAGAGAATCTGGGAATAATTCTTGCTGCCGGTGATCTTCTGGGACAGATGGCTGACAGAATATATCTTGAAAAGCTACTCTTTCTTTATCAGGAATTCCGTGCTGGTATGATTCCCGGATTCGAAAAAGAAGTCGATATACTCAAAAACACCGTTGAATTCTACAAAAAGATGGAAAAGAGATTTAGCCATGAACTTCAGGGTGTTGACAGAAATATGGTCTATCATTTTAAGGAACGTTACGGCATAGATAAAGATCTTTACAGGATGGGAATAAATAATAATATTGAATACTTAAAGTACATATTGGCGAATCATATCGACGGTTACAGAGATCATCTCAGAAGGGATGGATTAATCGATAAACTTGATAACTGATCTAAAATTGTCATGAAAACTCACAATCCTTCTATTGCAATTATTGAAAAAGAACCTTTTGTTGCGAGAACTTTAGAGATGTTTCTCAAAGGTGCTCCCGTTGAGGATGTTGTTATCTTTAAAACAGAGTCAGAGTTTTTTTCAGTATTTGGAAAAAAAAAGTTTGATATAGTCATTGCGGACATCAATGCTTTTTTAGAAGGAGAGGAAAGTTTTCTTAACAGAACAAAATCTGCGAAAATAAGAACTACAGTCGTTTTTACTGCAATTATTGATGACGTTTCTAGAGCAGTTGACAGCATAAAAATGGGCGCAAGAGAGTATATCGTCAAACCAGTCAGCAGAGAACGTTTTTTAAATGTCATAAACGAAGTTCTCTCTGAAGTTTCGCACACTGAGACTGAAGATTCTTTCACAATAAAAGAAGAATTTAGAGATATAATCACAGTTGATAAAAAAATCCGTTCAATTTTCAGATATATGACAGCCATTAAATCAAGTCCGGAACCAGTTCTTGTGACAGGTGAAACAGGTGTGGGCAAGGATCTGGTGGCAAGAGCTGTGCATAAAGTCTCAAAAGCCAAAGGAGAGTTTGTTCCTGTGAATGTTGCGGGACTTGATGACCACATGTTTACAGACACTCTTTTTGGACATCTTCGTGGAGCTTTCACCGGTGCAGATAAGAAGCGACCGGGACTTATTGAAAAGGCAAAAGGCGGAACAATTTTTCTTGATGAAATAGGCGATCTCAGCAACGCCTCGCAGGTAAAACTTCTTGAGCTTTTGCAAAGTGGAACATACTATCCGATCGGCTCAGACGCGCAAAAGACAAGTGACGCAAGAATTGTTGTTGCAACTAACCGCGATCTTTATGAAATGCAGTCAAAAGGTGATTTTAGAAAAGATCTTTACTACAGGCTTTCAGTCCATCATATAGACATTCCTCCTCTTAGAAAAAGAGTGGATGATATACCTATACTTTTTGAACATTTTCTTGAGATTGCCGCCACTTCTCAGAACATGAGAAAACCATCTTACGTTGCTGATCTTATTCCCGCTTTAAAAAAGTATAATTTTCCGGGAAATGTCAGAGAAATAAGAGCGATGATCTTTAATGCCGTAAGCTCAACAGGTGGAAGCATTCTAAGCGCAAACTCTTTCCCTGAATTAACAAGAAAGATCGAACCCTCAACAGTAACATTTGAAACCATCGATAAAAGCAAAACGCTAAAAAGTCTTTTCGGCAAAGTTCCTTCAATGGCTGAACTGGAACGTCAGGCAATTAAAGAGGCACTCGAAGAATGCAACGAAAATAGAACTCACGCAGCCGCACTTCTTGGAATTACACGCCAGACCCTCATTCGGAAACTTAAACAAGACTAAGTATTATCCCTACATAATATATTATAAAATATAGTATCTTGACAACATAACCCTGAACAAATAGACTGCTTTGGCATTTTTGGAGTGACACAATGTGGCGTGAAAAGTTTAAAGAGCTGGAATGTGCGGTAATTATTCCGACTTATAACAATGACAAAACTCTTGCATCTGTTATTGATAAAGTTCTTGAGTTCACAGATCAGATCATAGTTGTCAACGATGGATGCAGCGATTCAACTGCTGAGATATTAGCCGGTTACGATCAGATCGAAGTTGTGACTCATGAAGTGAATCAGGGAAAGGGCGTCGCTTTAAAGGACGGTTTTAAAAAAGCTGTTGAACTTGGTTTTAGATATGCTATCACTATTGATTCTGATGGTCAGCATAAACCTGAAGAACTTCCTAACTTTATTGAAAAAATTGAAGAAGAGCCTGATTCTCTTATTGTTGGTGCGAGGAATATGGAGCAGGCTAGCGTTCCCGGAAAAAGCAGTTTCGGGCACAAGTTCTCAAACTTCTGGTATAAGGTTGAAACAGGAATAGATCTTCCTGATACTCAATCTGGATATAGGCTTTACCCGATTAGACTTCTTGATGGGATGAGATTTTTAACTCCTAAGTTTGAATTTGAGATAGAAGTTATTGTAAGAGCTGCCTGGAAGGGAATAAATGTTATATCTGTTCCTGTTTCAGTTTACTACGCACCTGCTGAAACAAGAGTAAGTCATTTCAGACCTCTTCAGGATTTTACGAGAGTGAGCATTCTCAACACTTTCCTTGTCTTTCTGGCTTTTGCGATTTTCAGACCGCTTATGTATTTAAGAAAGCTTAGAAAAAAGAGTTTTAAAGAGATAAAAGATGATGTTCTCGGCTCAAATGATCCTGTGCTTAAAGTTGCATTTTCAGCGGCTCTCGGTGTTGCTGTTGGCGTGTCACCGTTCTGGGGTTATCAGCTCGTGATAGGAATTCTTGTCGCTCATTTTCTGAAACTGAACAAGGCGATAGTCGTTGTTGCGTCTCATATTTCTCTTCCGCCACTTATTCCCTTTATTATTTACTGGAGCTATTTGCTTGGCGGGATATTCTTTAAAGCTCCAATTGAATTGACAATGGATGAAATAACGCTTGAATCTGTGTCAGCCAACATTGTTCAATACGCTGCTGGAAGCTTCTTTCTGGGCGCAGTTTTGGCAATAATAGCCTTTTCGGTTACATATGTTTTGATCACAATTAAAAGAAATAAATAAATCATGGTTTCACTTTTCAGCGCATTTTACTCGTTTCTTAAAACAAAGCGGTATTCTCTACTCTTAGTAATGGCTCTCCTTATTGGAATTCTTACTGTAATGGCGTTTAACATTAAACTAGAAGAGGATATCACAAAGGCCATTCCATTTGGAGATCAGGGTAGTAAGTATAAAAAAGTCCTCAAGAATTTTAAGTTTCTTGATCGAGTTGTCTTTAGAGTTTTTGCAACTGATGGCAATTCAGACCATAAGTTGCTGGCTTCGTTTGCCGATGACTTCACAAAAAGAATGAAAAAATCTGATGAGTCAGGACTTATAAGATCATATTCAGTTGATCAGACAGCAATTGACACGCAGAAAGTTAGTGATCATTTTTATAAATATCTGCCAATTTATATCGACGATAAAAAGTATGAAAATATAGATAACAG
>Ga0222665_1001475_pt1 | contig 10491 bp, 9 predicted proteins | sample AntAcemetagen653_FD_179853 | JGI IMG/M metagenome (GOLD analysis project Ga0222665, IMG submission 179853) | Saline water microbial communities from Ace Lake, Antarctica - #653 | ecosystem: Environmental > Aquatic > Non-marine Saline and Alkaline > Saline | place: Antarctica: Ace Lake | collected...
TTCTAAAATCATAGAAAATGAAATGAAATATTCCACCGCATGCCGCGGGGAACTAAGCCCGATAGCTTTCTCGCCATCATTTCAAGTTGTAAAGATAATCCGTGTAATCTGTGAAATCTGCGGATTAAAACCCTTAACGATGGATGATATTGCGATATTCTTCGCGGAAAACTTAGATTCACCATCAACAGCCCCTCTATCAGGCACGGTCTATTTACAGTTTTTTTTACAGTTCTTCTTGCATAATGTCAAGCTTTTTATACAGCATTAACGCAGCCTAATCCGATTATGTGGCCGATTAGGCTGCAAAATCGCAACATATAACCATTTCGTATGCCATAATGCAGTTTTATTAATGCCGCGATTAGGCAGACTACATCAAAGTTCGGCACACAAAAATTGAGATGATGATGAAACAAAATATTTACAGATTCAAATACAAGATTTGTGAAGACGGCCATATAATCTACAGCAATTCAGGTGGAATTGATTCTGAATTTTGTAAAATATGTGGAGCACCCTTTTTAGCAGAATGTAAGAAATGTGGCCACCCTCTCAAATCATCATTCCAATCACCTGTGTATTTTACTTCTGGTAAACCAGTTAATATTCCCAATAAGCCAGGCGCTTGTTCAAAATGCGGAAAAGTATTTCCATGGTCATTGAATGAAGCATCCCATGGCCCTATAAGCAAGACAGAGGCTCTCTCGATTCTTATCAATATATGTAATCGTTTTCATGCTGTGGCTAAACAGTTGAGAAATCGATATAACCAGCGAGAAACGCTTGATATAGACGATGAGTATGATGTTCAAGATTTAATTCACGCATTACTCCAGGTTAACTTTAATGATATCCGAAACGAAGAGTGGACACCAAGTTATGCAGGTGGCACCTCCCGGATGGATTTTTTGATTAATCCTTTTGGCATTGTTCTTGAGATCAAAAAAACCAGAAAGGGATTAGGGGCAAAGGAACTCGGCAAACAGCTAATAGATGACATTGTTCGTTATAAAAAACACCCAAATTGTAAAAACCTTCTATGCTTTATTTATGACCCGGATGAAAGAATTATTAATCCAAAAGGCCTTATAACTGATTTGGAAAATATCGAACCACCATTTGATGTAAAAGTTATCATTTCTCCGATGAATTAGAGGCTGAACAAGGTAGTGCAGTGGACAGCTGGAGCGATGCGGTTTTTGAAAATCACCATTAATCAGGTAGTTATTGGCGCTTGCTACTTATTTACCGGCTGCCACTGACCACCGGCGTTCGCAAACGCCAAAGCGATCAAAAGAACAATCTCCACAAGCAAGCAGTGCGCCAAAACGAGGGTTATATTTAACGAATCGTTCAAATCTGGTATTTTTGGGCCGAAAAATACCGCTTAACTCAATGTTGCCAACCATAGGGATAATACTCCCCCCGATGGATATGCCGTCTAAACACAGTTTTATTTCAAATAGGAGGTATAATATGAGCAGTACAGAAAACGATAATAATTTAGGAAAATGCACTAATTGTGGAAAAATAATAAATACAAATACTGATGTGTGTCCTCATTGCGGTGTCTATGAGCCTTTTGAACTTCCTCCTGATGTTGCTTGGCATCTGAAAATTGGTTTGGCACTTGGTATAGCATTTAGTGTCATCTTTGCGATAATGTTTGCATATCTACAACTAACTTGGTCATACAATGAAAGGAGGAGGTTCTAATGAGATTTGTCGGCGAAAAAGAAAATGCGGTGGACAAAAAGGGTTTAATTCTTATCGGCGTTTTTTGCCTAATCGTCATTGTATCGTTTGTATTCTACAGTTGCAGCGGCGATTCCGACGGGGTCTCTGATTCGGGAAACAATGCCACCAGCATGCAAGGTTATGTAGATCAAAAGGTTTACTTATTTTCCGAAGCCTCGGGAAGTGCGCATTGGGAGGTGATCCAACAACCTGAAGTCAGCCAGATCGAGTTGATAAACCCAAATGATCCCAATCCCTATTTCGTACCTGGTGCGCCCGGACAGCATATTTTACGCCTAACCGTCCGAAACAATGACGTCGTATCATATGAGAGCGAGATAACCGTTGACGTCAAATATCCCCCTAATACTCTGGTTGATGTTAAAATGCGTGTCACCAAACCGAAACTGGATCGAAACATGAATGCAGCAGACGATGAGGACCTCGATTACGGCATTACAGTTGGAGAAAACACCTATTGGGCCGACGTCGGGTCCGATCAGTCGGCCATCGGTTTTCAGGCCTTGTTGTTAAGTCGTGACGATTTGTCATATATCGATGATGCGTTTTTTAATATCATCGATGAAGAATCATTGAACAAGATGTACAACACTTTAAATCGTTGGCAGAAAAACCATAATAAATATGGTTTACCTAATAAGCTTCCGAATCCCGATGCCGACCCTCCATTACCTTTTCCGGAAGCCGTCTTGCTTCTTCAAAGCTTGATGCGACCATTTGATGGTGGTCTCGATATTAAACCGTTTCTAGACGCTATAGACCTTTGGGGCAATCCTTCTCGCCTACCTATGTTAACAACAGATCAATTTGGCATGATCGGGGTGAATGAAGGGAATGCCGTTAGGTATGATTCAGAATTTTCTAGCCACGGTTGCGGGCCACAATCCGTAAAAGGTAAGTTCTTTGTAAATAATCACGGCAATTGGAATTTTACCGATACGGCTATTGTACGGTTCTCCACCCGCGCCGGTGAAGAAAACGATACTTTTGTTTTAGGGGCGTACAACGGTCAGGATAAACTCGAAATAAAGGCCGACCTTCAAGGCGGGGCGGGCGGCTTCCAAGTCTGCTGTCTGAATAAATGGACTTTGGATTTGGTTTCTTGTGAAACTTTCGTCACCAACAAAGGCGATAACGAGGTTGATACAGAACAAATGCTAGAATTGGAAGTCCATTTGCAGACCGTGTCCCCGAAGGGCGAGTTGCTCATCGCCTTGTCAAGTATTGGAAATGCATGCATCAATTCTAACTCTATATTCTTTTCCAATACACAAAAGATAGTTCAATTAAAGGGCGGTTCGCCGAACGCCATAATAAATACGTTACTTTCTGAAAATGCGGGTTATTCTATAATCTTCATGGGAGGAAGTCTTCCCGAAGAGTATCCTTATTTAAAGCCGGTTAGCACAACCATAGAAGCTAAAAGCGATTCTAACGCGGCAAGTGATCCATTGGGCAAACTGAACAGTCATCTAAGACGTGATGCAATAGGTGCTTTTTTTCCAAAACCCTCGATCTCGGGGCCGTTTGGCAATACGGACAATCTGTTCCCTCCAAACAGCGATTTCCATGATGTGTTTTGGAATGAATCAAAAGACTGGCCTTTTCCGGATCAGACGCAGGATGATCAAGTAAGGGCTTTTCAAGCTTTGAGCGATTATATTGCTGCCGATGCTAAATATAGAAAGCATAAAGACAGGGTATGTTTAAACATACGAAACCTGTACACTTACGATTGGGGTTGGGACGGTGTACCAGGTACGATTGAAAGTATGGTTTATGAAAAAATCCCGGACAACGACGCATTTAGCAAAGAGACCTTTACGTCTATTCAAGATAAGCTTTATCATGAGACCCTGCTCCTATCCAAGCTATATGATTTCTTCATAAATGATCTTCAAAATCAGTTCTATGCCCAACTATTCGGGGAAAGTGCCTCTAGCATCGAATCTCTCTATACCAAGCTTTTGGGGAAATTGAAGCTTGAGCAAGACGAAGAGCAGAACAAAAGCATGTCCATCTTTAAATGTATCACTTGTTTTTTGGGTATGGCCTCTTTACTAGAGGAAACACTTAAACCGATTTACGAAGTTTCACATATATTGACAGAATCCGCTGAGGTGTTCATAGACCAACCCACTGAGAATAACCAAGATCCCTTCGTTACCCTAAATGAAACAGCGTCCGATTTGTGGACAACATTCGGCAAGAAGATGCATGACGATTATTTTATTCTAGAATACACTTTTTGTGTGTTAGTGGGTAATTATGCTAAAATGGAATACGTTGCAAATAAAAGGGAGAACCTCGAACAAGGTTGGATCTGGGACCTGGAAAAAGTGAATAAACTTGTCGACAAATCGAAGGCCGCATTTAATGCGTTTTTTTTACAAACCCTATTACCGGTTGCTTACAGCATTGAAATAATGCCCGCGGTCCTCTATCAAACCCCCCATGACTTCTGCTGGTGTGAATGTATGCATTCCTCTTGTAGTTTTCATCCTCACAGACCTCCAACACCGCCCGAGGCCGCTACTTATTGCCAACACGGCGAAAATCCAGCGGTATTTAACCTTTATTCTCTGGTCCATAAAGAGCATAGCAGCCATTACATGGATGATTCATATCTACTCAATGATGTGGCCGGTGTGTTTGATAAAGATTATTTATTTACCCGATGGCCTTTTCATAGAGACACGCGAAGGGGTTGGGACCATAAGCCCTGCAACCTCCACCAGTGGGAGTGTAATTATGATGCTCACGCAGATGGTGAGTGTTGTGCAAACGATTAATTATAAACTTGCACGGAAGCGCCATATTCAAGGTCCTCAGAATTCATCCCAAAAGGTTTCAGGCAAAGGAGGGCCTGACGGGAACGGGTGGGTATGGGATCTGAAGGAAATTGAACACTGTTCTTTACCTTTTAGCAGAGGTCTTGAAAGCTCAGCACCTAATTATTGCCTAAGGTGAAAAGGATGCTGATGCTTTGGGAGATCTGATTTTCGTTCCCACCGCCTGCCCCATGGGCGTCAATAGATGGAAGGAAGCCTATCATGACGCCCTGAAGAGCAAAGATATTCTTCTCATACCCGACAACGACGAAAAGGGTCGGGAGCATATGGAAAAGGTGGCAAGCATACTGAAGCGTATTGTGAAAAACATAAGATCCATTGACCTTTGAGGGCAGGATCAGAAATGGTCCTGCCTTTCTTTGAAACCAAAATTCCGGCTATTAGATGCCGAAAGATTGGTGCGACAATATTGTTTTTTGTTCCAGCGCATAATTCAAGGTTTGTTGAGTAATCCCGGCAAAAACTGTGATGCCGACTTACCGATATTTTCCTTGAATCCATTTCCCACCTAAATTGTTTTGAATACGAAGCAATCTTCGGAATACAGAATGGCTGCTGATTGCTAAAGTTCAGATCATGGAAGGACTGTGATATCATCGTTAAGAGGGGAGCGAACTGAGGGTTGAGAGATGCATGGAACTGACAGTTTTTTGGATGACATAAGACCGGCAAATCTCCAACATACATCAGGTGGATAACGGGTTGGGACAGGTTGACATATGAGCCACATATCAAAGAGGAAGTCCGCAATTTTCGGGTTGGAAGAAGGTCTTCTGTTCATTGGCATGGAAAAGGTTGTTGCCACAAAAGAAGTCGGAGCTGGCGAACCAAACGCTGCACCAGACGCCTGAAAGTCCTGCGGTTCACGCGGGGGCCGGAGGAGGCGCTGGTGAGCTTGTCGTTAGACCTTGTCTGACCTGCTCATTTGGGAGAAGTTGGTGGAGTTCTTCGAGTGTTTATTATTGATGCAAGCATAGCAGTGCTTACATGGCTCGGTCGCCAGGGCACACGAGCGGTTGCAGCATTGGTTGTGATTGGTATTTCCTTCCCATGGATCGGCAGCTTCCTTAAGCCGTATGTAACCGAGGCTGTCTTCGTGCTTTTATGTATCGCTTTCCTTAGAGTGGACATCGCAGCGGTCAAGACCTACCTTCGGCGCCCGGTGTTGGTGCTTGCTGCAACCGCATGGACTTCTGTCGTAACCCCCGTCTTGTTTGCGGTGGCCTGCTTCGCATTTGGTATCAATACCAAAGCACCTGACCTTTTCCTTGCACTCATGCTGCAGGCAGTGGCATCACCGATGATGGCAGCCCCAGCATTAGCGACGTTGATGGGGTTGGATGGCACGCTTGTTCTCGTCACCCTAGTCACCAACACGGCGCTCGTTCCGTTCACAGCGCCTCTGTTTGCGCCGGCTTTCGTCGGACCTACACTCTCGATTCCACCTTTGATAATGGCAATCAAGCTTTTTGCAATACTCGTTGGAGCGGCTTTGATCGGTTTCGGCATTCGTCGATTCGTCGGCATAGTGGCGATTGAGCGGCAAAGTGAAAGAATTAATGGCTTCAATGTCATTGTCCTCTTCGTCTTCGTTGCAGCGGTTATGGAAAGTGTTGGTACTCGCATCCTGGTCGACACAATGACTACGACTTTTCTCACAGCCCTGGCTTTTGGGGTGTTTTTTGCGGTGCTATTCTTGACCGTTCTCGTGTTTTTGACCGCAGGCAGAGAGCGTGCACTTGCACTCGGTTTTATGGTTTCGCAGCGCAATATGGGATTGATGCTTGCAGCGACCGGTGGAGCCCTGCCCGAACTCACTTGGCTCTATTTTGCTCTTTCCCAGTTCCCGATCTATCTGTCACCACAACTGCTTCAATCTATGACAAAACGGATACTCAGGCGAACATCACTTGCGTACGCGCCGGCGCAAGAGACGAAAAGATGATGGCACAATACGAGGTTTAACAAAAAGCTTGGTGACAGACGCCTAAAACCGTGCGGCTTTGACAATCACTCGGTTTTTGATAATTGTTCTTTAATTGAAAATAGTTGCTATCTATGCTGCTCTGCTCAAGCTTGCGTTAGGCTTAATAAATGGCTACTCGATTTCCACAGCAAAAAATTGGCGCAATCGGTCATAAATGGTTGGCCGCCTTAATCGAGGAACATTCCGACTGGCTCACGCGTGACCTGGGAGAAGACTATGGCATCGATATCGAGGCTGAATTAACCGAGAATGGCGTTCGCGGAAAAATACTTAAGGGTGAGAATTGGGATCGGGTCGCCCTAACTATCTACAACTATTAAAGAACAAGCGTGAAAGCACCCTTATTTAGGCCCTATATCGAACTTTTCAGGGCAAAAAGAGGATTATTCACATTTAGTAAAGAGGGAACGGGGCTTTTTGGGGGTCAAAAAGGGCGATATAGGGTCTGAAAACACCTATTTTTGGAACGTAAAGCCATCATATTCAATGAGTTGGCGTGGCCCGACCCCAATTCGAATACAGCACTAACGCAGCCTAATCCGATTATGTGGCGGATTAGGCTGCAAAATCGCAACATAAAACCATTTCGCATGTCATAATACAGTATTAGAAATGCCGCGATTAGGCGGACTACATCAAAGTTATATGAAAAATAAAATAACCATAAATGATACTAATTACTACCTGCTTGAATGTAATGATGGCTATTTGCTTATAGATGCCGGCTGGTCTGGTAAATTTAATAAATTTAAAGAATCTTTGCGTAGGCTCAGTATTAGTATTGGCTCAATAAAATTTATATTACTAACGCATCATCACCACGACCATGCGGCATTGGTGCAAGATATTCGCAAAGAATCAAAATGCAGACTGATTATTCATGAAAGCCAAATTGAGTATCTTAAAAAAGGAAAAACTCATACTGAGGGTATAAAACAATATAATATTTATTTAAAAGCACTAGATAAAATACTCTCTCCATTTATTAAGTATAACTACACTCCAATTACTTTGAATGATTCTGACATAATTGTTACTGCTGATAATTATGCGATTTATACCCTTACCGGAATAAAAGGAAAAATAATTCATACTCCAGGACATTCAATAGATTCCGTTTCATTGCTGCTTGAAAATGGAGACGCTTTTGTTGGAGATGTGGCAATGAATATTCTGAAAGTATTTGGGCAGGGTTATCGCCCAGTTGAAGCGGAAAGTTATGATGTGGTATATAAAAGTTGGAACAAATTAATTAATTCCGGTTCAAAAACAATCTATCCTTCACATGGGGATAGTTTTTCAATTATGGAATTACAAAAAATACTAGAAACCATATAACAAATCGGTGCACTGGACGCAAAAGACGCGCCAGTGACCTCAAATGTTATACCAAAAAATGTGGGTAATATTATGAAAAATGAGCAGGAAATAAAAGAAATTGTCCGTAAACAACAGGTGTTTTTTAATTCGTCGGTTACCCGGACTTACGACTTCAGAATTAATGCATTAAAAAAACTTAAAAGGGGAATTAAACAGTTTGAAGGTCAATTCAGCACGGCTCTCAAAGATGACTTGGGGAAATCTGAATATGAATCATATGTTACAGAAACAGGCTTTGTCTTACATGATTTGACTTACACCATCAAACATTTAAAAAAATGGATGAAACCCCGGAAAGTCAAAACGCCGCTGCTTATTCAGCCGGCATCCAGTGAAATACACGTTGCACCTCTGGGTGTAAGTTTAATTATTTCTCCATTCAATTACCCCATCGGTTTGACTTTTGCGCCATTAATCGCGGCCGTTGCGGCCGGGAACAGTGCGGTTATTAAAACATCTGAACTGACCCCGAATGTCAGCCAGGCGATTCAAAAATTTATCGAACAATTATTCGACCCTGAATATATTGCCTATATTTCGGGTGAAGTTCCAGAAACCACTCTTTTATTAAAGCAAAAATTCGATCATATCTTCTTTACGGGCAGTTCGACGGTCGGCGCCATCGTTATGGAAGCCGCAGCAAAAAATTTAACGCCGGTCACGCTGGAATTAGGTGGAAAGAGCCCGTGTATTGTCCATTCTGACGCGGACCTGAATATTGCGGTTAACCGCATCGTTTACGGGAAATTCATGAATGCAGGACAAACATGTGTCGCTCCTGACTATGTCATGGTTCAACAACAGGTAGAGGAAGAATTTCTTGAGAAAATAAAACAACGGATTATCAGTTTATATGGCAAAGATGCTGCTTTATCCCCGGATTTCGGCCGAATTGTAAACGAGCGGCATCATACCCGAATCGTAAACCTTATCGATCAGGATAAAGTGGTCATTGGTGGCCTGTCCAACAAAGCCGATCGATACATTGCCCCCACCGTTATGAAAGATGTGTCATTGGCGGACAATGTGATGACGGAAGAAATATTCGGACCGGTTTTGCCGGTCATGAAATATGAAAATCTTGATGAGATTTTCGATACGCTAGCGAGACTTCCTCAACATCCGCTTGCCTGTTATATTTTCAGTAAAAGCAAAGCCGTACAACGTAAACTGATTACCAGGATTCAGTTCGGTGGCGGATGTATCAATCACTGTGTACAGCATTTAGTAAATCCCAACCTGCCATTTGGGGGTGTAGGGGAAAGCGGGATTGGCAGTTACCATGGATTTAACGGTTTTGAACGGTTCTCACATAAGAAAAGCGTTCTAAAAGCAGCTTCCTGGTTTGATTTGCCACTGATATATCCTCCTTACAAAGGGAAGCTTAATGCTATTCGTCGGATTCTGAAATAAGAAAAAGGGGGACAGTGATCAGGTTATAAGTTGGCTTGGGTATTAAATTGAGAAACTTGAGCGAAGATGCTATCTGAAAGCGAAGGGATACGATTTTCAGGCAGTTGTCGAACGAGTACTTTGTTTCTGAATCTGTATTCCATCCATGGGGTGAGGTGGAAGCAAGTTTGTGGGGCTAACGGAGGGAGCCCGTAGGGCGACCGGAGTTAGCCCCGGCGACGGCTGCTTGACAATCCTCTCGGTTTTGGTTTACGAAAAAACCTGGAGGAATGCCATATGGAAAAAGCAGAAGAAAAAATGGTCCGTAAACGCCGCTACCTGACACCTGAAGCAAAGTACCAAATTTTCCTTGAGGCCACCATGGCCAAGGCAAAGGGTAATGGTTCAATCAGAATTGGGGTCGGGCCGCCCTAACTATCTACAACTATTAAAGAACAAGCGTGAAAGCACCCCTATTTAGGCCCTATATCGAACTTTTCAGGGGCAAAAAGAGGATTATTCACATTTAGTAAAGAGGGAACGGGGCTTTTTGGGGGTCAAAAAGGGCGATATAGGCTCTGAAAACACCTATTTTTGGAACGTAAAGCCATCATATTCAATGAGTTGGCGTGGCCCGACCCCAATTCGAATTCGCCAATTCGGGCTGCTGCAGCGGCCCTTCTCACAGCATGGCTTGGCAAAGATTTTCGTCACGGACCTGTGTCGAATTGCCCTGGGTGAGAAGTCCTGGCCCGATGGATGAGACATCCGCTTACCCATCGCTTATGTTGACCGCTTTGATCTTGAAGTAAAAGCAGATTCGTTGCATCTCAGGGGGAAACGGACAGCAGTCATCAGGAGGGATTGAAATGGGACGCATCACGGAGATTCCATATGGCGACCGAACGATTCGTGCTGAACTGCCGGATCGGACCTTCACCATCGCGCCCGCGAACCATAAGAGACTGGAACCCATCACCGACCTGGAAGGGGCTGTTAGGGATGCCCTGTCCAACCCATTGGGAGTGCAGACCATTTCACAACTGGCCAAGCCGGGGGCGCGGGTGACCATCGCGTTTGACGATCTCACCCTTCCCGCTTTCGGGCCCATCCGGGGAG
>Ga0222665_1001476_pt1 | contig 10481 bp, 18 predicted proteins | sample AntAcemetagen653_FD_179853 | JGI IMG/M metagenome (GOLD analysis project Ga0222665, IMG submission 179853) | Saline water microbial communities from Ace Lake, Antarctica - #653 | ecosystem: Environmental > Aquatic > Non-marine Saline and Alkaline > Saline | place: Antarctica: Ace Lake...
AACTTATGGCACTTCTTACAGCGATACTCTTTCACTTCTTCTTCTTCCTATTTACCCAATCTCTAATTCTGCTAGGTGTCACCCCTTTAGGCACAGTGGCTACATTGTTATCTTTCATCGCGATTAGCTTAAGGCAGTCAGCTAAGAGTCCTACTATTACTTCTTTAGCTACTGGGGCTGTATCTACTTTCTTTTTACCCTCTGCGTTAAGGGATATCTGGATTATTGGTCTGTAGCCGTCTTTGCCTTGGTTCATACTCCTCCTACTATTGGGGTTTCACTGTTCTGTACCCTCTCGATGGCTCTTGTTGCCATCTCTAAGCCTTCTTTCTCTACATCTTTGACCTTTTGTATGGTAACGTTTGGAATCCCTTGTTTCTTAAGGTAATTGGCTATTGCTACGAATGTATATCCTCTTGCTGTTAGGCTAAGGACTGATTTGGCACACTTAATCTTGTTTATATTATAAAATGGGAGATTCTTCTTTGTCATTAAGGATATTGCATAACTAAGGTATTTTATCACGTCTTCAGGTAGAGCACTTGTGATTGGAAATTCCTCCATAGATGCTTTGCGTTTAAGCTTATCTTTGAGGTCTTTGGTGTAGTTACCAGCCTCTTCTATTGAGTTAAACTGATAATTGTCGTCTTCGATTATTCCAAATTTGTCTTCTTTCATTTTCTATCCTTATCAATCCCCTTCAATAGGAGGCTTAATACGTCTGCTCTTACGAATAAAGCATCATACAAGGCAAGGCGTTCATCTTTATTCCTTATTGTCTTTAATATATCAATGCCTCTTAGCATCAAGGCTTTATCAGAAGCCTCAAGCTCATCTTTATATTTCTTGAAAGTGTTAGAAGTTAAGCAATTATGTAAAGCTTCAGCTGCTTTCTCAGTAGATTCCTTGATATCCTTGTTCTTCTGGGCTATATCTTTCTTTTCCTTACCAGTAAAGTCTTTGAAATCAAACATTATCCTCCTTTTTTCTGAGCCTTTTGTTTGGCTTTCTGTATCTCTTGTGCTTTATTTGCAGGCATGGTCGCCATTGCTTGCATCTCTTGTATCATACCCATTAACTCTTTAGGAACCATCTTAGGTGGCTGTTGTGTCATTTGAGACTCTTTCATCTTAATCTGTACATATTGAGCAACTGCTTGTAAGGCTATCTGAGCTTGCTGTTGTTGGAACTGTTCTAATGGTGGTAATAACTTATCTATGCTATTCTTCCACTTCGGTCCCCAGCCTGATAATGTTAGCCTAATCTTTTCATAGTTTGCTTGAGGGTTGTTGATTATTAGACTTTGATTATCTAAGTAAGCGTTCATTGCCAAATCTTCTTTCTTTGCGTTAAGTTTATTAAAGTCATACGCCATAGCTTGGGATTGGATCGAAGTCCGGGCTATCATTGCTGACTTACCTATCTTTTTAGGTTCTGCTCCTGTTACAGTTCTTTGTCGTTTCTCAAGGTATTCTTGTTCATCTTGCCCCATTTCATAATAGAACTTAAGGATTACCTGAGCATCTATATTAAATCCATCCTTAAATTCATCTACGTAATCTTTTATATTCTTACCTGTCTCTTGTAATAAGGCGATAGTCTTGTTACCCGGTGCGTTAGGGTCGAGTGGAGTTTCCTTACCACTTCTTAAACCAGAGACACCACTCAAATCACTTGCTGTCCTCTCTACCACTTGTTGTAAGACTAGAAGCCCAGATATGTCAGGTGGTCGCATTTTGTTACTTAGAAAGTCCAAATCTTTTCCACCGTATAGTGGCATGCCGTTTGTCCATGTATTCTGTAGGAATTGGTTTGCTACATCGCTTCCTTTCTCTGTTATAGGAGTTATTGTATTGGCCATTTGTGCAGACTCTAAAGTGTGATTTAGAATAGCATTACTGGCTTTATGGGGACTAGTTATGTCCTCGGCTACACCTTCTTGATAAAACCCATTGTCGGTACATTTGACATAATGAGGTACATAATAACAATCAAGGACTGTGTAAGGATAGTTAATTCCACCTAAGTAGAGGTTCTCTTTCTCTGCTTCCCAACAGACTATCTTAGTATACTCGCCTGTTTCTTCATCTTCTGGGAGAACAGCGTAATAAACGTGTTCTAACACGTCATATTTCTCGCTAGCGTACCCTTCTCTTGGCTTGTCGTCTCCTTTGTCATAGATTAGTTTATCTATATTTACGAAATCAAACTCTTTTTCGAACTGCTTGAGTTGGTAATAGGAGAAACTAACTCTCTCAGTGATTAAAGATGCCTCACATAACCCTATGTACCCTTCAGTGTCTTTACGGACATAGAAGTTAGCATTGTCTACGAATTTAGGGAAAGGGTCATTATAGACTACGTCGTCATATTCATAGTCAAACTCAGCCTTCTTGCCTTCTTGAAGCTTTTTGATTATACTGCTATACTTAGTTGATTCAGGGTTCTTGGCTAATTCCTTCTCTATTACGTCCCCATAGGCGAGTAAGAACTCGTTTAGGGGTTTATTTTCAATTATTGGTTGCCCTTGAGGGTCTACTCCTGTTACTATCGGTTTACCCACGTACTTCTCATGACCTATTCTCTTCTCTTTCCTGACCTTATGAGACCATTTTACCATACCTACTTTCTTATAAGTAGCTGAAGAGCAAGCTAATCTTAAGGGTTTTCTTAAGGGGATTCTCTCATCTAAGGCGTAATCTAGGAACTCTTGTTGTTGGGAGCATACTTCCATTCCTACACCTTTAGCGAACCCGGGACGAGGATTGATTGAAATCTTAGGGTCTACACCAAATAAGGCATCTATCGTGGTTCTGATTATATCCTGACACTTGACTTTAGTAAGCCCTGTATCGAGATTATAAGCTCTATCAGCAGTCTTAGGCATCCTACCCTTGCGCTGTCTCTCCATTGATTCGAGGAACTCATCGAAGTCTTCACCGTCTATGTCACCTCTCTCAGCTTTAATGGCGTCAAACTCTTCCCTGATTGACTTTATTAGAGATTTCTGTTCATCTTCAGTAAGGGGTAAAGGTTTACCTTTGGTTAAAAGGCTTTCTATTACCTCTTCCTTTGGTTCTTTCTTTACATTGCTTTTTATGATTACACTTTCTTTTGGCATATTTAAAACCTCGCTGATGGAGCACTACTCTGTAATCTCCGTTTCATACTTATTTCAGACGCATTCTGGTTACTCGGTACGCTATAAGGGTGCTCATGCTTGACTTGTTGTGCAATCGAAAAACAGACTATTAAACCATCTTCCTTACCGGTGGCTGCTTCTGCCTTATTGGTCTTAGGATTGATTATAAACGTCTGCCCTTGATTGATTAAGTCAACATCGTTCAACTGACATGAGTTATGTAAAATTACTTCAGCAGCTCTGGCAAGCATAACAGGACGAGTATTAAGATTAGTGTTAAAGCCAAGTTCATCTGTTTTCTCTATCTTTCCATCTTTTTCAATCTTTTTATGATATATATTCCCGTATATTTTAACGAGACACTGTATTACGTGGTTACCATACCCTTTACTTTCAGGTGCTACTATCGCTTCATTATAGAAATATCCAAGTTTAGCACCTATATCTGCGAGTAATTCAGGCTCATATTGTCCATTGACTACTGCAGAAACACTATTAAGACGGTTGTTTAAGACTAAGATACTTGCTTCATCACCTCCTATTGCCTCGGAAGCGTCTAGTGTTACTATGTATTGTTCATTGGGACGAGGGCTTTCATATAGTTTTATCCTTCCTCCGGGTAAATCACGAAAGATGTATTTACCTTCTTCTTTGAATATATCCCCTATCTGCCTAGGTGTCTTCTTAATTTGTCTCTGCAAGGCTTGTTGGTTGAAGAATGTTCTTCCACTTGTTTGGAAAGCCTCTTGCCAACAACTTGGGTATTCCTGAAAAAATGAGTTTATCTCACCATTACATTTATTGACTATTGCATATCTGCGCCAATTTAGTTGCTCTTGAGTTAATTCATACTCTTTTATAAGCCTTGCTTCTTCTCTAATAAACCCTTGTTCACTACTCTCAGCATCGAATATTATACCGTCTAGTGGGTATAATTGATTGTTCTGTAAGGGCATACTGTATTCTTTCATCGCGAACCAAGGAATGAATATTGGTAGCCAATCAGTCTTTCCCTGTACTGAACGTACCCACTCGCCATAGAACATCTCCATTCCGTTAGCAGTAGTCTCGCCTATAATCATTGTGTTAGGTAAATCGGGGACTGTTTGGTTCAGTCCTTTCATTACTTCTTTTAGGTTTCTAAAGTAAGCTACTTCTGATAAATGTACTATTGAGAAGGTTCTACTGCGGGCTGCTTCTAAATTCTCTGCTGTGGCTATTATTATCTGTGAGTGTATGCCTTCAAATTCTAGTTTCTTTTCGTTAGATTTCTTGAGTTTAGGTGCTAAGTGGGGATATTCCTTTTCAAGCTTTTCGTGATATAGCTTTGACATATCAAAGAGATTATTAGCATGATCCTTTTCATCTGCCATTATAAGAGAGTTGATATTCTCTTGTTGGGAAGTGAAAGCGTATATTATTGCTTCTATCAATGTTGAGCAACCTTCTTGTCTGGCTTTCAAAACCCATAGCCTTATTGGCTTTCCCTCGTTTAATAGATCTATTATGATTTTAGCTAATGTTCTTTGAGCATCATTTAGCTTTAGGGGTATTAGTTGGGCGTCTTTGGTCTTTATGTATAAATAACATTGAGTGACTAACCCAATAGGCTTTCGCATCATTACCAGTTTCTCATCGTCCAGAAATTGTTTATCCGATACTGTCTGAGAATATGTTTTTGAGTCTATTACTTCGTTCAACCTTCTCCTCGTTAGTTATTTGAGTGATATGAATTGAATTGTCTACTAATGGACCATTACCTTCTATTTCTTTGCGTAGTTGTTCTATTAAGTCGGCTCTATCTTTGGTGGATTGTTCTGATTCTTTTATCGCTGCTCTAATTAAATGAATGCGTTTTGCTTTCTCTAATGCTCTATCCACTACTAGAAGAACCTTGTTGTTCTCAAGTATCTGTCTAACACGCCTTTGTGTAATCCCAAAGTTTACACCGATATCTTCATCGGTAATACCTTCATCTATCCATAGACGGCATATTTCTAGGTCTCTTATTTTGTTGTTTCCTTTGATTTTATCAGGTAATTTCATAAGATAAATTTATTAAATCTGTAACCTTAGTCTCTATAGTTAACCCTTTTTTAGTCGTGATCGTGATTTTAATCTCTTGTTTCATCTCTCCCCTTATACTTCCTGAGGTCATTTACTACTAATACTACGAAAATTATGAGTATTACTAGGTGTATATCAATCATTTGGTCTCCAATCTCCTATGAGTTTACCATTACCGAGGTCTAATACTAATCTGTTTGTTAGGGTGAATAATCTAATTTTATAGGGGCATTGCCCTTTTTTCATTGCTTTGAATATACTGTCTACATATTGTGCGTGTGTCATAAGTTATTTATTAATACAAGCCCGGATAATTAGTCCGAGCTTCTTGGTCTCTCACTGTCGGCTAAGGTATTTTTGAACAAGTCCTGCCTTAAACCTTCGTTTTCGGGTGTTTTACCTAAGCGAGATTTTCTTTTAAAAGAACAAATCGGTGCAATTAGTAGCTATGTTAGTATATTATTCCTCTTCTTTGTGAGCCTGATTAGTCCCTTCAACTCCTTGGCTAATGCGAGTTTTAGTTCTTTCCTCAAGCCACATCATAGCCTCTTCAATTTTAGTAATCGCAACTGCATTCGTTCTGCATCTAAAAGGACCCTTTTGGAATCCCCTTAAGCGATTAGCTAACAACTCAAGCACATTTTCAATGCTCGTTCCATTTACCTTGTGTTCCTTTATTGGACCACATTGAAACTTTATATGAATATATCCAGCTTCATCATTCACAATAGCTGGACTACCATCTAAAGCCTCTTGTTTTTGAGTGTTTAATCCTCTTAAATCGTCATTCATTCTGACCTCCATTTTGAGGCTACTATACTACACCGAATTATAAAAGAACGTTTATCCTGTATCTTTTTCCTCTTCAGCTTCAGCTTTTTCTTTTAGGAGCAAAGTCCAACCCCTTTTCAAATATTCATATAATACTTTATCTTCAACTACCATCTTGCTTCTTCTATTCTATCCATTAGTAGTGTCAATGGAACCTATATGACACCTATGCCCTTCTTTTACGACCTAATCCTCTTCCTGAACCGCCTCTACCTCTACCTGAACCTCTTGCTGGCTTTGGATCGCCTGCTTTACCTACACGAGGAACAGCCCCTTTTCTACAACTACCTTTCCTTGCTACTGCCATGTTTCTCCTTGTTTAATTCATAATAAATACTACGGTTTGCAAGCTAGCTTCACTTACCATAAACTACTTCACCATAAAGCATTTTATAATACAAGTCGGTGGCAGTTGGTCTGCTTTAGTGATTTATGCCTCATCCTTATTAGCTTTATAAGGGGCTTTCCATATAAACGGCTACCACGCCACACCGACATAACCCCACTCAAGCCCTTTCGGGAGTCAAATGGGGAGCAAATAAGAACGTGGATAACCCCCGAATACTCAGTGATTACCTTTTAACCGACCTTCCTAAGCACTATAACGCTTATGGATAAATACAAACTGATGATAGGATTGATTACCTACAAGAAGCATTTATCAGTCGTTAAGCCGCCCGCATTTAACGGTATGGCTAATAGCTTCCTATATCGACTTTCAGCGTCTAATTCCGCCACATCAGCATATTATCAAATAACTATAAAAGCAAGCCCGCCGCTGTTGGGACTGTTAAATCATGCAAGTGTTCCCAGTTTGACGGGTGTTTGTAAACATTATATTCAAAGAACTCTGATCCATATCTTTTTATATCTTCAGTACAGGAGTTGCAAAGACGATTATGTATCCCTTGGCTGTGGAAAAGTTTGTTGCACTTGAGACAAAAGATTTTATTCATAATGCTCTCTTTTAACTCCTAATCTATTATACTATATATCGTAGTTACTGTCAAATTTATAAATAAGTGTAATGTTTTCAATGGCTTATTGAGGTTAGAATAACTGCTAAAACTCACCACTTTGGATAATAGTTTTTTTGAAAATAAATGAGAAATACCCTTGACAGGATACAGAAGTGTGATAAGATAATAACAATTGAGATGAAGTATGAATAACAAACATACAATTAGAAATAAAAAATCCTCGGCGGGAAGCCTCTGCCTTTCAGGCAATACTTCGTCTCAAACCGTCGGGGATTTTATATTATGGAAATATTAATTAAGACATCATTCCACAATAATAATCTTAAACAAGCAAGAGAGCTTGCTGGGTTTAAAACTAAACAAGAGCTAAGTCGCGCATCTTTAATTTGGCCAAGTGCTCTTGGTAGATATGAAAACTTTAAGAGTTATCCTCAAAAGGGTGGCCGGAATGCCAAACTACTTGAAAAGACTCTGAAATGCCCTTATGATTATTTATTTCCTCCTGAATACATTAAAGCTGTCACCTTAAATATGGGTAAAAAAATAAATGAAATCAAGACATTATCCTTAAACCAGTTAACAGATAAAGACAAGAATTTTGCTATTACATACCAAAAATCAACAATAGACAACACAGCTATAGAAAAATTATTAGATACATTGCCAACTAGAGAAAAAAAATTACTTAAAATACGTTTTGGTTTCGGTGATGATCAACCCCATACATTGGAAGAGACAGCAGAAATTTTTAAAGTTACTAAAGAAAGAATACGACAGATAGAAGCTAAAGCACTAAAAAAGCTGAGACGACCAAGTGCATTAAAGGAAATCGATGGCTAATACAATAAAAGATAAAGGCTACTTCCCACTATGGAGAAAGATCACTGAATGGGGGTGGTATAGGAATGGTAATACTATGAGGGTATTCGTCCATCTATTGCTTCTATGTAACCATAAAGAAAGAAACTATATGAATTATAAGATATTACCCGGTCAATGTGTTAATGGTAGAAAAAAACTTAGTGCAGACTTAGATTTATCAGAACAGTCAATTCGCACTGCTATAAACCACCTTAAATCAACCAACGAGCTAACCAGCAAAAACTATAACAAATTCAGTATAATAACCATAAATAACTACTCTAAATATACGATATCAACCAGCGAATCAACCAACAATCAACCAGCAATCAACCAGCAACTAACCACTCCTAAGAATTATAAGAATGAAAAGAATTATAATAAAGATATACCACCTCCCCTCTCATCCATTAAAAACTTCTTTAAAGAGTTAGAACATCAGGGCGAGGCAGAGCCATTTCACGACTTCTACCAGTCCAAAGGGTGGAAAGTAGGCAAAACTCCAATGAAGGACTGGAAGGCAGCGGCTCGTAATTGGTGTCGTAGGAATTTCAAGCCAGTAGAAGATCACCCAGCACCTAAGTTCACAGTAGAGCCAGAGAAAGAAAGACCAGACTATAGCCCAGAAAGTAAAACAAAGGTTAAAGAGTTAATAGATAAAGCACTAGGGAGAAATTAAAAGACTTAGTAAATAGGTTAGGGTATTAAAAAGGAGGGGTATGAAGATAAGAGTAGTATTCAAATTTGATGAAAAAGATTTGGGAGAAAAGTGGATGAATATTGACAATCTAAAGTTACTTCTATATTCAAAGGGATTTGCAACAACAGAGAAGTTATTTAGAATTGAATCATATAGTGAAGATAAGGAGTCCAAATGAAACATTGTCCAAACCATTGTATGATAATCGCTTATTCTGGAGATAGGTTCTGTAATCAATGTGGGGCTGAGTTAGTCCCTGATGATTTATGTTCCTGTGGTGGAGAATTAAATGAAAATGATAAATTCTGCCCTAGTTGTGGGAAGGAGGTATTATGAGTGTTGAAAGTACAAAACAAGCTTATATAGACAGAATAGACGAGTGTATCAGATTAGTTAAAGTGGCAGCAGATAAAAACAATGCTTTAGAAATACTTGAAGAATATAAAGAAACTTGTAAAAATTTAGATGTTAAATAATTTATTCGGGAACAAAGTAGATACTGCTATTGAAAGGCTTAAAGAGTTTGAGCCTGAAGAAGGATATTACTTAGCCTTTAGTGGCGGTAAGGATAGTATCGTAATCAAGAAGTTAGCTGAAATGGCTAAAGTCAAACACGATTCCCATTACAGCGTTACCACAATAGATCCACCAGACTTGGTTTACTATATTAGAAAATACTATCCAGATGTTATCTTTGACCAACCAGAAAAGCCATTCTTGACTAAGTTAGTTGAAAAAGGATTCCCGCTCCGACAAGCCCGGTGGTGTTGTGAGTTATACAAAGAGAATGGAGGAATTGATAGAACAGTCTTAACAGGCATACGCTGGGCAGAGAGTAGCAAGAGACGTAAACGAAGAATGGTTGAAAGCTGTTACAAACATAGTAATAAAAAGTATTTGAATGTAATCATAGATTGGGAAGACGCAGACGTTTGGGAATTTATAAGACAAGAAAAAATGCCTTATTGTAAATTATATGATGAAGGGTGGAAAAGGATCGGTTGTCTTTTATGCCCGATGGCTGGTAAGCATAGGCAAGTAGAAGCAGATAGATACCCTAATTACACTAAAGCGTTTATCAATGCCTTTGAGAAACTTTACGAAAAAAGAAAAGCTAAGGGTAACCCCAGCATAAACAGATGGAAGAATGGAAAAGAAATGTTTGAGTGGTGGCTATCAGAGCATAGAGAAGAAAAAAAGAATCCGGATCAATTAGTAATATTTGAATAAAGGAGGTATTATGAGAGAAATTAAGTTTAGAGCTTGGGATAAAAAAGATAAAGTTATGTATTATGGTGTTGAGAAAGGCATTGATTTTGATGACAGAAGCCACTATGAATTTAAGAATTTTTTAGGTTATCAAAAAAAAGAAGATTATCATAAATGGGTTCTTATGCAATACACGGGGCTAAAGGATAAGAATGGTAAGGAGATATATGAGGGGGATATTCTTTGTCAAAAGCACGATAAAAGTTCTCCTGATGGGGGATATGTCTGTGGTTCTTATAATTTTCATAAAGAGAATTGTAAAATAGTGGAATGGAATAATGATGAAAGTTCTTGGTATATATATCCTAACAAAGGATTTCCAACAAGATTAGCAGAGTTATTTAAATTTCATTTGGATAGAAGTGAAATCATCGGCAACACTATGGAGAACAAAGAACTATTGGAGGGGAAATGAGACTAGAAATACTTATTGAAAAAGTAAATGATGATGTTGCTATACCATTAGGAGAAAATGATACTTTTCAGTTTAGAAGTGATGGGATTATGCTTAATGGCAAGTTACATTTTTGGGAAGAGATTATGTCAGTAATGATTACCAATAGAGAATTATTAGATAAGCTAAAGGAGGTAGGATGAGAGAAATTAAGTTTAGAGCTTGGGATAAAATAAT
>Ga0222665_1001478_pt1 | contig 10478 bp, 7 predicted proteins | sample AntAcemetagen653_FD_179853 | JGI IMG/M metagenome (GOLD analysis project Ga0222665, IMG submission 179853) | Saline water microbial communities from Ace Lake, Antarctica - #653 | ecosystem: Environmental > Aquatic > Non-marine Saline and Alkaline > Saline | place: Antarctica: Ace Lake | collected...
AGAGTATTAACAGAAAGGTAAAACTGTGGAGGTCGAGCGAACTGATTAACCGAGCTACCCGACAAAGAACTTTAATAATGGACAAAACAGATTTGACCCACCGACAGGGGCTATCAGAAGAATCTGTCAAACCGCCTTACGGTGCTTTTATCCAACGATAGAGGTGTTGAGCGGATAGGGAAAAGGGATGTTGAAAGAAACATTTCAGGTATAAATACAAGAGTTGAACGAAAGTGAACTGACCGATGAGGTGTCGAAATGCATATAGACAGTGTAGTAAACCGGGGGAACTTAATCTGTCCTGGGATAATTATAAGGGTAATCTGAAAACACCTCTTATAACAACACTCGGCATATAGGCAGCAAGACTTGTATTTGGGTTTATTTATGGAACTGTGGAAACCAACTGATGATGAAAATCGAAACGACACAAGCGGACAAGCCGTGAGGTCAAAAGTAGAGAAGTGTCAGTTGGTGGCGGACTAACTCGTAGTAGTGATGAAATTTCTGTAATGGAAGTGGAGCGAAGGGGTTAGCTAATGGGAATTTACATTTTACCAACTCATAAGAGGAAGAGTTTAATTGTAATTCATATTAGAAGAGCCGTATGACGGGAGACTATCACGTACGGTTCTGTGAGAGGCTTGGGGTGAAATTCCCCTTGCCTACTCGGCGTGTGTGCAAAATTCGTTCAATTTAATAATGAAAATTTGTATTTGAAAATCGAATGAATATTTTTAAAAGTGATTTAGAATATTTGATTGTTTTTTAAAATCGAAAGATTAGTTTAATATTCAAGTAATAGTTATATTAAAAGATTATTTTAGAATCTAATAACTATTTTGGAAGTGCGTTAATAACAAATTTAAGTTTTGCAGGCGAGCTTTTAGGGATTTTTTGCTGATTACGAACGTAAATCAAATTATAAACATTTGAAATTGATTTTGAGAACCGTGAAAAAACTACGCCTAATTGATCAACATTTTCGGGAAATTCGGCAATTCCACCGTTAGTAGCTAATTTTTCCAGAACAGGTTTATCAACACCACCTTTTCCTTCAAGGCCGATAGCAAAGCTGTTTATTTTTATTACATTAGGATCGTTAACAAGTTTGTTATATAAAAAATCATCGGTGATTTCCGGATCAGAATTATTATCTGTTCCATCTGTGAAAATTAATAATGATTTACTTTCGGCGAAATTATTTTGTAATGTATCAATTCCAACATTTATGGCTTCGTATAAAGTCGTAAAAAGCCCTTGCTCAATATTTGAAATATAATTAGTTATCTCATATTTATCGCTTGATAAACCAAAAACATTAATAACATCCGAAAAAGCTACAATTCCTATTTTCACAATAGGAACTGTCATAAAAATACTATCTACAAAGCTTATTGCATATTCTTTAACCTTCGAAAAATCTTCTCCTAATGATTCACTTGCATCAAGAACCAGCATAACATTCAAATCTTCAATCGGTTCATAGCTCATCGTGAATTCCACATCATGTTTCCAACCACCCATTTCTTCGCGAAATTCATAAGCATTAATATCCTGAATTTCATAATTAATATTTTCATCATTAATAATTCGCAGATTATCAATTTTTACATTTGTGAAATGTGGTGGAACTACAAAGCCAGCAAAAGTTCGCGTAAAATCAATTTTAATTTCAGGAGATGTTTCCAATGCATCAAAACTAATTTCCGGATTGTCGCCTTCAGGGTTCCAAAAATCTATAAACAATTCAAACTCATTTTTAGAAACAGGATTATCGGGTGGATCAGTTTTGTCTTTTTTGCATGCAACTGTAAACGCTATAATAATCAAAATTAAGTAAGCCGGATATTTTTTCATTGTAAAATATTTTTCTCTAAAATTAATAAAAAACAGTAAAATAAAACGATTGCCTTTATATTTTATTTTGTTTTGGTATTTATGAAATAGTGTATCCAAGATTTAATTTTTTTCTTTCCAATCACCATTTTCTTTTATCAATTTAATTAATTCGTCAATTGCATTCTTCTGATCTATATTTTTTTTGATGAGTTGTTTGCTTTTATAAAGCGTAATTTTTCCCGGGCCTGCCCCAACGTATCCGTAATCGGCATCAGCCATTTCACCGGGGCCATTTACAATACAACCCATTACGGCAATTTTCAAACCTTTAAGATGCTTTGTTGCAATTTGAATTTTTTCGAGAGCTTTTTGAATATCGTACAAAGTTCTCCCGCATGATGGACAAGCAATATATTCGGCTTTTGAAATCCTGCTTCCGCATGCCTGAAGAATTCCTAATGCAAGTTGGTTTAAATTTATAATTTTTTTATCAAAACCCGAATCAATCCAAATTCCATCACCAAAACCATCAATCAATAATGAGCCGAAATCAATCGAACTTTTGATTATAAGTTCATCGATGTTTTTATTTTTATATGACTTCCTGATAATTACAGCATTTCTGCATTTTTCATTTCTTAATTTATTAAAAAATGAATTATATTTTTCAAATCCTGAAATCTCGCCCGATTCGGCAATCAAAACAGCGGTTTTATCCGATTTTATTTTTTCAATAAAAGGCTTTTTTAATGGTAAATCCTGATTTAAACTAACATTAATAAAAGAAAGTTCTGCATAATTTGTTTTCTGTAAATATTCACGAATACTGAAAATCGGGAATGAATTTTCAGTTTCTTTTTCAATAATTTTGGTGTTCTTAAATAAAAAATCTTCATCAAACGATTTTTGATTTGATATTATAACAGATTGATTATCTCCCCCGATATTTCTCATCGAAATACTTTTTCGTTTTGAATACTCAAAATTTTCAGAAGAATTTTCAACGAAATTATTTGAATTATAATAAACCTGATCATTTGATCTTTCTAAAGCATAATATTTTACAATTGTTTTTGCAACAGGTATTTCAAACTCGGGTTCTTCGGTAAGCGAAACACGAATTGTATCGCCAATTCCTTGCCTGAGCAAACTTCCGATACCAATGGCTGATTTAATTCTGCCGTCTTCTCCCGAACCGGCTTCCGTAACTCCAAGATGCAAAGGGTAATCCATTCCCAATTCAATCATTTTTTTTACAAGCAGCCTCGTAGCCTGAAGCATAACTCGAATATTGCTTGATTTCATCGATAGAACAATATCGCCATAATTGAAATTTTCGCAAATCTTAATAAACTCAATTGCCGATTCAAGCATGCCGGTTGCTGTGTTTCCGTAACGATTCATAATTCTGTCGGACAATGAGCCGTGATTTATTCCGATGCGCATTGCGGTTGAATTATTTTTGCAGATTTCAATCAATGGAAACAATCGTTCAGCTATTCTTTCGAGTTCCTGATCATATTCTTTTTGACTGTAATTAATTATTATTGAGTGCCTTTTGTCAACATAATTGCCGGGATTTATTCTTACTTTTTCAACAATTCCGGCTGCAACTTCAGCTGCTTTTGGATTGAAATGAATGTCGGCGATCAGAGGATTATTGAATCCTGCTTTTTGAAATTCATTTTTTATTTCGTATAAGTTTTGAGCCTCTTTAATGCCTTGTGCAGTTATCCTAACGTATTCGCAACCGGCTTCGATCATTCTAATCGACTGTGCAACTGTTGCAGCCGTATCCATAGTGTTTGTCGAGCACATAGATTGAATGCGAACCGGATTGTTGCCGCCGAGGGGAATATTTCCTATATTTATTTCTCTTGTTTTAAAAACAGGCATTTTTTAAAGTGATTATTTTTTGTATAAATGTGTCTATAAATCATCGACCTTTAAACTTTTCAATATTATTTTTGCTGCATTTTTTGATGCTCCACTTCCACCTAATTTTTCTTTTAGTTTTTTATAATTTCTTAATATTTCTTCTCTATAACTTTTGTCGTTTAAGATTTTACCTAATTCGATTTTCAAATTTTTAGTGTTCAGATCGCTTTGAATTAACTCGACAATAATTTTTTTGTCCATTATCAAATTTGCCAGCGAAATGTATTTTATGTTTATAATTCGTTTTGCGATTTGATAGGAAAGATTATTTCCCTTATAACAAACAACCTGAGGTGTTTCAATCAAGGCGGTTTCTAATGTTGCCGTTCCTGAAGTAACAAGTGCTGCCTCAGAATTTTTCAGTAAATCATATGTTTGATTGAAAATAATTTTCAGATTGTATTTCTCACAAAATTCTTTATAAAAATCATCTGGAATTGAGGGGGCTCCACCAATAACAAATTGATAGGCTGGGAAATATTCACAAATGCTTAGCATTATGTTCAACATTGTTGATATTTCCTGTTTTCGGCTACCCGGAAGCAATGCAATTATTGGTTTGTCGGGCAATTCATTTATTTTATAAAAAAGTTTATTATCAGCTTGTTTTTCATCTTTATTTATCACATCAAGCAAAGGATGCCCAACAAAATCAACTTCATAATTATATTTTTTATAAAAATCTTTTTCAAATGGAAGAATCACAAGCATTTTATCTACCACACGTTTGATAGTTTTCACTCTTGACTTTTTCCATGCCCAAACCTGTGGCGAGATATAATAGAAAACTTTGATTCCGTTTTTATGAGCAAATTCTGCAATTCGAAGATTAAAACCCGGATAATCGACCAGAATCAATGCATCGGGCTTGAAATCAAGAATATCTTTTTTGCAAAATTTAAGATTTTTTGAAATAGTACGAATATTCATCAAAACCTCGACGAAACCCATAAATGCAAGATCGCGATAATGTTTCACCAAAACCATGCCTTGACTTTGCATCAAATCGCCACCCCAACCACGAAAACTAACAGAATTATCGATAGCATTCATTTGTTTTATCAGATTTGAGGCATGTAGGTCGCCGGAAGCTTCACCTGCAATTATGTAGATTTTCAAGTGTTTATTTTTTTATAGTTAATTTCATTATTTAAGCATTCAAGCATTTATTTTTTGTTTATTTTGAAACACCTTCTGAAAATCTTTTCCTGTAGGATTCTGAAAAACCCTTAATTCAAACTCAGGAATAATTGCCAAAACATGATCAAAAATATCAGATTGAACATCTTCGTAGTCTGCCCAAGCCTGAATTTTACTAAAAACATAAATTTCAATTGGAATACCAAGTTCAGTAGGTTGAAGCTGACGAACCAAAAAAGTCATACTATCATTTATATTGGAATTTTTATGAAGATATTCTTTTAAATAGGCCCTAAGCACACCAAGGTTGGTTTGTCGGCGGCCATTTATCAAATATTCATTATCAATATTATTCTGTTTATTGAATTTTTCAATCTCCTTTTCTTTATTTTCCACATATTTTGACAGATATTGAAATTTATAAAACTTGCTTAGCATTTCAGGAGTACAAAACTTAACGCTATCCATATCTATATTAATTGATCGTTTAATACGCCGTCCGCCTGACTCTTCCATCCCACGCCAATTTTGAAAATAATCCGTAATAAGTGCATAAGTGGGTATGGTTGTGATTGTTTTATCCCAATTTTGAACTTTCACAGACGTAAGCGAGATGTCAATAACATTTCCATCAGCACCAAATTTGTGCATTGCAATCCAGTCGCCTATTCTTATCATATTATTTGTAGAAAGTTGGATTCCTCCCACAAATCCCAGAAGAGGATCTTTAAAAACTATCATTAGAACAGCTGATAAAGTTCCAAGCCCAACAAATAAAGCATTTGGTGATTTATTCAATAATGAAGCCACTATTAATATGCCGCCAATTATGAATAAAACAACTTTTACGGCTTGTATATAACCTTTTATAGGTTTCGATTTTGATATTTCATAGTTTTGATAAATATGGCTAAGGGCATTAAGGAATGAATTTATTACAACCAAAACAGTAAAAATCATATATATTTTGGTGATAATATCAATAACCGTAATAGCAAACTCATATTTTGGTATGACCAAGGGAGTTAATAAATGAATAAGAATTGCAGGAGCGAGATAGGCTAATCTGTTAAAGACATTTTTTTCAGCCAGTACATCATCCCATTTATTTTTTGATTTTTTTACGAAGAGATGAACAGTATGAATAATTATTCGCTTTGCGATATAAAATGAAATCCACGCAAGAATAAAAACTAAAATTAAACCTGTAAAATCTGTAATTTCGTGGGCCAATTCCTCAGAAACGTTATGGCTGACTAACCATTTTCTAATTATATTTCCTATATAAGTTATCATGTTTTAAAGAATTAATATTTTTCCAAAATTAAAAATTTCTTTTGACAAATTTAAGATGTTTTGTAATGAAGGCGATAAATGATCAATGACTTAAAATCACCGATTAATTCGGCAATTGAAAGACATGAATGGCCGGATGTAAAATTGAACTAAGACTACATCGAAATATTTTAATTTTATTACTTCTCAGGAGCAAACATCGGATCCCAGGGTGGAAGTAAAGTTGCTTTAGTGTCGAGAATTTTAAGCGTGTTTTTATCAAGATATTTTTTGCTAATCACTACTCTGAAAAGATATTCTCCAAACCAACTATCTGTCATTGTAAGATATCCGTTGTGGCCTTTATCAGCCCCCCATGAATTTTCCAACAACCATTTGTCGATTTCCCCGTTTTCAAGAATATTTACGCCAACCAAAGCCATTCCGTGAGTCGAGCCGCTCTCATAAGTTGAAATTCTTTGCGATTTATTCATGTCAAACTTAACTCCAAACAAATCATCATAGTCATAATTATTCAGATCGAGAGTACCAAAGCCGGTGTTTAATTGTTTCCCGACATCACACGAAAAATACATTGCATCATTTCCGAGAATTGAATTCTTTGCAAATTCTTTAATTTCTTTAATCGGGAGGTTAATATATTTCCAGTTATTTCCGTCTTGCAGACTGCGGTCGTATTCAACTTCATAGAGTTTAAAATATTCACGAGTCGGGTCGTTCATAATCATTACATATTCGTTAAGGTCGATTCCAACAAATTCATTATAAAATGACTTTGGTGTATATTTTTTTTCTTCGCTTATTTTGTCGTCTTTATCTTTGTATTGCCAACTAAATTCCACCGGAGGCTCACCGAGACACATGACGAGCATTTTATAAATCTCGGAAAGCATATTCACTTTTGCTGTTCTGATAACTTTCAGTTTTTTCCCGTTTTGGTGCATTTCTCTTAAATTAACTCCAAACTCACGAAGTTTTCTTCTCAGCAGACGCGACATCATTCCGGTACTTTCGCTATGAGATGTTTCAGGCATAACATTGCTCGGTACGAGGCCATATTTATTCACAATATCGGCAAATGTTGTCCATTGCCCACCGTCACCGATTGCGTTTTTAAACAGCCATTCAACTTTTCGATCGTCGATTTTAAGGTCGCGGGTTGAAATAATTGATTCTAAAAACAAATTTGATTTCTCAAGCTGATCGTAAAAAAACGAATATGTTTCTGAGAATTCAAACTTACTAAGATTTAGTTTTTCGGCAACTATAGGCCGCAAAGTATTTAATCCGGTAAAAAGCCAGCAACGACCTGATGACTTTTGATTTGTAATTGCTTTCGTGTCTATTTTATTTGAGAAAAAGTGATTGATTTTCCCAACATTACTATGGTTTACTGCAAGTTTTTTGATTTTATTATTCGTAACTGCATTAATAAGTGCCCTGGTTTCGGAATTGTCTTTGACCGAACTTTTAATTTGTTGCAAAACCTCCGGGCTGATTTGCCCTTCTTTATTTGTTTGCCCTTTGGAAATTATTACTGTTGTTATTAAAAGGATTAAGGTGAAGATTTTTAATGTTTTCATAAAATAAAGATTTGAATTATTTTTCGTTCATATCAGCAAAACTACAAACAATTATTTAAAACCGGATGAACTTTTTCATCCCCCAACCTTTTTAACTTTATATCCGGCTTTAATTAACAATTCAAAAACTTTTTCCCGAAAGTCGCCCTGGATTAAAATTTCACTGTTTTTCACGGACCCTCCAACTCCGCATTTCGATTTTAAATCTTTTCCCAATTGTTTAAGGTCATCATCATTTCCAATAAATCCTGTAATTAAAGTTACTTTCTTTCCGCCTCTTTGCTTTTTATCTAACATTAATCGCAAATTTTGTTGTTGCGGGGGAAGAGTTTCTATAGTTTCATCTTCATCGTATTCATAATTATAATCGGGATTGGTTGAATATACTATTCCAAGGCTTTTCTTTTTCTTTTTCGACATAAGGTTAATTGCTAATTTTTTATTTATGGCACAATTACTTTTAAGGATGAAGGATTAATTCTTATTTCGACCTTCTTACCTGATTCCATAGGTTCGCCGTCAACGTTTACAGTTGTAATATTTTTTTGATTGATGGTAATTTTTTTTGCCTTTATGATTTCCATGAATTTTGATTTATCAATTTGTTTTCGGTAAAGCAAATGAGCTAAGATGGGTAGTTCAACTAAGGGAGCTTTTTTTACAATACATACATCAATCAAACCATCGTCTATTTTTGCGTTTGGAGCTATTGAAGTTTCATATCCGAATTGATCGGAGTTGGCAAAGTTGATTAATAATGCATTCCGCTGAATTTGTTTTCCGTCAATATTTATTTCGTAATCAAGAGGTTGGTAAAAAGGGTATTCTCTCGTAATTATTTTGAGATAAGACGAAAATCCTCGTCTTTTCATTTTAGCAAATTTTTCTGCAACAAGTGCATCAAAACCAATACCGGCAATACTTACAAAAAAATTGTCGTTACAAGTCGCCGTATCAATCTTTTTCACGTTTAATTGATTAATGAGTTTTATTGCATTTTCGGGTTTCAAAGGAATTTTAAGATGGCGGGCTAAGCCATTGCCTGAACCAAGTGGAATGATTCCCAGAATAATTTCTGAATTAATAATTGATTGGGCAACTTCATTTACTGAGCCGTCTCCCCCGACAACAATAATTATATCAAATCCTTCATTTATTGCATTTTCACTTATTTCAATGGCATGCTTTGCCCTTTCGGTTTTTTTTATTTTATAATTAAATTTTTTTTTATCTAATTTATTATCAATCAAACCTTCAACTTTTTCTTTTATCAGAGGTTTATTTCCCGAAATCGGATTAATAATAAAAAGGATTTTCTTTTTCATGCGTTTAAGTTTGAACCATATAAGTCATATAAGAAAATATAAGGAAAAATTGATGTTTCATATTATTCCATTACAGTATTTCCATTGTATTTCAATCGTATCACCATCGTATCACAACCGTATTTCCATTGTATTTCTATTGTATTTCAATCATTTGTCAAATTATTATTTATTATTCTATCATTATATTGTTGAATAATTGCCTTTAAAAATGTTTCCATTTCATTTCTAACACTATCTTCTTTTTCAATTAAATTATTTTTTAATAAATTATCAAGTTTGTAATTATGTAAAGAAACAGATTCCTTACCATTAAAACTTAATACGTTATCACCTTTAATTATTTGGTAATTTTCATTCAAATAACTGACAGCAAAATTATCTGTTTGTTCGTTAAAAAGGTCTTTACCGAAAGCAATATAATCTTTATCAAAATTCAAAAAACTTAAAACACTCGGCATAATATCAATTTGTTGTGCAATTTGTTTTGTAAAACATTTTAATTCACTATTTGGCCTATAAAAAACTATTGGAATTGAATAATTTCCAAGCATAGTTTGATATTGCGGATAATAATTTTCGGAGGTATGATCGGCAGTTATCACAAACAAAGTGTTTTCAAACCAGGGCATTTTTGATGCTGATATAAAAAACTTAGCGAGTGAATAATCTGAGTAACCAATGCTTTCGTGTATTTCCAATTTCCCTTTTTTGAATTTATTTTTATGCTTTTCAGGAATCGAATAAGGATGATGCGATGAAAGTGAAAAGAAAACCGAAAGAAAGGGTTTTTTTGTTTTATTTAGTTCATTTGCAAAATACTGAAAAAATTCCTCATCATAAATTCCCCATTTCCCGTCATAATCGTTTTCGTTATTATATTCGCTTCTGCCGTAATATTTATCGAAACCTGCCATTTTAGTAAAAGCCTCAAATCCCATCGTTCCGTTTGTTCCACCATGAAAAAATGATGATGTGTAAGCTTTATTTTTCAAAAGATTTGCAATGCTGCTCACTTTATTGCCTGAATAAATTGAAGTAATAAAATCATAATTCATTAAAGCAGGAAGCGAAGAAAGAATTGCAGGAATGCCTTCAATTGATCGCTTCCCGTTAGCAAAGCCATTGAATGCCAAACTCTCGTAAATTAAGGAATCTAAGAAAGGAGTATATCCCTTATAATCCCCCCCCGAGTACTCGGGATCAGGTTCGGGATTCAAAGCAGAAATATGCTCACTCGAAAAACTTTCCATAATAATTATCACAACATTTAAAGCATTGAATTCCTCAGATAATGAATCGGAAACAACCTTATGTTCAGGTGAATAAATTCTGATGGCTTCATCTTCGTTTG
>Ga0222665_1001480_pt1 | contig 10469 bp, 6 predicted proteins | sample AntAcemetagen653_FD_179853 | JGI IMG/M metagenome (GOLD analysis project Ga0222665, IMG submission 179853) | Saline water microbial communities from Ace Lake, Antarctica - #653 | ecosystem: Environmental > Aquatic > Non-marine Saline and Alkaline > Saline | place: Antarctica: Ace Lake | collected...
TCAGACAAAGTCTGAGGCTCTTCCAAGGAAAGGGCCGGGCTCTGTTCCTTCTGGTGTTGGGATTCGCTCTGCTTGCGCCGGCGGTTGCGCGCGCGCAGGAGCGGGGACCCAGAGCCGCGTTCCTGCGTGCAGCGCAAACACATTGGAACCTCCTCTGCGGCGGTGGACGCGCCGCTATCCTGTCCCTGCGCTATGTGGTGGAACCACATCCCGGGCAGTCCCTCCGGGAGGCCAGGGACCGGGTCATCGAGGTGCTGCGCCACCGCATGGACGACTGGAACGTGCCAAACCTGGTCATCATCCCCCGGGGAGAGGCGCAGGTGGAGGTCCGGCTCCCCGGCCACCCCGTCACCGCAGCGAGCCTCCGGGATGTCCTGGAGCGTCCCGGGGTCCTCGGCTTCCATCCTGTGGATACCCGGTCCCCCTGGCTCGACGGCCTCCCCGCTGTTGTGACCCGCTGGCATGGGTCGAGGCCTGACGCTACCGCGGTGTACGAGCCCGACTACGGCGACCCCACGGTGCGCGCGGATACCCGGGAGGAGCTCGAGTCCTTTGCCGAGTCCCTTTCACTGCCGCCGGATCGGATCCTCGGCTTCCAGGAGGAGACAATTCTGGATGGCGGGTTGACGAACCGTAGCCGGTGGCGTCTTTTTCTCCTGTACGCAGAGCCCCCGGTCCACGGAGGCCACATCGCGTCGGTGGACGTGACCACGGACAGCTACGACAGCTCTCCCCGGCTCTCCCTCGTCTTCGACGCGGCTGGCGCGACCGCTTTCGCCGATGTCACCGAGGCCCACGTCCGGGACATGCTGGCCATCGTCCTGGACGGCCGGGTGATGTCCGCGCCGAAGATCATGGAGCGCATCGAAGGAGGCCGAGCGCAGATCACCCTGGGAAGCCAAGGTGGCTACGCTGGTCAACTCGCAGAGGCCCGGGCCCTCGCCTCGGTCCTCCGGGCCGGCGCACATCCAGCCACGATCCGCAGGGTGGCGGCGGAGGTCATCGGCTCCAATGTCCCCGAGGGCTGGCGGGCCCTGGTGCCCCTGCCCCTCACCGCCCAGGCCCTGGGTCTCCTGTTCGCCCTTTACCATGGATGTCCCTGAGGAGCGCGGTCGTGACACGTCCCCATCTCTTGTTCCTTCTCTGCGTCCTTCTTGTCCCTGCCGCGGCCGCCGCGGAGGACGGCGAGGTCTTCACGCTCGCTCCGGTCTTTACCCACGCGTTCTCCCAGCCCCTGCGGGGGCCGGCGCTCGCTAAGGGAGGGCGCTACGTAGCGGTCCTGGAGGACCACCTCGAGGGGGTCGACCCCAAGACCGGGCTCACCCGCTTCGAGGGCGACCCGAGCGCGTTTCCGCGGCGGGCCGCGGTCCTGCCCCACGGGGTCCTCTACGTAGGAGAGCACCTCCGCCTCTTCAACCCCGAGGACGGGCGGCTCCTCTGGGAGTACCCCATGAACTGTCGGCCGGGCGACTGCAACGTGGACATCATCGGCCGGGACGACGAGCGGATCCTCGTGGCGGGATTCGGCGCGAGCTGGGACCAGGTGATGCTCCTCAACGCCCGCACCGGCGCGGACGCGTGGCCCGCGTGGGTGCCCACGGCCAACGCGCGCCTGGGGCGCGTCGCGGGGGATCGGGTCACCCTGATCTGCCATCACGACGCGCGCCTCGTCCAGGTGGTGGACGTCTCCAGCCGACGGGTCCTCCACACAGCGCCGCCCCCCAAGGCCGGCCTGTTGCCCGTCCGGGCCTGGTACGGAGACGTCGCTGTGGCGGTCCTTGGCAGCGTCGGTGCGGATACGTCCCTTGCCGTGGTGCCCCTGGATGGGGGGCAAGCCGCGTCGTTCAAGATCACTGGGGGGGCCGAGGACGAAGGACTCTGGGCCTGGCCCGACGCTGCGCGTTTTTCAGTGGTTTCCCGTGCCAAGGGCCGGACGCGGGTGTGGTTCATGGATACAGCCACTCGTAAGGCGGCGGGGTCTTTCCAGGCCGTGGCCGGGGCCCGCCTCCTGCCCGGCCCCGAGGGGATCGTGGTGGCGGAGTCCGCGGCCGGGTCCCTGGCCCTCTCCCTGCGGAGCGTGGCCGCGGGTGCCGCGGCCTGGCGGCTCGACCTCCCCCTCGCACCCGCCCGGGTCTGGCGCCAGGGTGGACGGATCATCGTCGTGGGCGGCTCACCGGCCCGGGTAGTCGTGATCGAGGCAGCGGACGGGGCCTTGGCGGGCCTGGGTGATCTGCCGCCGGGGTCGGGGTCGGGCGCAACCTGGGTCTCGGAGCCCGGGGACGGCCTGGCCGCGGTAGCGGCAGGGGCGACCCTGCTTGTCTTCGAGAAGCGGCCCCTCGCCGCGCTCGTCGCTTCGTTCCGGCTGGCCCTGGATGCAGGAGATCTGGAAGCCGCCCGGGTCGCGGCCGCCCTCCTGGCGCCATTCCAGGATGGACTGGCCGCGGCGAGGGAGATGGCGGGGGCCCTGCGACGGCACAAGACCGACCGGCTCCTCCAGACCGCGGCGGGTCGGGAGTGGTCTCGCCTGGATCAGGACATGGAGGCCCTCCTCGCCGGCTGCGCGGCCACGGACGGTCATTGCGCACCCGACGCCGCAGCCGCGCTCAACACCCTGATCTCCCTGCGGCGTTTCGGGCCCAAGGCGGCCCGTTGCGATGCGGCCAGGCTTCGGATCGTCGGGGATTGGGTGATGGCATACCTGGAGGCAGGCGCCGCACCCGGTTGGGCCGCGGGGCTCGCGCTGGAGCTGGCCGCTGCCCTGGCCGACGGGGGGGACCTGGACGCGGGGGAGGCCCTCCGGACCCGGCTCCGTGCTGACCCGGCCCGGGCCGCGGCCGCGGACAGGGACCACCTGACAAAGCTCTTCCTGCTCTATGGGCTCCGGGGAGCCCTCCGTGGTGCGCGGACCGCGGTCACTGCCGGGGACTGGGGGACCGCGGCGAAGCTCCTCAAGGTCTTTGCCAATACCCCTGAGGCCCAGGGCCTCTTCGACCCCTATTACGAGCCCCTCATGGACGCGCTCTCCGTGGATCTCCTCCCCGTGGAGATGCTCCCAGAGCGCGTCCCCGAGATCCTCAGCCCCCTGGAGAAGGCCCTCCCCGGTGCGCTGCGTCCCGCGCTGGCCGCAGCGGAGGGGGATGCGTGTCTGTCACGCTGCGACCGGGCCCTGGCCACTTGCTCCCACCCCTGCGCCGCGCCCGGCGCGTGCGACGCGGTCCACGAGCGCTGCCTGGAGGGCTGCCTCGACGGCCGCGCGCGATGGCGGTTGCCGCGGATGCGCGTACCCATCGGGAGCGAGGAGTTCCTTAGCTGTCGCTGAGGGTGGGGCTTAATCGCAGACGTAAGTGCCCAGGTCGTCGAAGGTGTTCTTCGGGAAGCTGGCCCACTCAACGGAGGGGTCAAAAATATCGGTGCCGTCGGGGTCGCCCACAGTGACGGAGCACATGCGGCGCAGAGTCATGTCCTTGGTAGACACTGCCGGATCCCCGCCGGTCCACTCCGCACCCGGGTCAAAGCCGATCTGGCCGATGACGTCCGCTGGCACGCCGTCGCAGACCAACTCCAGCGCGTCGTCACCGTTGTGGTTGAGGCTCATGGTTGTGAACTGGCAGGTCCCGTCGGAGAGCTGGGGCTCCTGGAAGCTCCCGTGGCAGACCACCCAGGTGCCGGCCGCGGCCAGCAGGGTCTCCTCGTCGGGCGCGATCTCGACGATGGCCGCGTCCCCCACGCCGTCACCATTGGAGTAGCGGTTGATGTGGCAGCCGTTCAGGTCCACCGCTGTGTCACCCGCGTTGTAGATCTCCACGGCCTTGTTGTTGGAGTCGCCCTTCACGTACTCGCTGAAGTACACCTCTGCGGGATCGCCGCATTCGCCGCAGTCAGCGGGGCAGGTGACGCAGGTCTCGTCGCCGTTGCACTCGCCGTCGGGGCACTCCGGCGGGTTGCATTCGTCCATGAAGTCCGCCTCGCAGAAGTCGCAGATGTCGTCGCAGCAGTTCTCGTAGACAAAGCAGGCCGCGTTGCACTGGCAGTCCGAGCCGGGCGTGTAGTCCTGGCCGCAGTACCCGTCGCAGGAGGTGAGGCACATGCCGCACTCCAGGGGGCAGGTGGTGCAGTCCTCGTCGCCGTCGCACTCCCCGTTCTCGTTGCAGACCACGCACTCGCCGCAGTCCTCGGGGCATGTCTCGCAAGTCTCGTCGCCGTTGCATTCGCCGTCCGGGCACTCGGGCGCGCACTCGCCGCAGTCTTCGGGGCATGTCTCGCAAGTCTCGTCGCCGTTGCATTCGCCGTCCAGGCACTCGGGCGCGCACTCGCCGCAGTCTTCGGGGCATGTCTCGCAAGTCTCGTCACCGTTGCACTCGCCGTCCGGGCAGGCAGGGCCGACGCACGCCGGGTCGTCCGTGCATTCGTCGTCGTCGCAGTCGGTCGCGCCGTCGTTGTCGTTATCGACTTCGTCGTCGCAGATCGTCTCGCAGAGGACCGTCTCGCCGAGGCACTCGCCCGCGTCGCACATGTCATCGCCGGTGCACGAGTCGCCGTCGTCACACTCAAGGCCGTCCTCCGCAGGTGTACCCACGCATGCGCCGGTGTCCGCGTTGCAGATCGGTACCTCGCAGTCCCCCACCGGGTGATCGGTGCAGTCCACCACGGATGCGGGGTTCAAGATGCAGTACCGCTCGATGCAGGCCACGATCCCGTTGCAGAGGTCCCCGTCGTCCTGGTCCGCGCAGTCCGCGTCCGTGAGACATTCGGTGGCCGCGCCGCAGACGCCGTCAATGCAGGTGCGAACGGAGATGGGAGGCTGCCAGTCCGCCACCATACAGGGCAGGCCGTCGGGGCCCGGGGTCTTCTTGCAGACGACGCCCTCGCCCTGGACAGCGCAGACGCCGACCTCGCATTCGTCGAGGCCGCCCGGGTCACAGGCGGCGCCCACGGGAGCCGGTGCGGTGGTGCAGGCGCCCGCTTCGCAGACATCGATCTCGCAGGGGCCCGCGTTCCCGGTCAGCGCGCACTCCATGTCGGAGACGCATCCGCCCTCGGGCCAGATTGTACCCTCCCAGTTCACAGCCTCGGGTGCGCTCGGCTCCGGGGTGCCCCGCTCCTCGTATTCAGACTCCCACCCGCAGGCGGAGAGGACCATCGTGACCATAAGAACGAAAGTGAGTTGCCTCATATGTGCCTCCAATGATGAGCGGCGTAGACGCCGCGAGACTTCAAGATGGCAGGGAGTATATCCGAGGGATCAGAGCCTGTCCACCTGCCCCCGGGAGGCCTCCAGCCGTGATCGAAGTTGTCGCCCGGATCGACACGTCTGGTTCCGTTCAAGCAAGTTACCGTACCGGAGTGCTTGGCCACCGTTTTCAAGAGACACCTCCCCCTTTCCCCATTGGTTGGGTCCTGGAATCGATGACAGGTTGTGGTTCCCCCGGAAACGGCGCCTTGTCAGGGAGCGAACAGTAGCCCGCCCTTGATCTTGTTCGTCAGTTCCTGCATTTGCAGTCTCACCTTCTTCAAGAAGCCACGGGTCAGGCCGACCAGTCGGCCGACCAGTTGCTTGAAGGCGAGAACTATGAGTTCCATTTCCCTGCCGCTGAAGCGTTTCTCGACCAGTTCGACGTCTGAGAGCTCGTCGAGGTCCTCGGACGAGTTCTTCTTTGTGGATTGCGCCTGCTCGGCCAGGAGCGGAGCGATTGAGCCAGCCGCGATGACGACCATGAAGAGCTGCATGAGTTGCGGGATGGATAGGGCATCCCGGTAGCCGCCCTCCCGTAATCGTCGGGCCTGAAAGAGCAGAAGCAGATTGAGGGCCGCGGCCGCCAGTCCGGTGACAACCGCAGCACCGTTCCCCGTCCGCACCCAGTCGCCGGCTTTGATATGCATTTGCTGGACCAGATGGTTGTGGTAGACCTCGACTTGCCACATCATCCGCACCAGACGAAGCACCGACAACGGCGTGATGTCGTTGGGATGCACATTCAGGATGAAGTAGCGGTAGTGGCGGTCCTCGTCACCCACTTGCTCGTGTCGACCTGATTCGGACTGGTTCTCCCGCTTACGCTTCGCCAACTGCCGGTGAGCCTTTTTACGGGCCTCCTCGTTCTTGTACCGCGTCGTCTGCCGGACAAGTACGACGATACGAGTGGTGCTCCACTTCTCTTCGTCCACGATGGCATAGCTCTCGTCGAGCTTGTACGCCTCGTCCTGCGGGATACCCGCAGCGATGTTGGTCGGTGCCAGCCACAACTCCCGCTTCACCTCCCGTCCGTGTCCGACATCCTCCCAGTCACCCTTCGCCGCAGGCGGCTGGTAGGACACCTGCAAGCCGAGCGCTCGCCCCGCTTCCTTGTAGATGTCCTTCCGGGTCCCCTTGAGCGCGGTCATGGCATAGTGGCCAGGAGCCTCCTTGGAGTAGGGGTCTCCCTGGTGATTGAAGAAGACCGTCGTGCCGTGCTTTGCGTCGGCCATCTTGATCACATCGCCAGAGCGCATCCACCGATAGTTCCGGCTGTTCCAGTCATCAAGGTCGAGAACCGCGCCGTTCTCATCGCCACTCGCGACTACTCGCTGCCCGATATTTATGGGCGTATCCGCGGATGCCAGCACCGCATGGACGATGTGCACAGCCCAGTAATCTCTCTTCTCCTCGACCTTCTCCCTACCGCTTCCTGTCACCACCTTGAAGCTCCGGCGAATATACGGCGCCTCCCGCTCCGTGGCCGACTTCACCGTCTCCTGTCCGTCGTACATCACAACATGGACCGCCTTATCTGCGATCCTCACGGCGCCCGTTGGATTCAGCTTCTTGCTGCGATAGAAGCTCTTTGTCATCGACGACAGGAGATGGTCGATGCTCTCTTCCTCCGTTACCGTCGCCACTCCCTGCATGGTCGTGTCTGGAAGACGACGACCGCCCAGCGATTGATCCCCGCCCATTGTCCTCAACTCGCTCAGCATCTCGCCCTGACGCCCCGTGCGCATCTCCGCCATCTTGCCGATGACACCATTGCCCAGGATTGCACCCAGCGGCCAGGACCGACCACGAGCATCCCTGACATCCGGCATGTTGCGCGCGGCTCTCTCCAGGATGGGCACTACATCCTCCTTGATGAATCGGTGCACTGCCTGGACCAAACCAACCAGTTGTCGCATTCGCTCACCTCCTCTACAATCGAGCTGTTGCTTTGAGGGGGCGGGTTGGCGCCGTTTCCGGGGGATTCCAGAGGGGCGTCGCCCGTCCTTTCCTCTTCTCTCCGTAGGATCGCATATCATGAAGCACATCGCGAATCCTCTGGAGCGATGCAGGAACCCCGCATAGAACAAGGCTGCAAGGCGTCTGCAGGGTGGATTTTTGACCAGCGGTTTTGGCCTGAAATGACCCTCAGGCGGTGCTGTACTGCGTAAACGCGAATGCGTCGTTACGCGAATCTACTGCTCAGAACGGTTTGCCCGATCTTCGGTCAGGGCTGGGGAGGCCTCCTTGACTTCCAGGAGCGTACCGGATAGGTTTTTCCTCCCCGATGGAACCGGGGACTTGACACGCGAGACGCTGGAGGAGCGGATATGAACTACAAGGTTAAGGATCTGGGCCTGGCTGACCAGGGATTGATGAAGATGCAGTGGGCCGAGTCGCGGATGCCCGTACTGATGCATCTGAGGAAGCGCTACGAAGAAACCAAGCCCCTCGCCGGGATGCGTATAGCGGGTTGCCTCCACGTTACCAAGGAGACGGCGATCCTCATCCGGACCCTCAGGTCTGCGGGTGCGGAGGTCTCCTGGAGCGGGTGCAATCCCCTCTCGACCCAGGACGATGTGGCCGCGGCCCTGGCCGCGGAGGGTACCTCGATCTACGCGTGGCACGGCATGAACGTGGAAGAGTTCTACTGGGCCATCGACAAGACCCTGGAGTTTGAGCCGAACCTCACCCTTGATGACGGCGCTGACCTGATCTTTACGATCCACAACAAGCATCCGGAGCTCTGCGAGAAGGTCCTGGGCGGGACCGAGGAGACCACCACGGGCGTGCATCGGCTGCGGGCCATGGCCGCGGACGGCGCGCTCCGTTACCCGGTCATCGCGGTGAACGACTCTGAGACCAAGTGGGACTTCGACAACGTCTACGGCACCGGCCAGTCCTCCCTGGACGGGATCCTGCGTGCCACCTCGGTCCTCCTGGCCGGCAAGAACTTCGTCGTAGCGGGCTTCGGCCATTGCGGCCGGGGCTGCGCGATGCGGGCTCGGGGCGCGGGCGCCAACGTCATCGTCACCGAGGTCAAGCCCACCGCGGCCCTCAAGGCGGTCCTCGAGGGCTTCAGGGTGATGCCCATGGACGAGGCTGCGAAGATAGGCGACATTTTCATTACAGCGACGGGCTGTAAGGATGTTCTCCAGGATCGCCACTTCGAGGTGATGCGCGACGGCGCGATCATCTGCAACACGGGCCACTACGACTGCGAGATCAAGATCCCCGATCTCGAGGATCTTTCAGGGGGGACCAAGCGCGAGATTCGAGCGAACGCGGAGGAGTACCTGCTGCCCGACGGCCGCAAGATCTTCCTGCTGGCCCAGGGGCGCCTGGTCAACCTCGCGGCCGCGGAGGGCCACCCCTCCGAGGTGATGGACATGTCCTTCGCCAACCAGTTCATGGCTATGATCCGCCTGGCCAAGGACGGGGCCTCCTTCGAGAAGACCGTCCACGTCCTCCCCGAGGAACTGGACCATGAGATCGCCAGCCTCAAGCTCGATACCCTCGGTCTGGGCATCGACGTCCTCACCGAGGACCAGGTCACCTACCTGAACAGCTACGAAGAGGGGACTTGAGAATCGGGCCTGAAGGCCCTCCCACAGCTTACAGGCTTTCGCCAACCGCCAGTTGCAGCGCCCGCTGCATGCTGCCGTGATCTGCGATACCCTTGCCTGCGATGTCGTAGCCGGGACCGTGCGCGGGGCTTGTGCGCAGGATCGGGAGACCGAGGGTGACGTTCACGGCTGTGTCAAAGGCCATGAGCTTCACGGGGATCATGGCCTGGTCGTGGTACCAGCATAAGATCGCATCGAAGCGGGAGAGGTTCGCGGGCAGGAAGAGGGTGTCCGCGGCCAGGGGACCGAGGACTCGAGGGTCAGCCGTGGCCAGGGCCTCCCGGAGGGAGAGGTCCGTGTCCGCCAGCCCGCCCCATTCGCCGCAGTGGGGGTCCAGGCAGGCCAACGCGATACGGGGATCCGGCTTCCCCAGGTATCCGGCGACCAGGCGCGCTGCCCGGCGGACAGCGTCGTGGTGGACTTGGCCGGGTACCGCTGCGAGGGGGATGTGCCGGGTCAGGGTGGCGATCCGTAGCCCGTTTCCGTCAAAGAGCATCAGCACGTCATCCTCGGGGATCCCCGACGCGCGGGCGAGAAACTCCGTATGGCCCACCGCTCCGACGCGGCCATCGATGAAGCTGTGTTTGCTCAAGGGGCCGGTCACCAGGGCACGACTGCTCTCCAGGGCCGCCCGGGTCGCTGCCTCCAGAGATCGGAGCGCGTACGCGCCCCACGCCGGGTGGTAGCCCCCGATCGGGACAGCCCCCTCCGGCCGGGGGGCCGGCCGCGCTGCGATCCAGGTATGTCCCTGCCGCTCGGCGAAGGCCTCGGCCAGGGCCGGGTCCAGGCATCCGGCCGCGTCCAGGAGGAGGTCCGCGTGCGCGTGGACCCGCACGGGGCCGACAGGTCCCTCGGCGAGGGACCTGACCAGCACCTCCGGGCTGACCCCGCAGGGATCCCCGATGGAGCACTCGATCGTGGGCGGGTTCACTCTTTTATGCCCGGAGGACGGCTGTCCTCCGGGACAGGGCAGGTCTTGCGGACCTCGTCGTAGACGCTGCGGACCCAGGCTGCATCCTCCAGAGCCCGATTCCAGACGTTGTGCCAGCGGTGCCCGAGCGGCGGGTAGGAGTGCTTGAGGTAGAGGCGCATCAGCGTCTGGTCATCCGCGCCGCCGCGCTCCGCGCACCAGAGTTCGATGATGAGCCGGCGCAAGCGCTCTTTGTTCTGGACAGGTGCGGGGTAGAGCTTCGCTGTAAGAGCTGGCTGGACAACTGCGGGTTCTTCCGTCGGCGCGTCGTCGGCCGCGGCCGAACCCGCAAAAGGGAACCCGAGACAGAGGCTCAGGAACAGCAGCCTGGGTATCGATATCGACATCGACATAGAGGGGGGTGCTACTTGCACTCCTCCGGCCACACGAAGCCCGGCATGGCCTTGTAGGCCTCGCCAGCCTGCGCCATCGCGCCCATGGCCTGCGAGCAGGCCTGCTGCGCGCCCGCGCCCATGGTCTTGAACTGCTCGACCTGCTTGCAGCCCTGCCTGGTCGCCTCGATGGCGGACTCGGGGATGCCCTGGACCTTGCTCAGCGCGTCCGCGTAGGCCATGCAGCACTTCGCGTATGCGTCGCAAGCGTCAGCCTCATCGGGAGCCTCGACGGGGGCCTCGACGGCCTT
>Ga0222665_1001482_pt1 | contig 10444 bp, 9 predicted proteins | sample AntAcemetagen653_FD_179853 | JGI IMG/M metagenome (GOLD analysis project Ga0222665, IMG submission 179853) | Saline water microbial communities from Ace Lake, Antarctica - #653 | ecosystem: Environmental > Aquatic > Non-marine Saline and Alkaline > Saline | place: Antarctica: Ace Lake | collected...
TCTAATTTTGTTATCTTTGGAAAAAAAAAGAAATATGAATTTGAGCAGGCTATCAGGCTCTACTCTACCCTTCCATAAGACAAAAAATAGAAATTGGTAAAAAAGAACAACCAACATATCAATCCTGAAACTTACTTAAAGCATTTTGCTGAAGATAAGTTTGTTTATGTTATTCAATTGAAAAACAAATTTCAAAAGAAACTATTCAGGGAGGGTATTGGGCATAAAATGTTTACTAAAAGAAGGTACTATAATTTTCCAAATAGAAAAAATGAACCTATACTTGAAAATATTTTTTCCAATATTGAGAATAGTGATTATAATACTATTCTTAACAATATCAAAAATAGAATAGATTTGGGAATTGATACTAAACATTTATTGGCAGATTGGATACTAATGATGAAATTCCGCTCTTCAAAATTTAGAGACAATTTTTCGGAATTAGTTTCATGGACTGAAAAGACTATGGAAAGATTAAGGTCTCAAAATGTTTTATCAAAAGAAAAGGAACAGGAATTAGAGCAAAAAGGAAAATCTATAGGAAAGAAAATTCAACTTTCGACATTTTTAGAGGAAGAACAATACACTAAATTGAGGAAATCATTTTTCGTTAATTTCATGAATAAAAATTGGGTAATTATGGAATCAAAGTCAATCAATTTTATAACCTCAGATAATCCTGGTTATTCATTTACAATGTCAAAAGATATAGTTCGATTGAATTTATCTCCTATTTCTTCAATGTACAATTTAAACCACAAGGATAATAGCATTCATGTATTTCCATTAACTTATAATAAATGCCTATTTCTCTTTCCATTTACTGAGGTTGAAGTTTCTAAAATAAATGATGGAGGTGTTGAAATTATTTTACAAAAAGAAATTGAATTTAGAGAATGTACTACTGATGAGGTGAATGGGGTAAACGATATAACAGCATCATTAGCTCATGAATTGATAGTAGGAAAGAAAGAAATTGATTTGAACAAATATATTAAAAATTGAAATACGGAAGGTAACAATAAATATAGGTCATTGGGCGGATTGTGGTAAATTTAAACATGAGTATGTCTAATAAAATATTTAGCGGTTTGATAGGTAGGTGCTTTAAAATGCCCAATGCCCCATTCGAATAATAAAATTACTTTCAGTAATTTTTGTTTAGCTCGGCATAACTCAAACAAGTTAGCTTCTGCTCTCGCCTTTCACAAAAATTCGACCGCCAAAGGCGGTATTATAAAATTGTCAAACGGGCTTTGCCCGTCCGTATGGATAGACAAATAGTCAAAGAGTCCTAACCCCTGAGACAACGCACCGAGAAGCCATAATGCTTATTGCCGCTGCTCACGGTTACGAAGCCGTAGTCATAGAACAGTAAGCGGAACCAGGCATTGGTCGATGAGTTCTCGGTAGAAGACCACCAGAGACCGCTGTCCCCAATGTTGCCGAAAACCCCACTGTTGTGCCGCCAGCCGCCCGGAAGGCCTGAAAACCCACTTTCATTGGTAGCACCTATATTTGGTGTTCGCCAATGTACAGTACCGGTTTCTTTCATTTTACCACCGGCAACACTTTCTCCTCCAAGAAAATCAGTTAAAGTTGTCCATTCTCCGTCGCTTGGTAGATGCCAGTCTGTAGGGCAAATTCCTTGTACGCCGGGTGTGGTGGTGTATTCCATCATTTCGTTCCATTGATATAAACCACCGTAAGTTTCGCAATTTGCCGGATCATTATCATAGCAGTATTTTTCTATTACACCATTATCTGTCATTTCTTCAGAGCCGTTTATCATTTCACCTATGTTTAGGTTTTCGGCCATCCAGCATTGTGTGCCAATTTGTACGGAGTTGTAGGTTTGTCCATCGCGGGGGTCTGTAAAGGGATCACCGCAGGTTGTGAATATCGCAGGATATATTAAAACATCAGCGGCAAGCATTTTAACAAGATAACCTTCGTCCGGCTGCATATCACCTATGTTGTTAATCCAGTTTGGCCCTATCTTTCTTAACATATTTCCGGCTGTATTTCTTACAAAGCCAAGATTATTCAATATGTCTGAAAAAACTTGTTCGCAATCCAAAGGGTTGGGCGACAAATAACTAATTATCTGGTAACCTGTACTAAGTTCAATAGGAGTGGATTCATATATTTCTTCACCGGTAATTTCAAAACTATCGGCGTTATTCATTTTGAATAAATATCCTTCTGTAGTAATCCAGTTGCCTATCCCGTTTACCCAGTTCGGCCCAATTTTTCTTAACATATAACCTTCGGAGTTTCTTACAAAATCAAGATTATCTAATATTCCATTTAAAATATTTTGCATATCGGGGTTTTCGGTAATCAAACGTGATGAAACGAAATGATAACCAGTAACCAAATTATAGGTTTGTGTTTTAATAATTGGTTCCATGGCAAAGTCAAGTGTTGTTGTTTCACCGGCAAGTATTTCTACATCATAATTAGTTTTGTAAAAATAACCCTCTGCACTTGCGATAACGTTATAAGTACCAACTTCAATATCTTCAATTAAATAATTTCCGTTAGCGTTTGCTGTGCCACTATAAGATAAGTCACCTGATACTTCTACTAACGCCCCTGCAATGGGTTGAAAATTTATTTCATCAGTTATTGTTCCGGTAAGGTTTCCTGTATGTATCCATTCAAAATCCAAATGGATTATACTATATTCACCATCATCAGATGGGAAAATACTTTGTGTCCATGCATCACCGTAAGGATCATCAAAACTTATTTCAAGGTCTGAGATTTCAATTCCCAAACTTGCATCCCAGCATTTGAATAAAGCAGGATTTCCCGGAGTGTAACCGGAATTTCCGCTTGCCAAAGTATTAAATGCCAATAGAACATTATCAAATTGGTTTTCGGGAGTGCAAATCTGTGTTAAGGTAATTGCACCAACCAATATTTCACCATCAAAAATTGCAATTTCATCACCGGCTACAAGATCAACATTGCTTAATGTGGCTTCGGCAACATATAAAGTCCAAAACGGTTCTGATGGATTTCCACCCTCAAAGTTAAAATGCTGTGCATTTACTTTTGTTGATAATGAGCTTAAAACTATCAGGCAAATTATCATTAAATTATTTTTGTAAAGTTTTTTCATGATTCCTTTATTTAAAATTGTTTTAAAATCATATTTCATTGCTTTCTGATAAATTAAAAATAATTAAGCACAAGGCCTTAAAATCCTCTATTTGAATATTAAAATCATAATGCTAATTATTTTCTTCAAATGTAAGAAACATTTCAACATCGAACTTTATTAATTCATAAAATTATAAAAAACCATTAAAATGGTTAAATACAGGCATTTTCGTTCAGCAACCCACGACTTAAGTCGTGGGCTGCAAAATATCCAAGGTTCTTATTTTTAACTGTTTTATTAATAATTCAGCCTAAATTGATTTTTAGTAATATTTACAAAATATTTATTTACTAACTCCCCTAATCCTCAACCTTCACAAGTTCAAAATCAATTTCCATAGTTTCTCCGTTTTTGATTTCAATATTATTGAAGGCAGTAGTTTTATAGCCTTCGGCAGAGACAGTAAATGAGTGGATTCCGGCCGGAATATTTTCCATAATGTATTCGCCGCTTTGGTTGCTTGTTGCTATGAGTTCGGTGTTGTTGACTTTTACTACTGCGTTTTGCAACAGTATTTCATCATCACCGCTTATTGAGCCTGAAAGCATGCCGTAGCCTTCGGCATTTTTGGTGCCTGAAGCTGTGTTATAAATCACATAATCGTTGTATTTTGCTTCATTGCTTCCCATATAAGTTGCTTTGCCGGTTTCACTTATGTGCATTAGGCTTGCATAGAGTTCGTTTGCTTTCACACGCCTGTCCTGTGTGCTGATGTCGCGTTGGTTAATTGCTTTTTGTTTCAAATCAATCAGCTCGTCAAATTGCTGTGTATGGGTTTTCAGTAAGTCGATTATTTCCTGAGTAAGCCCTGTGTCTGATAATTCTGCGAGCAATTCGGTAGCTGTGCGTACCAAAGAATATCCGGTGCGGCATAATTTATCATCAACAAGCTGTGAGACTTCGCCAATATTTGCAGTGCGATATTGCCAGCTTTTTTTCCCGAACTTTAACATTATACGGCTTCCAATGTTTTTTATGTCTGTCCGTAATATATCGGCCATTTGACTTTTTTCTTCGGTTCTTCTTATTTGATTGCCGAGAAGTTCAGTGTCGGTAGGCATATCAACAAATTCATCACGAATAAGTTGTGTTTTATCAATCTTTACCTGAGTCATGCCGAACTTTATAAGATCAATCAGGTCGCGTATGGCCGATAATATTAAATTATCGGTTATTTGTATTAACGAGCCATACGTCAGATTGAATCCTCGTAATACTTCATTTGTTTTAATCATAATAGGTAATTTAAGAAGTTAGAAAATTTGTAAGCCGGTTTTATCGGCTTTGTTTAATGGCAAATATAAATAAAATATTTATTGATACGAAAAAAGATTTATTTTTTTTTCAGGGATGGCATCCCTTTTTGAGTTATAAAGTGTAGTTTTATTTTCGTTTCTCATCATGAGGGATGCCATCCCTTTCGATCCCTTTTCGAAACAGTTTTTCTTTATTAAATTGTTATATTTTTGTATTTAGAAAGTACTTTGATAGAATGAAATAACTTTTTGATAGAATAAATTATTATATTTATGGAATAAAATAATATTATGATGAAATAAAAATAAATTTGGATGCTTCATCAAAAGACTTGGATACCTCATCAAAAGACTTGAATAACTCATCAAAAGTCTTGAATACTCAATAAAAAGTGTTGGATGACTCATAAAAATACTTGGATATTTCATCAAAAGGCTTGGATGACTCATCAAATAACTTTATCATTTCATCAAAAGACTTAAATAACTCATCAAAAGATTTTTTGGTTTTATTAGGATTTTATTGGAACCGGACAAGTGCAATAATGTTAAATATCAATGTAATATAAAAATGGAGTTATTCATTGTGAAACTTTCAAAAATCTCTGCGTACCTTTGTGTAATAGCTATACCACAGTTTGCAGGGAGTAGCCCGATTTACACAGAGTAAAGTTCAATGAAGTACACAAAATTTAATAGCATTTAGCAGCCCTGCCTTATTAACCTTATTGCAAGAAGTAAATTTTTAATAAATGAAGACTTACGTACGAGACAAAGTAAATCCGCAAAGCTGGAATGTATGTAAGCATTTTGGAGTGTTTTATAGTGGTATTTCATAAAACATTATAAATACTTTTTGGTTCAGAACACATCAAAATACTATTTAGCCCTTTTTTTTATCAAGGAAAATTTCAGTTTAAAAAATTTTATTATTTTTGCTAAATTAACTTATATCAAAAATTTTAATCATGAAGTGGATTGTTGTAGCAATTGATTTTTCCAAATGTTCAATTCACGCACTTGAATATGCAATTGAAACAGCCAATAGAATAAAAGCAAATATTTTAATGGTTTGGATTGATAGTTCGGTAAGTTCTGAGTATGTGTTTCCTGAGGAAGAATGTGAGATACGGTTTGAAAGAAAACGGCATTTTGAAAAACTACAGGAAAAATACAAGGATAAATTGACTGGAGGAAAATTCGATTATAAATTAAGAAAAGGAAAGGTTTCTCTTGAGGTTGCAAAACAGGCGAGGAATGTAAAAGCTGAATTATTAATATGCGGTACACATGGTATTTCAGGTTTTGAAGAATTTTGGATTGGAAGCAATGCGTATAAAATTGTAATTCATTCTTCTTGTCCGGTAATTACTGTTAGAGTTGATTTTAAATTAAAATCTCTTATTAATAAGATTCTTTTACCTATTGACGGCTCTGCCCAGACTGCAAAAAAAGTCTTTTATGCGGCGAAATTTGCAAAATATAGTAATTCGGAGGTTCATGTTCTGGCTTTATATTCTAACTCTGTAAAGGCTATAAAACGTAGGACAGATAATAGTGTTAAGACTGTGAAAAAATATCTTGAAGAAAATGACATTCCATGCAAAATAAATTCTCTGATTTCTGAAAATATTACTTTTGCAACAATGGATTATGCTTCAAAAAATGATATTGACTTGATTGCAATTATGACCGAACAGGAAATTACTCCATCAAGAAGCATTCTTGGGACAACTGCCCAACAGATAATTAGTAATTCTGCAAGCCCAGTATTATGTATTCACGAAAATGGACTTTGTTAGAATTAAAAGCGGTTTCAATGAGAATAATTTTTATTTTAATATTTTTTATAACAGGATTTTGTTTTAATAGTTATGCACAAGACACAATTCCGGAAAATATCGAAATAATTCAGGATAGCAGAATTGATTCGCTTGTTCAAATTCATATTTCATATAATCAAGCTCAAGACGGAATTCCCGGTTTTCGTGTACAAATATTTTTTGATTCAGGTAATTTCTCTCATCAAAATGCAATGAAAGTAATTGAAAAATTTCATAAAAGATACGATGAAATACCTGCATACATTTCATGGAAACCTCCAAACTACAGGGTTCGTGTCGGAGATTTTCGCTCACGTTTGGAAGCTGAAGGTTTTCTGGCAAAAATTAAATACAGATATCCGAGTGCTTTTGTTATCCCTTCAAAAATCAATTTCCCTAAAGTGGAACTCTAAAGATATTTTCTTTGTAAACAACATCTCTTTCTTTTAATCCGCTTAAAAGAAAATCAACGCATTTGTGATTTTTTCCGATAAATTCAGGGGCTGAAACTCCAATTTTTGTGTATAAACCTTCAGCAATCATTCTAACGGCAGTAGTTGCAGTATATCCTGTGGTTCTTGCCATCGAATGGGTTTTGGTTTTTTTATCATAAGTATCGAACAAATCATACTCATAACGGAGTTTTTGCCTGTCTTTACTACCCTGAATAATTACTTTCATTACCGTAATATCTTCTTCGCCTTCATTGAGTTTCCACTTCGGAAATAAAATTTTTGATGTAAATTCCAATGGACTTATCATTGTTCCGTTAATTTCAATTGCTTCTTTATTAAAAAAACCGGTTTCACGCAAAACAGCCATTTTTTCTATATGGCCTTTATACCGAAGCGTTTTTTCAATCATATTTTTAGCGTTAATAGTTTTTGCTAAGCTTCTAAGCCCATCACTATTAAAAGCTTCGAGAGTCCCAATTCCCTCAAAATTCATTAACTCAGGATCGGAAAGAGCCGGACGAACAATTTCAACCCCATTTTCAACATACCTTGCCGGCCGTGTATATTCCTCAATGACATCAATTGGTGAAAAAACAGCTTTGTATTCATAAGGCCACTCTCTGATTTTCGGCAAACCGCCAACGAAAATTTTTGCAGTTTCAGTTATATCAAGAATATCATCAACATAGCCAATAAGCACATTACTCATACCCGGTGCAACACCAATATCTGAGATAGCAATTACATTATTTTGTTTTGCTAATTCATCAAGTTCAAAAAAATCTTCAGGAAAAAATGCAATATCAATAACATTTTTTTTGCTTTCGATTATTGATCGCAAAGTGCTGAATCCCATAAAACCCGGCACAGCATTTATCACAATATCAGAATGTTTTACTATATTTTTTACATTCTCGGCTATTGATAAATCACTTGTGATTTTTTTAATCGAAAATTTATTGGAGATGTTATTCAAAGCTTTTTCACTTTTATCAACAATGCTGACATCAAAATTTTTTGTTTTTGCAAGATCAATTGCCATCGGCCCTCCAACAAGGCCTGCTCCTAAAACAACAATTTTCATAGTATAATTTATTTATTAATTAATTTGTTATTGATTTGAGACACAAACACTCCGACTATCACAATAATTATTCCGAGAATTTTGTTAAAATTAAAATATTCAGCGAGAATAAAATATGAAAAAATAGCTGTGAAAATCGGAATAAAATTTGTGAAAATATTCGTTTTACTGATTCCTAAATTTTTAACAGAGGTTGCATAAAAAATAAATGCAAGTGACGAACAAAATATCGAAAGAAAAACCAAAGATGATATTAATTTAAAATTTGGTTTTACTTCGATAAAGCTGCCAAAATCGAAGTAAAAAAACAATGGAAGTAAAAAAACAGCTCCAATAAGGTTTTGATAGCATATAATGTTTACGGAATCATATTTTCGAGTTAATTTTAATAATAATACCGTATAAACTAAAGCTGAAGCAACCGCAAGAAATAAAAATAAAATTCCTTTCGGATCAGCCTTTAAGGATAAATCTTTGTTTACCAACATAATAATGATTCCAAAAAAGGAAATAATTATTCCAAAAATATTAACGAGTGAAAGTTTTTCTTTTACCGAAAAATAGGCAACTATAGGAGAAAACAAAGGAATAGTTGCAATTATAACTGCACTAATAGTTGATGAAACATATTTTATCCCATGGCTTTCTAAAAGAAAATAAATAAACGGATTAAAAAAAGCAGATATTATAAACAGCTTATAATCTGATTTTTCTATTTTTTGACTTTTTTTAAACAATTTAATAAAAGAAAGAAGGAAAATTGCGGATAAAGAAACCCTGATGGTAGCAACAGTAATTGGTTCATAATATTCCAATACAATTCGCGTCCAAATAAATGCCATGCCCCAAAATAACATTGAAGCTATTGTAATTGTATATATGTATAGTTTATGGTTTTTCACATTAAAAACAATTCTATGATCTTGTTTGCATAAAAACTACTTTGAACATTTTAAAAAATGAATTGGTAATTTTATTAGAATATATCAAAAATTTACATATCTTTATGCAAAAATATTGTTTTTTTTAAAAATGTGTAACATTTAGTTTTTGCTAAGGTCATTTAATTAAAATGAGTCTTGAACCTGAAAAAATATTTGAGAATATTCATCAAGAATTAATTGATGGATGTAAAGAGGGCAACAAGTTTGACCAGATGAAGATTTATAAATTATATTATAAAGCCATGTATAACACAGCATTAAGAATATTGAACAATAGCGTTGAGGCAGAAGATGTCATGCAGGAGTCGTTTCTTACTGCTTTTCAAAAAATCAATAATTACGGCGGAACAGGAAGTTTCGGTTCATGGTTAAAACGCATAGTTGTTAATAATTCAATTGATACCCTCGGAAAATCAAGATTCAATCTTTCACTCGACGAAATTGGTGATATTGTATTTGATGATTCTAACGAAAATTATTTTGAAATATTAAATTATAAAGTTGAAGAAATCAGAGAAATGATTTTTAACTTATCAGACAATCATCGCACGATATTATCTTTATATCTTCTTGAAGGTTACGACCATGAAGAAATTTCCCAAATATTGGATATTTCATATAATAATTCAAGAACACGATATTCGAGAGCAAGAAATAAATTATTGCAATTGATAGAAACTGAAAGAGTAAATGAATCGGTAAATTAAAAATACAATGTCAATATTTGAAGATAAAATAAGAAAAACTAAAAAATTATTCGATGCTTTTGAGCCGGATCAAGGCCATTTTGATAGGTTTCAAGAGAAATTGAATAAGCTTCATCCCGAAGAAAAAAGCATTAAATTTTTAAATTTCAAAAACATATTAAAAATTGCAGCAGCAATAATCATTTTTGCTTGTGCATCAATTGTTTTGATAGTTATTTCATATAATAATAATGAGAAGGAAAATATTGAATTTGCTGAAAATCCCAACGAGCTTTCTAATGAATTTAATGAAATGAAAGTTTATTATGCTTCGATGACAGACAAAAAAATGAAAACAATTAACAAATTAATCGAAACTGATACTTTAAGTATAGAATTCAAAGAAATTGCTGAACGGGAAGTAGAAATTATTAATCGGGAAAATCAGGAATTGCAGAGTGAATTTCAAAACAATAAAAATAATAAAAGGTTATTTGGCGCCATTTTAAATAACTTTAAAGTAATAAGTAGTGTGCTCGACAAAATCATTAACGAGATGTACGACACAAACAGTAAACAAAGTAATAACAATAAAAAAACATCATTATCATGGGAAAACAAATATTTAAATATGCAAGTATAAGTTTACTTTTCTTAGCCCTGTTTAGCTTTTCAACGGCTTTTGCAGAAAACTTTGAAAAATCAATTAAAAAATCTTACGATGTAAATAAAAATGGACATCTGGTTTTAAAGAATAAATTTGGTGAAATTCGTTGCGAAACATGGGAGAAAAACATTGTTTCAATTGATGTAAAAATATTAGTTGAAGCAAGGAACCAACAAAAAGCACAAAATGTATTTGATAAAATAAATGTAGAAATTTCAGGCAGTAAAAATTTGGTTGAAGTTATCACTCACATAAAATCAATTAATAATTCCTCTGAGGAATTTAGTATTAATTACAAAGTGATGTTTCCTGAAACAATAACTTTAGACCTTGAAAATAAATTTGGTAACACTT
>Ga0222665_1001484_pt1 | contig 10438 bp, 5 predicted proteins | sample AntAcemetagen653_FD_179853 | JGI IMG/M metagenome (GOLD analysis project Ga0222665, IMG submission 179853) | Saline water microbial communities from Ace Lake, Antarctica - #653 | ecosystem: Environmental > Aquatic > Non-marine Saline and Alkaline > Saline | place: Antarctica: Ace Lake | collected...
ATAAAAAACATACTTTAACCTTCTTTATAACAATATATAAACCCCTATTTTAGCAACCATGTTTTTTCAATTAAACCTGTTTTTATAAGACTTGATTTTTTGTTCATTTTTTATTCCTAAGTCAAAGGAAAATAATTATTTATTACTTTTGTTTTTTATTATATACGAAATTTTATATGTTCATGAAAATTTCGGAAATAAGAACCAATTAATAAAAAAACCCTATAAAATGAAAAAAAATATTTTTATCCTCATGCTCTTCAGCTTGATCTTTCACTTTTCAATATTTAGTCAAAAAAATGAGAAAATTCCTTTAGATCACTCTGTTTATGATACATGGAAGGATTTGAAAAATGCTAAAATTTCCAATAATGCCGAATGGATTTCTTACGAGATTAATCCGCAAAAAGGCGACGGGAATTTATATGTTTATAATCTAAATACTTCAAAATTTGATTCTATACCAAGAGCTTATGACGCAGAAATTTCTTCAAACTCAAGTTTTATTGCATTCAAAATCAAGCCTCAGATTTTAACTACAAGAAAAGCAAAGCTTGATAAAGTTAAAAAAGAAAAAATGCCGAAAGATTCGATTGGAATCCTTGTATTCGGTAGTGATACAATTATTAAATATGAGAACCTGATTTCTTACAAACTACCCGAAAAAAATTCGAATTGGTTTGCATTTTTATTAAAGAAAAAGAAAGTTGAAAATGATAGTATATCAAATGATACACTTTCAAAAAAAAATAAGGAAGGTAAATCGAAAAAAGATAAGGTAAAAAAAGGCGATTTGTTTGTAATAAATCCGATTTCAAATAAGGAATACACTTTCAAAAATGTCGAAGATTATTTTATTTCTAAAAACGGAAAACTTATTGGAATTATAACTTCAACAAATGATTCTATTGATTCAACAAGAGTTGTTGTATTTAATACAGAGAAAACATTCACTAAACAAATTCTATCAAAAGCTGGAACTTCAAAAAATATAATTATCGATGATGAAGGAAAACAACTTAGCTTTATTTATTCAGCAGATACATGTGAAAGCAAAGCATATTCACTCTTTTATTACGATGAAAATTCAGACAATACAAGAGTTATTGCTGATAGTTTGAATGCTGCAATGCCGAAAAATTACAGCATCAGTCCATTCAAAAAAATGTTTTTCTCCGATAATGGCAAAAGACTTTATTTTGGTACAGCTCCCAAACCACTTCCTGAACCAAAAGATACTTTGACTGAGGATGAGAAATGTAGCGTAGATATTTGGAATTGGAAAGATAAGTTACTACAACCACATCAATTAAAACGATTGGAAAAAGAAAAGAAGATTTCATTTCAAGCAGTATATTTTCCGAAAACCGGCCTGATGACGCAATTGGGCGATACTTTGATTAGGAATGTAGTTATTAATAAAAAAAATGAAGGTGAATTTGCTTTGGGAATAGACGACCAACCCTATTGGAAAAATCAATCATGGGAAAGTTCCCACAAAAAAGATATTTATCTTATCAATCAAAAAACCGGCGAAAAGCAATTAATTTCAAAAGCGAAACAATCAACAGTAACTCTTTCCCCAGATGAGAAATATATTGTTTGGTATGAATCAGTTGATAGTTCATGGAAAGCTTACTCAATTAAGGAAAAAGAATTTGTTTGCTTAACAAAAAATATAGATGTTAATTTTTATAACGAGAAACATGATATGCCTTTCCTGCCAGGGTCGTATGGAATCGGAGGCTGGACGAAAAACGACAAATATATTTTCATTAATGATAGGTTCGATATTTGGAAAGTTGATCCAAGCGGAAAATTGAAAGCCGAAAATATTACTAAAGGATTTGGCCGTGAGAATGATATTAGATTTAGAATTATAAAACTTGATAAGGAAGCTCTTTGTGTGGACGAAAACAATATTTTACTTTCAGCTTTCAATGAAAATACAAAACAAAGCGGTTTTTTTAGAACCAAAATCAATTCAAAGGAAAACCCGCAGCTTTTAATTTTTGAAGATTATAGTTTTATTAGGCCACAGAAAGCGAAGAATTCAGACAAAATAATTTGGAATAAATCAACTTTTATTGAATATCCCGAGCTTTGGGTAAGTGATTTGAATTTTCGTGATGCAAAAAAAATAAGCAATACAAATCCTCAACAGGAAAAATATTTATGGGGAACTAATGAATTGGTAGAGTGGACAAGCTTTGATGGAAATCATTTAAGGGGCATTTTATATAAACCTGAAAATTTTGATCCAAGCAAGAAATATCCGATGATTACATACTTCTATGAAAGGTCATCTGATAGGCTTAACAGACATCTAATACCCAAACCAAGCAGGTCAGTAATCAATTTTCCTTTATATACCAGCAATGGCTATATTATTTTTGTTCCCGACATAATTTATAAAAACGGCTTGCCCGGAAAAAGTGCTTATAATGCTATTCATAGTGGTGTGATGAAACTTTGTGAAAAAAGTTTTATTGACAAAAATAATATTGGCTTACAAGGCCAAAGTTGGGGCGGCTATCAGGTTGCTTATTTAGTTACTCAAACAAATTTTTATAAAGCTGCAATGGCCGGAGCTCCGGTCAGCAATATGACAAGCGCTTATGGTGGAATCAGATGGGGTTCGGGCATGAGTCGAATGTTTCAATATGAAGAAAGCCAAAGCAGAATAGGAGGAACGCTTTGGGATAAAACAAATCTTTATATCGAAAATTCGCCGGTTTTTTATGCCGATAGAATCGAAACACCATTATTGATAATGCATAACGATAATGATGGTGCTGTCCCCTGGTATCAGGGTATTGAGTTATTTGTAGCTCTCAGAAGATTAAATAAACCCGTTTGGATGCTTACCTATAATGGTGCTCCACATAATCTTTCGCGTCGAGCCGATTGCGAAGATTTAAGCATTAGAATGCTTCAATTTTTCGATCATTATTTAAAAAATGCTCCCATACCTGTTTGGATGGAGAAAGGTATTCCGGCTATTGAAAAAGGGAAAAATAAGGGATATGAGTTTGTAAAATAATTGTGAATAGCTTTTGTTACACTTCAATATAAAAATCCAAACAGCCACAACGGAAGTGCACTACCAACAGGATATTCCATATTGTCTTTTACAATGTATGCGTTCTTTAATCCTTGTATTTGCCCCCTGCCTTTGTTTTTCCCACCTATTTCAAAAATATACCGGCCGTCTATTTCAAAATCGGAGGCTTTTGGGTGTCTGACTTTGTGTTGAACAATTAATTGACTGTAGAAAAATGTTTCCCTAATACTTCCTGTCATGGGCTTGCCTGAAGCCATGGCAAACATTAGATTAGTATTGTTCAGGTAAATCATCTCCGGTTTTTGTAAAGTTGCGATACTGCTTCCAGAGGGATAAAGCATGTTGATTAATCGTGCTTCTTCAAGAAAATACAAGTAGTTTGAAACTGAGTTTCGGTGTATGCGGCTTTTTTCAGCCAGTTTAATAATATTTGGTTTAAAAGGAACTTGCTGCGCAATTATGTAGATCAATTGGAGCATTTTTTTTGCATTCCTGATATCAAATCCCTTCAATTCAGCCATATCAGATTCGACTATATTTCTTACAAGTTGTCGTAACCTTTGCGGATACCCTTCTTTATCTTCTACTGAAAAAGGATAATAACCGTAAGCAAGGTAATCCTGAAAATATTCCATTGGCCTGAAATCTTTTTGAAAAAGATCTCTAAGTGATTTATCCGTATTAATAATCGTTTGTAAAGATATGCGCCCTACATTAGTTATTTTGTTTAATAAAAGATACTCCCTATACGATAAGCCGTGCAGTTCATAAATTAATGCCCTTCTACTGAGATCACCCTCTTGTTTTGAGATATTGATAATTGATGAACCTGTAAAAACAATTTGCAGATCACTATATCTGTCGTAGAGGTTTTTAACTTCCCGTGCCCACCCTGGATATTTATGTACTTCGTCCAACACAAGTACCTTACCACCTTTCAGGTGAAAATCTCGTCCTGTATCTAACAAAGAATTGACAGTAAAATACATATCGTCAATTGACAGGTAAGCTACTTTTGATGGTGGGAGTTTCAATTTCCTGAGCCACTGCAGTAGCATTGTAGTTTTTCCTGTACCGCGTGCCCCTTTTATTCCTATCAATCTGTTGTCCCAATTTATTTCATCCATAAGATATCTGCTGAAATTCATTGAAACGCTATTAATCAGCCTGTCGGATTGTTCAAGTAGTTCGTTCATTGCATAAATATTTATGCAAAAATACTATTTTTATGCACATCTACATGTGCATAATCAATTTTTTTTATCAATATTAATATTGCTTCTATATTTTTCTTAGCAGATTTCTTAATTTGCTGAAATTCATCCAAAGCCAATACTGTTGGCTTATCTGCGTTTTCAAGGATATTAAAAACCTGCTACAATGTTAATTGGACCTGTTTTTGATTTTTAAAGTTAAAATCAATTTCAGTTTAGAAAGTAATTGGGTTAATACTAATTGAAGGACTTATACCTGAAAGAACCTTTTGTGAGGAAAGGATTTTTTTCATAGTATAATAATTTTTAACGAATGATTTATTATGCAAAAGCCTTAAACAATAATTTGTTTTCCAAATTTCCTGCACTAAAAATATATTTCAAGTACTTTTCAAACTCCATAAGCCACTCATCCGTACGAAGCGAAGCAAGTTCGCATGGATGAATGTTTTATAAGTGATTTAATTTAGTAGTGTTTCGATCCAGAGTTTTGCTTCCTAAACCACAAATTCCCAGAAATTATCAATTGTATTACATTTGTAATTGTTACTGTAGTTTTCTGTCCATGTTTTAGGAGCCTTTAGTTTTGCCTTTTTGTATTTTATTTCGTAAGCATACAGTTCGCCATTAATTTCCTCAACATAATCAAGTTCGTCGCCGGTATAGGTACGCCAAAAATAAGATGAGGCGAATATTACGTTGTACGACAGATGCTTGATCCTTTCTGAAATAATGAAATACACTAATATATTTGATAAATTAACGTTAATTTATCGAATATATCTGAATTATTAGCGTTATTTTATCCTTTAATACTGAAGGAAAACAGGTTTGTATTGCAAAAAGACAAGTAGCTTCTATGAAAAATTCAAACTGTAATTGAGATTTTCATGGATTAAACCAGAGAAAAAAGATAGTCTTAGAGCTAAGCAAATCCTAAGCCTAACTTCTAAAAACTAAGGAATCACCACCGGAAAATCATATTCAAAATCTTCATATCGTTGGCGTTTCAAAATTTTTGATAGGAAGTCTATGTATGCATTCGTGAACCGAAACTTATCAATATCATAATATTCATTGGGTAGCGGACGATTTCCAATATCTCCCATATCAATACTCGTTGTATTATATTCCTCAAGTTCAGGGAAAGAAACAATTTTCTTCATAACAGGCATTTGCCCATAATCTTCCCTTAGCAACAAATCAACTACTTTATCGGCAAGTGTTTCAGTTAGGCGTCTGTCGTACTTTCTGCACGCACCGGCTCGGGCATAATAACCCGTTATTTGTGCCCTGGCTTCTATACCAAGTTTATTTGAAATTTCAGAAGCAATAACTCCGCTAATACCGCCAAATCGAGGATGGCCATATTCATCGACTTCGGAACTTGCATAAACAACATCAACTTTTCCACTTTTATCATTATACCATCTTACTCCTTCGGAAACAGGAACTATTAAAGTTTTCTTTTTTGAATCCATATAGGCTTCCTTCACGGTTTCGAGGAAAAAATCTTTTCTTTCTTTAGTAATTTCAAACTCGGGAACTAAAGCCATGTCAGCACTTCCGAATATTGCTGTTCCGGTGAGCCATCCCGCATCACGCCCCATAACCTCAAGAACAATGATCCTTGAATGCGATTCGGCAGTAGTTTTAATGTTTGCCGTAAATTCGGCTATTGCTTTTGCAGCTGAGGGATAACCCGGGCAAAGAACAGCTTCAATTTCCTGGCCTTTATAGCTATGCATAGTTCGTGTCCTGAGATCATTATCTATTGTTTTTGGAAAACCTATTACCGGAATTCCTTCAGTTTCGTAAAGACGTTTTGCAGCACCGTTTGTGTCGTCGCCGCCAATCGTTACCAAAACATCAATTTTATATCGTTTTAAATTTTGTAAAATTTGAGGAACCCTGCTTTCGGGATTCTTCTTTGATGGAAAAGGATTTGTACGGCTTGAACGTAAAGCCGTTCCTCCGTACCATCCATCATAAGCCTGGTTTGATAAATCAACAATATCGCCGTTACCGAGAAGGCCTTTCCATCCTTGGCGAATTCCATAAACTTTAAAACCAAGCAATGAGGCTCTGTTTTTTATTGATTCAATGCTTGAATTAATTGCAGGAGTATCGCCACCGCCCGATAGAATTGCTAGTGTTCTACCTTTAAATATTTTTGATTTTTGTTTCATATGTTTGTTTTTTTTGTTTTAATATTTTTTATCTCTCAAGATGTAGAAATTTGAAATTCGGATGAACAATAAATCTCAAATCTCAATTCTAAAATCCCAATTCTCTAACCTCCAAATTCTTTAATTATTTTTTCTGTCATTATTTTTGCCAATTTATATTTAGATTCGATTGTCCAGCCGGCAATATGCGGGCTTAAAACAACTTTATCGGATGCAGCAAGATATTTGAAGGATTCGGGTAATTTTTCTTTATCAATATTTTCAAACGAAAGCTTTTCATATTCCAAAACATCTAATGCTGCACCAAAAATTTTACCGGATTTAAGGTTTTTAACCAAATCATCGGTTTTTAAAATATTTCCGCGAGAAGTATTTATTACGAGAATGTTTTTTCTGAAATTATTAAAATACTCATCGTTTAGCAAAAAATTTGTTTCTTTAGTTAAAGGAACATGCATACTCAAAATATCGGATTCAGCATAAATTTCTTCCATATTAGTTTCTTTCACAAACTCATCTGAATATTCGTATTTGTATTTATCGTAAGCAATAACTCTTGCCTCAAAACCTGATAATCGTTGAGCAAAAGCACTACCCATATTTCCATAACCGATAATCCCGATTGTTTTTCCTTTTATTTCCAAACCTCTGTTTTCCTCACGAAGCCAAACTCCATTTCTAACTTCACGATCAGCCTTTAGAAGTTTGTTCATCAACATCAAAAGCATGGCAAGAGTGTGTTCACCAACAGCATCTCTGTTTCCTTCGGGAGCATTAAAACAAGTAATTCCTAAGCTTTTAGCAAAATCAACGTCAATATTTTCCATTCCTGCTCCCACTCTTCCAATAAATTTTAGGTTTTTTGCTTTTGCAAGAATTTCCTTATCAAATTTAATTTTACTCCTAACTATTGCCCCATAATATTTATCAATTATCGAAACATAATTCTTTCGTGTAAATCCCTCAAAATATTCACATTGAAACCCGTTTTTCGATAGTTCTTCAACAAGGACTTCGTGGTTTGTATCAATAATTAAAACTTTTCTTTTATTATGCGGCATTTATTTTCCTTAATTGGAAGCAAAAATAAGAGATTTTTCAAAATAAAAATAAATGATATGAATTATGTTCGTAAGAAATTCATTTAACAACAACTAATCTTTACAAAAATATGGAATTATCAAGCTTAATAAAAATTTTCATTATTTCCAACTTCACTCAATTAAATACTTATCACTCCAAATTGCATTTTTAACAATTTCATTCAACTTTCGGCCTGCATCCATAATCATTTCAATATTTGGAGGAAATGGAACAACATTGCTTCCAACTAGCGAAAGGGTTTCCTCGCTACAGGCATGCATATCTCCATTGCAAATTACTGAAACATGATGAAAAACCGATTTTGCACTAATTGGAGTGCTATTGATTATCTGCTTATTATTTTCATTAATATAATTTAAATAACCCGAAATACTTGCTGCTTTTGATTGATTAATTTCGGTTACATAACAGCTAATAGTCTTATATTTTGGAACTTCAACAGCTTTCCCTGTACTATCCTTAACAACCTCGCCACTTTTATCACGAACATATTCCCATCCATCCTGAACTTTTTTTGTTTCTGTAAAATGGTTTTTATCGTCATGCTCGGGAGAAACTGAAATATTCTGAATCTCAAGTTGAATTACATAATCATAGTTGCGTCCTACAACTCTTCGTGTATCATAATTTACAAATCTTTTATCTAATTCCTTCAAACTGATATTCGATAAAATATTATCAAGCGGAGGCGAAAACGGCATATAAGTTTTGTTTTCAACTTTAAATAAAACATAATTTGTTCCAATAATTATTGCTTGTCTCATCAAGGCATCAGTATCTTTGTAATCAGCAAAAAGATCTTTAACTTTTTCCAGCTCCGAGTATGCTTGCCTTGCACTTTCCAGTTCATTTTTTTCTATTAGAATTTTTGCATGAGCGTACAAATATTTTGCAGCTTTTTGTTTAGCTTGAACAATGTCGGAGTCGTAGTTTCTTTTTTCAAATCCAATTTTAGTAAGAACTTCAGGTGAAAGGGTTTGAACAAGTTGTTGTCGTTTTTGTAAATCGGAATAATGCAGATAAACATTGTACCAAATATCGGGTTGCCCGGAAATTTTCAATGACTTAATTTTGTCATCATCTTTTTGATTGGCAATTTGGTAGGCTTGGGTAAGAGATTGTATGCTTTTTTCATGGTTTGGATTCCTGATCAAACGCTTTACGAGAACCTTGACTGCCTTAGAAGAATCGCCTCTTTGAATTAGATGAACCGGCGAAGAGCATGATGCTACAAATAAGAGGAAAAAAATAATAGGTAAAATAGGAATAAGATGGTTTTCTTTCTCTTTTTTAATAAAGTACCGGATTGATTTAATCACTTTTTCATTCATTTTCAATAATTTATTTTTAATAACAATTTTATTCTTAATTATTTATTTTGATATATTTAAACAAAAACCTTTCCAAATATTAACATGATGTTATCTTTGTGTTTTTTTAATCAAAAATATGATTTTATTTTTAAATAATGTGGAAATATTTAGTTAGAATAATATTAAGAAATAGGTTTTTTAATTTAATAATAATTGGCTTAATAACCATTTTCATGGCTTATCAGGCAATGCATGTTGAATTATCATATACAATGGCAAAGATGCTGCCTGCTACTGATTCTACAAGTATAATTTACGAGGAATTTAAAAATAAATTTGGTGAAGATGGAAGTGTCTTATTTGTTGGTATTCAGGATAAAAACCTTTACGAACTTGATAAATTCAATGATTGGTATAATCTTACCTACGATATAAAAAATATTGATGGTGTAGAAGAAGTACTTTCAATTGCAAAATTATATCATCTTGTAAAAAATGATAGCCTTAAAAAGTTTGATTTCAATATTGTTATCCCTTCAAATCCACAAACCCAACAAGAATTAGACAGCCTGAAAAAATTAATTGAGTCTTTACAATTTTACGAAGGTTTGCTTTACAACAATAAAACCGATGTAACCTTGATGGCAATTACGCTTGATAAAGAAAAGTTAAATACAAAAAGCAGGGTTGCACTAATATATAATATAAAAAATACGGTTGAGAAATTTAGCGAGAAATATAAAGTTAAAGTCCATTTTTCGGGATTGCCATATATAAGAACAATCACTTCAAAAATGGTTGAAGACGAACTTTTGTTTTTTGTTTATATGGCTTTGATAATAACGGCGATAATTTTATTTATTTTCTTCCGATCGTTTAAAGCAGTTATCTTTCCGATACTTATTGTAATAATAAGTGTAATTTGGGGAGTCGGGACAATTTCACTTCTTGGTTATAAAATCACAATTTTAACAGGCATAATCCCGCCATTGCTGATTGTTATTGGAGTTGAAAATTGTATCTTCTTATTAAATAAATATCACAATGAATTTCGGACTCACGGTAATAAAGTTAAATCGCTTTCACGAATTGTTCATCGTATTGGAAGCGCTAATTTTCTAACAAATGCAACAACGGCAGTTGGTTTTGCGGCATTCATTGTTACAGGAAACAAGATTCTTGTTGAATTCGGGATTGTGGCTTCAATTAACATTATTTTTGTTTATTTTCTTTCGCTTTTTTTAATTCCGATATTTTTCAGCTATTTGCCTCCACCAAAAAAACGTTTTACAAAACATCTTGAAAATAGTTTGGTTAGTAAGATAATTGAGAAAATTGTTTATATCGTTTTAAATCATCGAAATATAGTTTTTGTTTCTGCAATAATAATTATAGCTGTTGGAATTTTCGGGATTACAAAATTAAAAACCACAGGAAATATCGTTGATGACATTCCTCATGATCATCCGTTATATGTTGATTTATTGTTTTTTGAAGATAATTTTAATGGTGTTATGCCTTTGGAAATCTCTATTGACACTAAAAAACGAAAAG
>Ga0222665_1001485_pt1 | contig 10434 bp, 8 predicted proteins | sample AntAcemetagen653_FD_179853 | JGI IMG/M metagenome (GOLD analysis project Ga0222665, IMG submission 179853) | Saline water microbial communities from Ace Lake, Antarctica - #653 | ecosystem: Environmental > Aquatic > Non-marine Saline and Alkaline > Saline | place: Antarctica: Ace Lake | collected...
TCTTTATTTGCAATCTATCAGGGAGTTGTTGTTTTAAACTCTTACTCACACATATAATTTTGACAGCTTTTTTTGCAGCAATTAATGATAGTTTTCTTCCAAAAAAATCACGAAAAATTCCATCGCTTGGAGTTTTGTTTAAATCGCTTCCTTGAAAAGTAATAACATAAGGGCAATTAAGAAACATCAGTCCGAGAAAAGCAGTAATAGTTCCATATTGAGAATGAACAATGTCGGGTTTATTTTTTTTGACAAATAATTTATATCGTAAAAATTCATTTCTTAAGCTTTTGATTTTTAAACAAGTGTTGAAATGAAAAATTTCACCGGCTATTCCTTTTTCTTTCAAATCGGAAATCTGACGACGCGAAAAAATCATCGTACCTGCATCTTCTTCCTTGCCGGGTAATATCCACAACACTCTAATTTTTTCCACGATTTTGATTATTTTTTCTGAATAAAATAAATACCTCGATTAGAGTTAATAATCCCAAAAGGTTGAAAGATATTGAAATAATCAGCAGATGAAATGTGATATTATTATTAAAAACAAGATAATTAACGGTTTCGAGTATTATATAAAGTAAAATTACAATAATAAGGTTTTTTGTGTTAACAGCTTTAATATAGCATGCATCTAAAACACTTCTTAATGAAATATATAAACAATACCCAATACACCCGCTTATTAATATCATACAAGTTTGAATTAAACTCGGGCTTATATCCTCTAAATAGATTTCCAAAATTTCTTTAGCAAATAATTCAAAAACAATTAATCCAATGCCGGAAACAATTAAAGTAACTATCAAAATTTTAATAGTTTTTTGCCTCAATAATCCAAATTGTTTATTTGCAAACAGTGCACTCGACTGTGGAAGCAAGATTAATGAAATCGGTGAGAAAACAGCCCCTGCCATATTAAGCAGAGAAATCCCAAACGCAAGATAACCTGCTGCTTCAATTCCTGAAAAATGTGCAGTAGTTATTACCGGAACAGTTAGCATGGCAGCTAAACCTATGTCTCCCGGAACACGTTGAATTCCGTATTTTAATAATTCACGAACTTTCTTGACATATAACTCTTTAATCCCTTTTGCTTTAAACCAAAACGGAATTAGAAAAATAATTGAAAAAAACAACCAGCCAAGGCCTGTAAAATAGATAACTTCAGTTATACTGTTGCTAATAAAGAAGCTTGAAGTTAGGATAAAACCTAAATTAATAATTTGCAAACTATTTGCATGCAGCATTAATAACTTTCCTCTCAGATAACTATATGCTAATGAATGAAAACAAATTCCAATAATTAAAACCGTTAATGGTGGAATAAAAGTGGAATAAGCAATTTCTCCAAAAAGCAGCCATGCAAATTCTTGCTTAAAAATTAATAAAATCGGGCTGATAATTATCAGCACACTTGTTAAAATAAAAGTAGCTGATATGAAATAAGTACTTGCCTCTTGATTGTTTGATCTACTTTCTGAAATGGAAACAAATCGCGGTAAACCAACTCCAAGCCCTAAAAGTAGAATTGGCTGGACAAATGATAAAGTTCTTCTAAATAATGCATATTCGGCAAATCCGTCGTTTTTGAAATTTACATTTGCGAATCTATAAACAAGCAAACCGGCTAATAATAATAAAAACTCTGTTATAAAAGTAATTATGTAATCTGTTTTACTTTTTGTTACTTTCAAAATATGTTATTATTATTTTTTGATAAATGTTTTAAAACTCTGCTATTCAATAAAAAAGTAATTTATCGGCCTGGTAATCTTATCGAAAGTATAAAACTGTATAAGAACAAAATCTTTTCCTTCATTAACTAAAGCATAAAAACGATCAAGGTCGTAAATTTGGTTTCCTTCATCATCTTCTACATTAATACCTTTATGAAATGTGTTAATTTTAGTACTCTTACCCGATTTTTCATTTAGCGTAATAATATGAAATGGAATGCTTGAAGTAATAGAATCAATAATTTCCGGTTTTTTATTATTTAATAAAGCTTCAAAATTAATATTTTTAAAAGAAGAAAGGAAATTCAACACTTTTAAAGTGTCGTATTCTTGAAGAACTTGATTATTTAATAAAGAAATTACATCAAAAGTATTATTATTTTTAGCTTCAATCTTATATGATAATTCGGGTTTCTCGGGAAACTCAATTATTACTGATTCTATTTCGGATGGCTTTTGTTTAAAAATTGAAAAATCTCTCCAGTCTTCCAGATTTACGGAATATCGGGTTGCTACAAAACCCCTGAATCTTGGAATGTGAACTGCAAAAGGTTCAGGCGAACCTTCAATCAACATATATGTTCCCATATTGTTTTGAGTTGCACCACCAACATAATAAGTTTTCGTGAGTTTTTCGTAAGGAAACCATTCAAGCAAACCAAACAAATTAATTCTGAAAGCCTTTTGGTAAATTTCAACCTTTATCGAAGAAGATGCTAAGCGTCTTACAACACTATTGTGAGCAGCTTTAGAGACAGGTTGTCGGACTCTGATTTTTTGCATGGTATTCAAAATAGTTTCGATACCTGAATTTCTGGCTTTATAAGCACCATCAACAGTCCAATCACCGGGAGCTTTTTTCTTCAGTGTGAGGCTGTTATTATTTTTATCAACCAAATAGATTTTTGTTACTAAAGAAGTATCTTTAATTGCAAAATCTTTATAATCTTTATTCAGAGTACTGTCGGAGCGTGTAAAGATAAACATTGCAGCAATTATGGCAAGAATTACTACAGCAAATATTATTTTTCTGTTTTTTTTCATATTAAAAAAAATTTTTATTTCCAGTTTTTTGTATATTTTTTTCTTCTGAAATAGGTTTGGAGAATTCCGAAAATCACTATTAAAATAATTGGGCCCAAAGTATTAAGTAATTGCCAAAATAATTTAGATTTGTTAATTTCTGTTCTGTCAAGCAATCGAAGTGTTAATTCTCTTGATCTTATTGAAATTAGTCCCGAATCATCGATCAAATAATTCATTGCATTCAAAATTAGTTCTTTGTTGCCAAAAGTTTCACCGGTGTATTGATCGTAACCGAGAGGTAAGGGATAGCCCTGTTGAAAATGAAATTGATTTTTGATAATATCGCCATCAGAAATAACTATCATTTTAGTCGGAACGCTTTTATTAACAAAACCTATCAAGGAGTCATTAGCAATCGAAGGTGGGATTCTATTATTAAAAACCGATTCGAAACTGCCTTCGAGCAAAATTGCAATTGGTACATTGTGTTCGCTGAATTGATTTTCGTTTACTTTTTCTTGTAAAATACTTAATTCAATTAAGACCGGAGAATTTAATGTTCTTGAATATTGTGAGGTTGTCAATAAAATGGTTTTATCAATTCCCGTAACATCAATAGTATCAATACTGCTGACAAATTCGGTTTTAATAGCATTTAAATTGTTGACAATAGGATGGTTTATTAAGGGAGTAATGACAGGGAAGTAATACCATGGAAAAAAATCAATTTGAGGTTGGTTGCCGATTTGCCCGGTTCGCATAGGTATTGGGAGGGCGTTTAAATCCATTATCAAATCATTGTTGAGTCGAACCCCATATTTAAACAAGATATCTTCGAGGTTTAAATTATTAGTAATTCCAAGCATTGATTCTGATTTATTTAAACTGTCTAAACTTGCTAAAACAGGGTCAATTACCCACAAAACTTTTCCGCCCCTCATAATAAATTGATCAATAATAAATTTATCTCTTTCCGAGAAAACCGAATCGGGTTTTGCAATAATAATTGCGTCAAATTTATTTTTTATTATTATTTTCGATGAGTCGGGCATTCTCCGTTCGGCAAGGCTGTTTAATTGCTCATCAATTTTTATTCTTTCAATTGTGTAGTAATCAGATAATGATTTTGTGATGTCAAAAGTTTCATTTTTGTTTAACTCACCATGGCCTTCGATAAATGCAATTTTTGGTTTTTGCGTTTTACTAAGTTTTTTTATTGTGCTTGCAATATTGAATTCCAGAGCTTGGATTGAATTGTTTAAAATTAGTTCGGAAGGCACACCTATTTGGGTTTTTAGTAATTCTAACGGAAGTTCATTTGATTTGTAGATAGCTATTGCTCCCGGAAAAATTATTTGCTGAGAATTTCCTTCTTTTGTTTTTACTAAAAGGTCGGTAGGGTTTAATCCGCGTTCAATAAGTAATTTATAAACGTCATTTCTTTCGTTTTTATTGTCGCTTTCCGATGGATTAATAAATTCATATTCAATGTTATCACTATAAGCCCTAAATTCGTTGAGCATTTCTTTGGTTTCGTTTCTGAGCCTTTTAAAACCTGCAGGGAATTCACCGTCGAGATAAATTTGAAAATAAACTATATCATCCAGATTGTTTAATAATTCTTTAGTTGCATCTGATAAGGAGTATCTTTTTTCGGAAGTAAGGTCGAAACGTGTAAAAACAAAATTGCTGATAATATTAACGAATATTATTATTAGAATTCCAAAGAAAAGAAGGCTTATATTATTTCGCTTAATATTTTTTCTTTTTATCATTAGTTCAATTGTTTCAGTTATTAATTTTTAATTTTCAACCTTTAGTCGCCATATTTATCAGATATATAGCATCCTGCATCCAGTATCCTGACCTTACCATTTTCTGCTTTCTAATGAAATTTTTGTTAAAAGAATAAAAAATACGATAAAACTTATAAAATAAATAATATCTCTTGTATCAATTACACCCCGGCTCATCGAAATATAATGGGCATTGATGCCAAGTGATTTTATAAAAAGATCAATATTTCCAAACAAATCGAATGAATAAATGAACTCGAAACCTATATAAGTAAAACCCGAAAGAAAAATTGCAATTATAAACGAAATAATTTGATTACTGGTTAATGATGAGGAAAATAAGCCAACCGAAACGAAGGATGCACCTAAAAAGAATAAACCTATAAACGAACCCCAGGTACCACCTGTATCAATATTTCCGGGAGGCGAACCAAGCTGATAAACCGAGAAAAAATAAATTAGAGTTGGTAAAAGAGAAAAAATTACCAAACTCAGGCCTGCGAAATATTTTGCAAGAATAATTTGAATATCGCTTAAAGGTTGAGTTAAAAGAATTTCGATAGTACCGCTTTTTTTCTCATCCGAAAACAGTCGCATTGTAATTGCCGGAATAAGAAATAAAAACACAAAAGGTGCTATCATAAACAAGCTATCAAGGCTTGCATAACCAAAGTCAAGAATATTAAAATCAATTGGTAAAACCCATAAAAACAGGCCTGTGATTATCAGAAAAATAATAATAACAATATATCCTGTCAGAGAGCTTAAAAATCCACTTATTTCTTTTTTTAAAAGGATTAGCATTTTTTAAAAAATTTTTGATTGCAAAAGTAAGTATTTTTTAAGAAGCATGTATTTAAGTCCATGGCTAAATAAAACTTTTTTTGACGGAAATAATCTGCAGTAAAACAATGGCTTATTAATTATTCTTTATAGTAAGGTCGAGAGCTTAATGTTAAAAATTAATGGTTTTACGGATTTGGTTTACTTGTGATTATGTATATACTTCACAATTTTTATTGCTTTACTTGTAATCAAGCCTTCTTTAACAGTTTCATGGAGGAAAGGCATGATTTTTTCAATGTTTTCCGATGTGTCAACAATGTCGATGATAATGGGTAAATCTTGAGATAGCCGCAGGATTTTTTTTGTATGTATTCTGCTATTTGCACCAAATCCCATTATTCCCCTTAAAACAGTAACTCCGGCAAGGTTTAGTTCTCTTGCTTTTAAAACAATTGCTTCGTAAAGAGGTTTTCCTTTAAAGGTGTCATCTTCACCAAGGTAAATTCTTAGTTGTTGTCCTACTTCAGGTAATTCCATCGTTTATAATTTTTCTATATTCCAAACTTAATCTATTTAATTATTGTAATTAATCCTTTAGCAGCAAAAAATCCTAGAAAAACCAGAATTAAGCCAAAAATATTATTTGCAAAAATATTTACTAATGCCATTTTAGTTTCTCCGTTTCGGAATAAATTAAGTGTTTCTAATGTGTATGTTGAGAAAGTTGTAAACCCGCCAAGTATGCCGATAAAAACGAATGCACGCATATTTGATGAAATTTTAAAACCCTCCCACAAACCCCAAAGCAAACCGATAATAAATGCACCTATTAAATTAACTGCCAGTGTACCAAAAGGAAATGTGCCGTTAAAGCATTTATACATCAAGCCCGAAACTCCGTAACGTGCCAATGTACCTATAGCTCCACCGCTTAATAATAATATAATTTTTGTCATTTTCTTTTTTTAATACTACAATGAATTTGTTAATAAACGAGCATTTATTAATACTTATTATTCTAATGCCTGTTTGCTTTCAATTACAAAATGATTTAATACTCGTAATACTTTTTTAGCGTATTATAACCTACCTCAAAATTACAGATTATCAAAATTGGTTTTTGAAAATAATTTTGTTTACCTTTGATGCTTATGAAAATAAATTCAATCATATTAATGAATATTTCTATTTGCATAATTCTCCTATCAAGCTGTTATTCTCAAGAGTTTCAAAGTGATTCATTTGAAAAAAAGCGTGATAGGATGGTTCTTGAACAGATTGAATTACGCGGAGTTAATGACCGGGCTGTTCTAAAAGCAATGAGAAAAGTCCCACGGCATAAATTTGTTCCTGATATTTATATGGAGTATGCTTATAATGATTATCCGCTTCCAATAGGTGAAGAACAAACAATTTCGCAACCTTATATTGTTGCATATATGACTGCTGCACTAAAGCTTGAACCAAGTGATAAGGTTCTTGAAATAGGAACCGGTTCAGGATATCAGGCGGCAGTACTTGCAGAGATATGTGATTCTGTTTATACGATTGAAATATTTGAATCTCTTGGAAATAAAGCTCTGAAACTACTTAATTCTTTGCATTATGATAATATAAAAGTGAAAATCGGAGATGGATACAAAGGCTGGCCGGAATTTAGCCCTTTTGATGTAATAATTGTAACATGTTCACCATCAGAAATTCCTCAGCCACTAATTGATCAGCTTAAAGAAGGGGGCCGCATGATAATTCCAGTAGGTTTGAAAAATAATCAAAATCTTGTTCTGCTGAAGAAAAAGAATGGAAAAATTAAACAACATTCGGTTTTGCCGGTTAGGTTTGTTCCGATGATTAATGAATTTGGGGAGGAATATTAATTGCAAGAGTATTACTAAAAACAAAATCTTAAAAAGATCACATAAGATAATAATAATAAAATAAAAAGGATTCCATCTTTCGTAAAGATGGAATCCTTAATCAAAATTATTTTATCACAATCTTTTTAACATCACTAAAGTCTTTGCAGCTAAAGCTAATAAAATAAACTCCGGCAACTAATTCAGTTAGATCAAGTTTTGTTGAGATCGCTTCACTTAATTCAAGGTTAGAAATTTCTTTCCCTCTTAAATCCAATACTTTAATTTGAATGTTGCCTTCAATACCTTCGAGTGAGATATTAAATATTCCTTTTGAAGGATTTGGATAAATTGAAATATTATTTATCATATTTTCATCCGAAATTCCAGTTGTTGAGAAATGCATTAAACTATATTCCCCATCTTCTACAGGGAAAACATCTTCTGTCCATGCATCTCCATAAGGATTTGAAAATGTATAATCACTTAAAATATATTCCTTATTTTCACTTTTATCCCAGACTTTTATTGTCGGTTTGTTTCCGGCTTTATAAAGATTGCTGAAAACCGGAATAGCATTTTCAAGAATATTATCGGAAACAACAACTCCTGAACCTGCAAGGATTCCTCCATTATAAACTCCAATTTCGTCTCCAATGCTAAATCCTTTTGCGTAAATTGTATAAACCGGATCAGCCGGGTTACCATCTGTTAAAGAAAAGTATATTGGAAAAATATTTATTCTCCCGCTTGATTTTGCTGCCATGGGGTAAACAATTTCACCATCTGCAAACATCTTAACAAGATAACCTTCACCTGACTGGCAATCACCAATTCCATTTACCCAATTCGGCCCGATTTTGCGTATTGTCTGTCCTTGTGAATTTCTAATAAAATCTAAATCATCGCCAATTATAGTTTCAAATGCAAGCAGGGCATTCATCGGAGTTTCGGGGAAATAGCTTACAAATTGAAATCCAGTTGTAACAGAAATCGGAGTGGCAGGATCGACTGCATCTCCTTCAATAATAAATGAATCATCGGTAAACATTTTAACAAGATAACCTTCCGTAGCAAACCAATCGCCAATTCCATTTACCCAGTTCGGCCCGATTTTGCGTAATGTCTGTCCTTGTGAATTTCTTACGAAATCAAGATTTTCGTTTAATACCGTAGCCATAACAATTAACATATCAGGATTCTCAGGAATAATATATGAAGACACAAAACTAAAACCTGAATTAAGAAATACTTGCTGAGAAACCTGAGATTGATTAAAATAGAAAGCTCCAATATCTGCAACTGTTCCGTCCGGATCATAATATATAGGATCAGGGTTTCCGGCATCTATGCAGGGTGAATTTTCCGTTAAATGAAAATCAAAATTACCCGGATCAACAAATAAGGGATCCATAAATAAGTTCATATAAGTATCGCAAGGGTCTCCATTTGCATTAACTGTTATAATTACTCCAAAAGCAGCAGGTAAAGCACCACCAGTAGCTGTAGTATTATTTTCCCAAAACAAATTATATTCTAATGTAATTGGTGATAATCTTGCATCTATTCCACAATCATTTTCGAAAAAAATATTATTTAAAATGGAGGGAGATGAATAAAAATAGCTATGAATTCCATTACTATTATTATTGATGATATTATTATTATTGATGATAGGTGAGGATGACGATAATGAGATTCCAGGATCATTCTCACTAATAGTGTTATTACTAATAGATGGAGAACTGGTACTGCAAGCGATTCCACTATGAGAATTATTATGGATGGTATTATTTCTAATGATAGGAGATGCTCCATTACAGAAGATTCCATAATAATTATTATTGATAATATTGTTGTAAATTGTGGGAGAAGAATTAGCACAGTAAATTCCAGCATCAGAATAAGTACCGGAACAATTATTTATAATTAAATTATTGCTTATGGTAGGAGATGAACCATTACAGGTAATTCCTCGATCACTATTATTACTGATAGTATTATTGCTAAATGTAGGGGAAGAATAGCTGTAGATTCCATGAATCGCATATTCAATAACCGCATAAGAAATAATACTGTTGTTTGAGTAGTCTCCAAAATTTATTCTGTTCCAATCTCCCTGATTACAGGAAACTTGGCCGGAAGTAAAAATAATAGAATCTGTTTCGGTTCCGACGGCTAATAAAGTACCACTTATATTAAATAAATAATTATCCATAAATTTAATAGTAACACCGGGTTCAATTGTTAATGTTTCGCCTTCGGACACAGAAATATCACCAATTACATGATAAGAATAATCGGAAGTCCAGACTCCGCTTTGAGGGCCTGATACTTCTTCAATCAAACCCGTTGAAAGAAGTTCAACATCATCAAGTGTGGTGTTTTCAAAGATTATAATTTCGCCTGGGACTGTATAAGTTAACCAACCGGTGTGGGAAAAATGTACTGTATAAACACCTTCGGAAAGCCCAATCAAATATGAACCGTCTGAATTTGTATAAACGCTGTCGGTAACGGCGGATGGAGAGGCAGAATTAAAAAGAACCTTAGTTCCGGAGTGGTCGGTTTCACCTTCCAAATAGCAGAATCCGTCAACTGTTACTTCTGCAAAAGCAGAATGTGCGATGAAAAAGCAAATCATCATCATTAAAGAAATTTTGTAAAAATTATTCATAATTATTTCATTTCATTTTTTTAAAAATAGATCGCATTTTGCTACCTAATAGCAAGGCAAATATATGTATAAATTTTTATAATTCAAAAAAAAATTTTTTTAAAATTTTGTTATGTTGGAATTATAAAATGATCTGCTTTCGGTTATCCCGTTTTCGTTTTGTTTACAAATCTTGAATAAACAATTGATAATAATAGAAGAGAAAGGATTCCATCTTTCGTAAAGATGGAATCCTTAATCAAAATTATTTTATCACAATCTTTTTAACATCACTAAAGTCTTTGCCGCTAAAGCTAATAAAATAAACTCCGGCAACTAATTCAGTTAGGTCAAGTTTTGTTGAGACCGCTTCACTTAATTCAAAGTTAGAAATTACTTTCCCTCTTAAATCCAATACTTTAATTTGAATTTTGCCTTCAATACCTTCGAGTGAGATATTAAATATTCCTTTGGAAGGATTTGGATAAATTGAAATATTATTTATCATATTTTCATCCGAAATTCCAGTTGTTGAGAAATGCATTAAACTATATTCCCCATCTTCTACAGGG
>Ga0222665_1001487_pt1 | contig 10432 bp, 8 predicted proteins | sample AntAcemetagen653_FD_179853 | JGI IMG/M metagenome (GOLD analysis project Ga0222665, IMG submission 179853) | Saline water microbial communities from Ace Lake, Antarctica - #653 | ecosystem: Environmental > Aquatic > Non-marine Saline and Alkaline > Saline | place: Antarctica: Ace Lake | collected...
GAGCGGAATTTGTTTCCTGCATGCCCCAATGTTTCATCCGGCAATGAAAGAGGTTGCCCCGGTAAGGAAGGACATTGGTGTAAGTACCTTTTTTAATATGCTTGGACCAATGGTTAATCCAAGTTTTCCAAAAAAACAAATGGTGGGTGTTTTTTCTCTGGAGTTACAGCGCTATTATAAATATATTTATGAACATGATGATATAAATTATCAGATTGTACATTCAATGGATGGTTATGATGAAGTTAGCCTTACGACTGATACTAAAGTTATTGGGCCTGATAAGGAGTATCTTCTCAAACCTACAGATATTACATCACAACCAATTACACAAGAATCGCTATACGGGGAGGAGAGTGTAGCCGGATCAACCAGACTGTTTTATTCAATTCTTGAAGGACAAGGCACTTTCGAGCAAAACAGCGTTGTAACAGCCAATGCTGCATTGGCTATTCAATGTTGCGATCCTGAAAAATTATTCCCAGAATGCTTAGCACTTGCCAAAGAATCTTTAGAAAGTGGTCGTGCAAAAAATGTACTTAAAACCCTTTTATCAATATGAGTATTTTAGAAAAAATTCTATCCGTAAAAATAATTGAAATAGAGCTTAATAAGGCGATTAAACCTGTCAGGTTGCTTGAACGAAGTGTTTACTTTAATACTGACGTGGTTTCCATGAAGAAATATTTAATGCGTAATGACAAAGTAGGTATTATTGCTGAAATAAAACGCAGTTCTCCAAGTACAGGAGAACTTAAATATAGTCTGGATGTTGAAAAACTAAGTATTGGATACATGCAGGCAGGAGCAACTGCACTTTCGGTTTTAACTGATAATGAATTTTTTGGCGGTAGTAACGAGAATCTTAAAATTGCACGTAAATTTAATTATTGCCCCATTCTTCGTAAGGATTTTACTATTGACGAATACCAAGTGGTTGAGGCAAAAAGTATTGGTGCTGATTGTATTCTTCTGATAGCGGCGTGCCTTACACCTGGCAAATGTAAGGAGCTTGCTGCATTTGCAAAAAAACTGGGCCTTGAAGTACTACTGGAGGTTCATAATAAATACGAGATCGATACTCATATAAATCTTCATGTTGATATAGTTGGTGTTAATAACCGAAATTTGAACAATTTCAAAACAAGTATTGAAAACAGTATAGCTATCGCAGAATATATCCCTGCTGAATTTGTAAAAATCAGTGAAAGCGGAATAAGCGAGGCAGATCAAATAATAAAACTTGGGCAACTCGGATTTCAAGGCTTTTTAATTGGTGGATATTTTATGAAGCATGCCCGACCTGCCGAAGCTTGTAAAAAACTTATCGGTAAACTAAAAACCGAGCTGGCATGAAATTGAAAGTTTGTGGAATGAAATACCCTGATAATATAAGGGAAGTGGCTCGATTAAAACCGGACTATATGGGTTTTATTTTTTACTCGCATTCGGTACGTTGTGTAAATGAGGCTGATGTATGGACAACTATCGAAACCCTTGATGAAAATATTATTAAGGTTGGGGTATTTGTAAATCATGCTTTTGACGAAGTTATTGAGATTTGTAAAAAATTAAAGTTTAGATATGCTCAATTGCACGGAGAAGAAACTCCGGCTTATGCTGAAAATATTAAGTTAGCAGGAATACAGGTTATAAAGGTTTTTCACCTCAGAACAGATTTTAACTGGAACTGCATTGAGAACTTCAAAGATGTTGCAGACATTCTGTTATTTGATACTCCTGGCCCAAAATATGGTGGCACAGGAAAGAAATTCGAATGGAAACTCCTTAATAAATACCGTGGAGACATACCTTTCTTTTTAAGTGGGGGTATTGATGTTGATGATATAAAAAAAATTTATAAATTGTCGTTTCCCCGATTATATGGTATTGATGTTAACAGCCGTATGGAGTCATCCCCAGCCTTAAAAGATATTAAACACCTTGAATTATTGATAAATGAATTGAAAAATGAAAAATAATTATCATGTAAATAAAAATGGTTTTTATGGTGAATTTGGGGGTGCTTTTATCCCTGAAATGCTGTATCAAAATATTGAGGAATTAAAGCTATCATACCTTGATATATTGGAATCAGATGAGTTTAAAAAGGAATTTAGCCTTCTTTTGCAGGATTATGTTGGACGACCTACGCCATTGTATTTTGCCGGGCGTCTTAGTCAACATTACAATACGAATATTTTCCTAAAACGGGAGGACCTTTGTCATACCGGCGCTCATAAAATAAATAATGCCATTGGGCAGATATTGATAGCTAAAAGGCTGAAAAAAACACGAATTATTGCTGAAACCGGAGCTGGACAGCATGGTGTGGCTACAGCAACAGCCGCTGCCATAGCAGCGTTGGAATGTGTTGTATATATGGGTGAAAAAGATATTGAACGGCAATCACCGAATGTAGCACGAATGAAAATGCTTGGAGCAAAGGTAATTGGTGTAAGTAGTGGTAGTAAAACCCTAAAAGATGCAACAAACGAAGCTATCCGTGACTGGATAAATCATCCGACGGATACTCATTATATAATAGGTTCTGTAGTTGGGCCACATCCGTACCCTGATTTAGTAGCTCGCCTTCAATCCGTAATCAGTAATGAAATTGTAAATCAGTTAAAATATCTTCCGACTCATATCATTGCATGTGTAGGTGGAGGAAGTAATGCGATTGGTGCTTTTTACAGTTTTCTGGAAAACAATAATGTTAATCTTATTGGTGTTGAAGCTGCAGGTAAGGGTATCAATACAAATAAAACTGCCGCAACATTAACACTTGGGAGTACAGGCGTATTACATGCTTGTATGACAAAAGTGTTACAAACAAATAACGGACAAGTTATTGAACCTCATAGTATTTCTGCCGGCCTTGATTACCCGGGTATCGGACCCCAGCATGCATATTTGAATAAGGTAAGCCGGGTGCATTATGGAAATGTTACTGATGACGAGGCCTTAAATGCAGCTTTTCTGTTAGCTAAAACTGAAGGTATTATACCGGCACTTGAGTCAGCACATGCATTGGCATATCTTGAAAAAATGGTTTTTCAAAAAACTGACAAGGTTGTAATTAATTTAAGTGGGAGGGGAGATAAAGACCTTGACACCTATACAAAAAATTTAAAATCATGACAATTCAGGAATTATTTAAACAGGCTAAAAGACCACTTCTAAATATTTATTTTACTGCCGGTTTCCCTGAACTAAATAGTATGCCTGTACTGTTAGAAACCTTATCTGTATCAGGTGTGGATATGGTTGAAATAGGGATTCCTTATTCAGATCCTTTAAGCGATGGGACTGTTATTCAAAACAGTAACTCCATTGCACTTAAAAATGGTATAGCTTTGAGTATGATATTCAGGCAATTAAAAAAATCCCCTACAAGCATACCAAAGATTATGATGGGATATTTTAATACAGTTTTGCAATATGGAATGGAACATTTTTGCAGAAAATGCTATGAAACCGGTGTTAGTGGTGTAATACTTCCCGACCTGCCAATCAATATTTGGCTCAATCAATATAAATCCATATTTGAGGAATATGGTTTAAGCAATATCTTCCTTATCACACCTGAAACTACTGATGAACGGATTCGTTTTATTGACCGGTATAGCACTTCTTTTATTTATGCGGTTAGTAGTTCGGGTACTACCGGAAGAATTCACGGTATTAGGGATTGTGAGGATTATTTGAAGCGTATCAATGGGTTATCACTAAATCATCCGGTAATGGTAGGATTTAATATCAGAAATGCCGATGATTTTTATTTTGCATGTAAATATACTCATGGTGGGATTATTGGCAGCGCTTTTATAAAACATATTAAAAACAGTAAAGATATTATATCGGACACGAAACAATTTGTGTCGTTAATCAAAAAAAAATGACCAAATGATTATTCAATTGAAAAATGAAATAACCGAGCAACAACAAAATGCTTTAAATGATACATTAAACAAGTTAAAGATTCCCTATTATCCTGTCAGGACACAGGTTGGGCAATATTTGGTATGTACGCCTAAAAATGATTTTGATATTCGTCATATTGGCCAACTGGATGGTATTAATGATGTACACCGTGTAAGCGGTAATCACAAAATGGTAAGCAGTAAATGGAAGGTAAATCCAACACTAATTGATTTTGGGGATGGTATCGTAATTGGTTCTAATGAACTCACCATTATGGCAGGGCCATGCAGTATAGAAAGTGAGGAGCAAATTGAAGAGATAGTAGCACAATTAAAAATGCAAAATATTAAGTTTATGCGGGGTGGTGTTTACAAACCTCGTACCAGCCCATATAGTTTCCGGGGATACGGAATGGAAGGGTTAAGATATTTTTATAAAGTATGTAAAGCGAATAATATAAAAATCATAACCGAAGTGATGGAAACCGGACAAATAGAAAGTATGATTCCTTACGTTGATATCTTCCAGGTTGGTGCACGAAATTCACAAAACTTCAATCTGTTGGAGGCACTTGGAAAAATTGATAAACCGGTATTGATAAAACGTGGAATTAGTGGAAGTATAGATGAATTACTTTATTCAGCAGAGTATGTTTTCAAAAATGGAAATGAAAAACTTATTCTTTGTGAGCGAGGTATACGTACTTTTGAAAAGGCTTACCGTAATACTCTTGATTTGAATGCTGTTCCTATTCTTAAAGAAAAATCGCATTTGCCTGTAATTGTTGACCCTTCGCATGGTATAGGTATCAGGCGGCATGTAATTCCAATGGCGATGGCAAGTGTTGCAGCAGGTGCTGACGGTTTACTTCTGGAAGTTCATAAGAATCCTGAAAATGCAGCAACGGACGGACAACAAACATTAGACTTTGTAGAACTCGAATCGCTTATAGAAAAGATAAATAAATTCAAAAACATGGTTCTGTAAATAAAATAATTTCCTGTATGGAATAAAAAAGTTCTATTTTTGCTTTATAAATATAGAAATTGATTTACAGAACTTTAAATTATGTCCTTTAAATTAATCCATCGAATTAATGCCTTTAAAAAGCTTGGAAGGATTTTAAAGCAAATTGATAATGATTCTTTTATATTAAATGAAAATGAAAAAGTAAAATTTGCTTTTAATTCCTTAATTTCTGAAATCAAAAATTGTCAAAATCATAATCAATGGTTTAATATTGGAAATGTTAAACATGCAATCTTGGCAATTTCCGAAATGCTTTCTGGTAATGAACTGAGCAGTTGGGTTAGGGCTTATAATATTCCCGACAACCAGCAAAATCCTAAAAACATTGCTGTTGTAATGGCAGGAAATATCCCTCTTGTAGGCTTTCACGATTTTTTATGTGTTTTGATTTCTGGAAATAACTTTATCGGAAAACTTTCATCCGATGATAAAAAATTATTGCCGGCTTTATCTGAGCTATTAATTGCAATTGAACCTCATTTCTCTGAAAGAATTGAATTTTCCGATAATATTCTAAGCAATTTTGATGCTGTCATTGCCACCGGAAGTAATAATACGGCGAGATATTTTGAATATTATTTCGGTAAATATCCCAATATTATTAGAAAAAACAGGAATGGTGTAGCTGTTTTGTCAGGTGATGAAAGTCCTGAAGAATTAAAAGCTCTCGGAGATGATGTTTTCATGTATTTCGGACTTGGCTGCCGGAATGTCTCCAAATTATTTGTCCCCGAAAACTATTCGTTCAAGGCTTTTTTTCAATCAATTGAAGAATTCAATCAAATCTTTTTTAATCATAAATATAAAAATAACTACGATTATTATAAATCCATTTTTCTGGTGAATTCCGAAAAACATCTCGATAATGGATTTCTATTATTGAAAGAAAGCGAGGCTTTTGCATCCCCTGTATCTGTCATTTATTATCAATATTACAAAAACGAGAAAGAGTTAATGAAACATTTGGAAGCGAATAGTGAAAAAATTCAATGTGTTATTTCCAATAATTCTGAAATTGATAAACAAATTCCTTTTGGAAAAAGCCAACAACCATATCTTTTTGATTATGCAGATGGAGTTGATGTAATGGAGTTTTTGTTGAACTTAGAATAATTGAGTGTTCTTACATTCTATCATTAACTTATTTTATCATTTCCAAAAATTCATCTTCATTAATAATTGGAATCTTCAAACTTTGAGCTTTCTTTAATTTCGATGGGCCCATATTTTCACCGGCTAGCACGAAATCAACTTTTGAGGAAATTGCAGAAATGGCTTTTCCTCCATGCACTTCAATTGTTTGTTTGATTTCATCACGAGTAAAGTTTGTCAACCTTCCGCTGGCAACAATAGTTTTTCCTTCCAATTTATTTGAAATAAGCTTTGGCATATTCTCAAGTTCAAATTGAAGCCCTGCCACTTTTAGACGATCAATTATTAAAATATTCTCAGGTTTTTTGAAGAAAGTTATTAAACTTTCAGCAATTTTATCACCAATTTCATCGACAGAAATTAATTCTTCAAAATCTGCTTTTATTAAATTATCAACAGTTTTGAAATGAAAAGCAAGTATTTTAGCAACCGTTCCACCAACGAACCTGATTCCAATGGCAAATAATACCCGCTCAAAGGGAACTTGTTTTGAAGCATTAATTGCATTTAGGATATTTTCAGTAGATTTTTTTTGAAAGCTAATTTTTTTCTCTTTTTTAACATCTTCAGCAGGAAATATTTTCGCCAACCCAAACAAAGATTTTTCAGTAAGGTCATAGAAATCAGCAATAGTTCTAACAATTTTATTGTCAAAAAGTATCTCAATTTTTCCTTCACCTAAACTCTCAATGTTCATTGCTTTTCTGGAAATGAAATGCTCAAGTTTTCCTTTTATTTGGGGTGGGCAATTTTCCTCATTCGGGCAATAATGGTTTGCTTCGCCTTCTTTTTTAATTAATAAAGTGTTGCACTTAGGGCAATGCGTTATAAATTTCACAGCTTTTGAATCAGTTTTTCTCTGTAAAAGATCGACCCCAACAATTTTAGGGATAATTTCGCCACCTTTCTCAACATAAACCATATCTCCAATCCTAACATCAAGTTCTTTGATTATGTCGGCATTATGCAAAGAAGCTCTTTTTACGGTTGTTCCGGCCAAATGAACCGGTTTTAGGTTTGCAACAGGAGTGATTGCACCGGTTCTGCCAACCTGATAAGCAATTGATAAAAGTTCGGTTGTAACACGTTCGGCTTTAAATTTATATGCAATCGCCCAGCGTGATGATTTTGCCGTAAAACCAAGTTGCTCTTGCTGTCGATAAGAATTCACTTTAATAACTATCCCGTCAATATCAAAAGGTAAATGAATTCTTGCCTCATTCCAATCATTGATAAATTCATTTATTTCTGAAATATTTTTACAAATGGCAATATTATTTGAGATTTTAAAACCCCATTTTTTAGCTTCGTTTAAATTATCATAATGAGAATTAAATGGCAACTTTTCACCAACAATATAATAAAGAAAACAATCAAGCGGGCGTTTTGCAACTATTGCCGAATCCTGCATTTTCAGAGTCCCTGAAGCTGCATTACGAGGATTTGCAAAAGGAAGCTCACCAATTTCCGAACGTTCGGCATTTAACCTATTAAATCCTTTGTGTGGATAGAAAATTTCGCCTCTTATTTCAAATTCAGCAGGATAATTTCCATGTAACCGAAGTGGAATTGTTTTAATTGTCTTAACGTTGGCTGTAACATCGTCACCCTGTATTCCGTCACCACGGGTTACGGCTTGTGTTAATAAGCCATTCTTATAAGTAATACTAATTGCAACACCATCGTATTTTAACTCACAAACATATTCAAATTCCTCGTCAATTATTTTTTTAATTCTCTCATCGAAATCAACAATCTCATTAATTGAGTAAGTGTTGCTTAGCGAAAGCATAGGGTATTTATGAACAACTTGTTTGAAATCTTTTGTAATATCACCTCCAATTCGTTTAGTCGGCGAATCAGGTTCAACGTATTCAGGGTTATGTTTTTCGAGGTCTTGGAGTTCTTCCAACAACATATCAAAATCAAAATCGCTTATAGTTGGTTGAGAAAGAATATAATAATTATAATTATGCTTTCTGATCTTTTCTGAAAGTTCTTTTATTTTTTGCTTAGCATTATTCATTTCATTGTAGTTCAGTTGTAATTTAATAGTCATTTTTTCAATTTCCCCTATTCCCTTTATTTCATTTATCTTACGTAGTCAGGAAAAATATCGGTATTTCTATAAATTACTATCTTTTGGTTTGCGTTAATCGGATTTAGCCAATGTAAAACTTTGTCAACAAATCCGGGTTCAATAGTGGTTTCGTATTTTAGATTTGGTATTATAGTATTAATTAGTTCAAGTCGTTGGTTTAAATTTTTATCATTATAAAAAATAATAAAAGCCGGCCATTCATTAGTATTTACTAATTGTAATTTTAGATTTAAGGATTCTAACTTTTCTTTTTCGGGCAAATAATATAACTCAATCCATTGATTAAGATAAAATTGAGGAGGAATTTTGTCGTTCCCATCATTAGTAGCTTCCATTAATAAAGATGGAATATTTTCATATTTAGAAAGGTAAGTCATTGATTCAACTCTTGCTTTCTTTGAATACATTGTTGAAATTATAGGAAGCAAAATCAAATTTATTACCCAAAAAAACACCCAAAATGATTTGTAAAGGTTTCTTCGGTTTTGCCAAAACCTTGATTTTTCATAAAACTCATTCCAACCTATCATTCCGAGAATTATTATAAAAGGAATGACCGGAAAAATAAACCTTTCCTGTTTATTTGGAAAATATGAATGAAAAGCAATAAAAATTAATGTTGGAAGGAAAATTATTAAATGTTTTTTCCATGATCTGAAAAAGCCGAAAAACAATAAAATACTGATGGGAGGGATTAATATTCCAAACATAAACAAAATTAAGCTATACCATGGCAAGGTAATATAATTGTATGCATTATTAATATTATAAGAAACATATTCGCCTAATTCGGCAAAAGGGTAGCCCCAAACAAAAAAATCAATTCCGCCTTGAATCAAGAATATTGAAACAAGAATTCCAGCACCAAAAAATAAAGTTTCTCTCCATTTTTTTTGTATCAAAATTGCAAGGCCGACACCGCCACAATACATTATTGTTTGATACCTGATCGAAAAAGCCAGTCCGAAAATTATCCCTGAAATAAAATATACAAGTAATATTTTTTTTCTATTTTTTATATCAATCAATAAATATGTCCCGTAAATTAAAAATGGAATGCAAACAATTTCCACAAGGTTTCTTACGCTTACAAAAGGCATAAACCAATAAATTGCAAGAAGTAAACCAATGATTGAAGCAGTTCTTTTATTAGAAAGTTTTTCGGCAATTTTATATCCGTAATAAACAGTCAGGAGTGAAAATGCTCCATGTAAAAACCGGATTATAAACATTTTTGCCTGTGGGTTATCTAATCCCAGAAATTTCAAAAATGAAAGCAAAATGTAATGAAAACCAACATAGAAAAAACTATGCCCCGATGGAGTTGTATTTCCATCACTACCTGGAAGCCAGTTGTTGTAATCAGTTCCGTCAACCCATGATTGAGATGCCTCGAGAACCAAAAAATGATCGTCGTGCATTCCAAAGCCTTTGGAAAAAATTACGGCAAGTAAACGGAAAATAACAGCTAACCAAATAATTAAAATAATTGGCTTATCATGCCAGATAGTTTTTAGACTGTCCATATTTTAGATAATACGAATACTATTCAGATATTCAGAATTAAATTACATTAATGAAAAATAGTCATAATAAATTTTACCTAACTGAACGGGATTAATACACATAACAGGAATCTGAGATTCGTTGAACATTAATTTTTCATCCCAGAGACTAATGTTAAAATCAGGTGAATACATATCCGGTTCGGTCATAATCATAATTAAATCGGCATTTTGGGCAATTGAATAATCAATCACTTGTTTTGCAAAATGTTGATGTTTTTTTGAGGTTTCAATTGTATAAGGAATATTATATTTTTTGAAAACTTCTTCAATTTGATTTTTAGATATTTCAATTTTACTTGAGATTCCCGGATCGGTTTGATGAATTTTAAAAATATTTATTGTGGAATTAAATTTTTTGGCAATATAAATTGCTATCATAACTTTTTGCCTATCCTCCGTGAAATCGCTTATAGGGAAAATAATTTTTTTATAACCTTCGTCAAATGATCGCTTTTGAACAACAACAACAGGAATAGGAGATTTGGTTACTACTTTAAGGGCAAAGCTTCCGAAGAGATGTTGTAAACCGGTTTTTCCGTGAGTTCCGAGAACAACAAGATTTGCCTTAATCTCAGAGCTTACTTTGTGAATTTCAGTAAAAATACTTCCCTCACATATTTTATATTCTGCCTTAACTTTTGATTTATTTGAAATA
>Ga0222665_1001491_pt1 | contig 10421 bp, 6 predicted proteins | sample AntAcemetagen653_FD_179853 | JGI IMG/M metagenome (GOLD analysis project Ga0222665, IMG submission 179853) | Saline water microbial communities from Ace Lake, Antarctica - #653 | ecosystem: Environmental > Aquatic > Non-marine Saline and Alkaline > Saline | place: Antarctica: Ace Lake | collected...
TTTTCATATTCTTTTACTCGAGCTTTCTTAAACTCTTCTGAAAAAACTCTTCTTTTTCTTAACTTTTTTCCTTGCTTTATCATTTTTTTTCCTCCTAAAATAGTCAACCTATTTCAGGGAAGGACATTCCATCTGCATTAAGGTCTAACATCTCAATAGCACCAAAGTCATAGATTTCAACATATAAACTATTGTTATACGGATTAAAATATCCTTCATTGATCATTTTATTCATATTGCAATTGAATATAACAACAGGCTCATCAGGTATGTAGTTTAACGGAATATTGAAGTCACAACAATCCTCCCCCAAAAAATCTTTTCCTTCAGCTGCCCATGAACCATCGTTAAAAACTGCCGTAATTTTTGTAATTACAGTTCCCTCAGGAAATCCGTAAAACTCGTAAGGTATGTATGTAATAGAATAAGTATCATCTCCATTTGCAGTTAAAATGGGAGACTGACCATTTGCACCTATCTCATTATAATAAACTCCATAATTACCCCAACCCGCCGGTTGTCCTAATTCAAAGGCAGCAGAGTGCAAATAAACTTCCTGAAGGCCTAACAAATCTAGTTTACCATCAGGTGTACATGATAAATTTGCATTAAATGTTAAGGTGATTTCGTCATATGCTGTAGCATTTTCTGGCCAAATTGAGATTGCAGCAGGCATTTGAGCGATAACATTTGCTGAGAATAAAAATACAGCAATTAAAGATAAAATCGTTTTAAAAGAAAATTTTTTCATAATCCCTCCATTAGTTTTGTTTTATTTATTTTTCAATATATAATCATTTCATTTCTATAAATACTTTATTACGCTTATGAGAAAATGAGCTAAATAAGTAAACCGAGTAGAATTTTGCTATCCATTCTGTTATTAACATTTTCACAATTGGTGTTTTATTCCCTGCTTTTTACATAGGGTTGTTAAAATCCTATTATTCTTTTCATCCTTATTGAAATGAAAGTTCAAATTTAATACATTTTAGTTAGAAATATATTCTTTTTATTTTTTTTTATCCATCCCCAACCCTTCCTTACAAATAAGGAAGGGAGCGAACATCCTGATGGTTGAAAGTATAATCAAAAACCGATTACTTTTCAATTTATACACCTGCTACTTTTTCGATTAATTCGGCAGCCATTGAAAAAATGACCACTTTTTTTAAGGAAAAAGTCACTTATTTTTGTTAACGGCTCAGCCGTTTTCATAAAAACATGACTTTTTTTAAAGGTTTACTCACATAATATAAGGTGATTAGGATGTAATATTAGCTTGATGGGTTTTTTAAAACCCATCAAGCCTTTGTTTTCTTATTGAATCACAATTTTTTCAACCTGAGATAAATTCCTACTTGTAAAGCTTATAAAATAAACTCCCGTAGCTAATTCTTTTAGCTCAAGTTTTTCGTTTATTATGTTTTTTGTTCCTTCAACTTCAAAGAAACGGTAATCGTTACCATGAATATCAAACACTTTAATTTGAACTGTTCCACTTAATCCTTCGATTGAAATATTAAATATTCCATCGGAAGGATTTGGATAAATTGAAATATACTGATTCATTTCATTTTCATCAGAAATTCCTGTGGTTGAAAAATGCAACAAACTATATTCTCCATCTTCTGCAGGGAAAACATCTTCTGTCCAGGCATCTCCATAAGGATTTGAAAATGTGTAATCGTTTAAAACATATTCCTTATTTTCACTCTTATCCCAAACCTTAATTATTGCTTTGTTTCCTACTTCATAAAGATTGCTAAAAATAGGAATTTCATTTTCAAAAATATTATCGGAAACTACTACCCCGGAACCTGTAAGTATTTCACCATCGTAAATTGCAATTTCATCACCTGTTTCTAAAGTTCCTTTTTCAAAATAGATTGTCCAGACGGGTTCTGATGGGTCACCAACCACCTTATTCCAATGTTTTTCTGCTTTTTCAATTGAAGTAACACTTTCAGTTATTTCATTTTCGTCAATAAGAAGAACATTGTCAATTCTATAAGATGTAGTTTCACCTGTATTATCATTTCCTTCATATCTAAAAGCAATATATGCAAAACCAGAATAAGATGAAAGATCAGTTTCACCTGAGGGAATCCATTCATTGGCGGGATGATTTTGGTTTGCAGTTACACAATCTAAAGGTGTCCATGTTGCAGCAGAAAGATCCGAGCCGTCAAAATCTGTTGAAATAATAACACTAAAACCTTCATGATTCCAGTATGCCTGAGCACTTTCGAATGAAAAAACCGGATTATCCATTTCAACAAGAGCAATTTTGGGTGTAATTAACCAGCAAACATTTTCTTCACCTGAATTATATGATGTGGCCTGAGCATATTTTTCACCTGCAAATTCTTTCCCTTGCCATTTTCTACTTCCAATCTCATTAATATTCAGCCATCCCGGGATATTTATGTCTTGGTAATTTACCTGACTTTGGAAATCTTCATCAATTGAGGTTACACCTACCTCGCCAGTAGGATAAATCAATTCACCATCGGCAAACATTTTAACAAGATATCCTTCACAAGGATTTAAATCTCCAATACCATTAACCCATATCGGACCTATTTTCCTCAGCATAAATCCGCCTGTATTTCTCACAAAATCAAGATTATCTAAAATGTCCTCAAATGCAAGCATTGCATCCATGGGTTCATCGGGCAAGAAGCTTACAAATTGGTAACCATAAACCAGGTTTATTTGTGTTTGAGGATCAATTTCTTCACCAATAATAGTGAATTCATCCGGCTCATCCATTCTTACTAAATATCCTTCGATAGTTACCCAATCGCCTATACTGTTTACCCAATTGGGGCCAATTTTTCGTAACATTAAACCGTTTGTGTTTCGTACAAAGTCGAGATTACCTAATATCTCATCAAAAACAACAAGCATATTGGGATCTTCGGGAAAAAGCCTACTTGAAATAAATTGAAACCCAAATTCAAGATCATAGTTTTGTATGCCTGAGTTACCGGTGGGAGTTGCACATAAAACATTTGAAATTGCCGATTCTTGCCCGCTGGTAAATATTTGAGTGATATAATAGCAATATTCCTGACCGCTAATTAAATCCGAATCGGTATATGTTGTTCCTTCAATTTCTCCATCAACTAATGTTCCATCTTCATAATAAATATTAAAAGTAGGTTGATATCTTAAAAATGTAAGTTCTGCCATGCTGTATGGTGAATTACCTTCAGGAAAAACATCGCCAACAAAAGCATTACCGTAAGGGTCGGAGAATGTATAATTAAAAACTCCGGATTCAATACCTTCGCTTTCATCCCAGGCAATAATAGTAAAACTATTTCCAGGTGAATATCCTGGCCCAATAAATAAGGAACTAAATGCCATAAAATTATTTTCGAGTTGATTATCAGGTGTACAAATTTGAGATAAAGTAAAAACACCAACCATTAAATCGCCATCAAAAATTGCAATTTCATCGCCAGCCCCCATATCTGTTCCATCGAATGTAGCACCACCAATGTAAATTGTCCAAATATCACCTGAAGGATCACCTCCATTTCCGAAATCGAAATGCCCTGTTTTATTATCAACAACAATTTCTTCCCATTCAAGAAAATTTTCTTCTATTCCGGGAGTAACAGAAATTAGATTCGGGGCTTGTGGAATAAGAAAGAAATCAACTATTGCAGTTTCATTTCCAATGACTTCAACATTATTAATAGTTGATGAATAGTAGAGAAATAATGATGCTGTTAAATTATACGTATCGGGAGTAATGTTTTCAAAAAGAAATTCACCAAATTCATTTGTTGAAACCATGTCTCCGGTTTCTTCAATTGTAACACTAACTCCTTCTAATGGATTGTTATCAACATCATTAACAATACCTGCTATATTACCTACAGCTAATGTAACTGCACATAAAATGTTTGAGTTTACGGACTCTGATCCATTTCCAAAAATTTGAGTTATATAATAACAATATTCTTCACCTCCTATTAAATCAGTATCCGTATAAGTATTTCCTTCCACCTCTGAAGCAACTAAAGTTCCATCTTCGTAATAAATATTAAAAGTAGGGAGATATCCACCTGTGAATGTGAATTCTGCCATACTATAAGGTTCGGCAGGAGGGAATACATCACCAACATAAGCATTACCATATGGATATTGGTTACTGAAAACGTATTCAAAACTATTTGATTCAATGCCTTCGCTTTGATCCCATGCTTTCAAAATGAAAGCATTTCCAACAGTATATCCAGGCCCGTCGAATAATAAAGCAAATGCGTTAATAGGGTTTTCGAATTGATTATCTGGTGTGCAAATCTGATTTAAAGTAAAAACACCAACCATTAAATCATTATCGAAAATTGCAATTTCATCACCTTCTTCCATATCTGTTCCATTGAATGTTGCACCTCCGATATAAATTGCCCATATACTTCCGGTCGGATCTCCTCCATTTCCAAAATCGAAATGCCCTGTTTTATTTTCGCCAGATATAGCTTCCCATTCAAGTGACATTTCTTCTATTCCCGGGGTAAGACTAATAAGAGTCGGGGCTTTTGGTTCAAGGTAGAAATCAACAATTGCCGTTTCATTATCAATAACTTCAACATTAAAAACAGTAGCCGAATAATGGTTATAATGTGAGGCTGTAAGACTATATGTACCTGTAGTAACATTTTCAAAGAAGTATTCACCCATTTCGTTGGTAATTACTGCTTCTGCTGTTTCCTCAATGATTACACTTGCTCCTACAATTGGATTGCTATCAATATCATATACTACACCGGAAATATTTCCTATTGAATAAGGAATGGCACATAAAATATTTGATGGAGGCGATTCCAAACCATTCTCAAGAATTTGAGTGATATAATAGCAGTATTCAACACCTGCAATCAATTCCGTATCGGTATAAGTATTTCCTTCTACTTCGGCAGCAACCAATGTTCCGTCTTCATAATAAATATTAAAACTTGGCACATAACCATAAAAAACGAATTCAGCAATACTGTACGGAAAATCACCTTCCGGAAATGTATCACCTGTCCATGCATCGCCATAAGGATTACTGAATGTATATTCAAAGCCAATTGACTCCTTTTGTTCGCTTTCGTCCCAGGCTACGATTGTAAATGGATTTCCAAATTGATATCCATTTCCACTAAAAAGAACACTGAATGCAATAAAATCATTATCAAACTGATTTTCAGGTGTACATATTTGGTCTAATGTGAAGGCACCTACCAGCAGGTCTCCGTCATAAATACCTATCTCATCACCTGATCCCATATCTGATCCATCGAATGTTGCACCACCAATATAAATTGACCACAAGGCATGACCGGGGTCGCCACCTTCGAAATTAAAATGATTTGTTTTATTTTTATTGAGAATAGCTTCCCATTCAAGTGTTACTTCTTTAATACCAGGTGTTGCACTAATAAGTATTGGTGTTGGTTCTAAAAAAGAAAAATCAATACTTACCATACTATAAGGCTCGTCGTAAGGGAATACATCTCCTACATAGGCATCTCCGTATGGATTGTAAAACGTACAATCAAATTCACTTAATTCCATGTTTTCGCTTTGATCCCATGCTTTCATTGTAAAGGTATTTCCAACAGTATATCCCGGTTCACCAAATAATAAGGAAAATGCATTAAGAGCGTTATCGAATTGATTAGTAGGAGTACAAATTTGTGTTAGCGTGAAAACACCTACTGCTAAATCACCATCGAAAATAGCAATTTCGTCGCCATGCACCATATTTTGACCATCAATTTTGGCTCCTCCTATGTAAATAGCCCAGATATTTCCTGTAGGATCACCGGATACACTCCAATGTCCTTTATTTCCATTATCGAAATTGTTTGAGGGATTTCCCCCTTCAAAGTTAAAATGCTGTGCATTTACTTTTGTCGATAATACGCTTAAAAATACTAAGCAAATTATCATTAAATAATTTTTGTAATGTTTTTTCATGTTTTGTTTTTTTTGATAATTAATATTTATTGAACCACAATTTTTTCAACCTGAGATAAATTCCTACTTATAAAGCTAATAAAATAAACTCCCGCAGCTAATTCTTTTAGGTCAAGTTTTTCAGTAATAATATTATTTTTTCCTTCAATTTCAAAGAAACGATAATCGTTACCATGAATATCAAATACTTTTATCTTGACTTTCCTGCTTAAACCTTTCAGGTTTCCGCAATTCTGCTCTGCGTTGGCAAGAAATAACTCTTTTAGTTTTTTCGGGTTTTGCCTGTGTGTCGGCAAAAAACTAAATGTGCTATTTTCGGGCTGGCTTTTCATTTTATCTTTCAATTTTTCTGCTCTGTTTATTCAGTGCTATTTCATTTTTTTGCATGGCAAACAACGTTTGCGCTATGAATAGTTGCCGCTTGCGAAGCAGTTTCTTGTCTGTATGTAATAGACTTGAAACGTATTACAAATGTTGAATTTATAATTGTCATGGCAATTATTTATGAGCGTTTGTTGGCAACTGGCTTTATTCAATTAATGGTTTGCAATATGTTTTATTTACTACTCTTTCTCTCATCTTTGATTTATCATTAAAATTACGAGAAATATTTCGTGCAATATCACTGAAATTATCTGTTTCACCATTTTCATAATAAAAAGTCTTAATTGAGCCACAGTTTGGATGTTCAAAAAGTGTGTTTAATAATGTTCTGTCAGATATGCCACAAGAGTGCCCCAAAATAAAGACTTGAAAATAATCATCATCCAAAATTCTTAAAAGCCGTTTATAATTATCAGTGTCCAAATATCTTATGGACTTGATATTGTGTAAATACTTATTGTCATTTAAGTCTTCAATCTTTCTGTAGTATTCGTCAATCTCATCACCAAATCCAAAAATAATAGGGTTATCTGGATTATTCAATTCACCATGAATATTGATGAATTCAGTCATTACTTCTTTTGAGAAACCATGTGGAAAATTCAAATATTTTCTTTTATCATCGTATAAAAATGGAGTATGTGTATAATTAAAATTCAGAAATATAACTTGATCTGGAGTTAAATCAAAGTTCTCACTAGCATTTTTAGAGAATAGCAGTTTTTTTACGTCTTTCTTAGGATGTGTTGAATTTTGGTCAAGAATTATATTATTACCAAGGGAAGAATGTTCTGTTCCTTCAAATAAATTCTTTTGTCGAGTTTGTATTTTCTCATATTCTGATTCGACGACATTGCTAAATACTTCTTCAGTAAAATCTTTTAACTTGAAACTTGAGTAAATTTTAGTTCCGATTTCATTTTTAATAGATGGCTCTCTAAATTCCCTATCAAATTTCTGCTCAATTTGGACTAAATAGTCTTTAAGGTTATTTTTAATTCTTTCAAAGTCGTTGTTTAATTTGACTATATCTTTATAAGGGCAAATTGGTGAGTCCTTAATTATCTTCTTTAATATTTTATAATATTCATTTTCAATATCAACCCAATTTTGCAAGGCTGCTGTTTCTGTTATAATTTCTAGAAACTTGTTATTAAATATTAGTTTAGATTTATTACGTTTCAAATTAGCGACGAGCGACTGGAATGAATACTCACTCTCCCAACTATTTGGGACCTCAGTTATGCGAATATCCTGGTTGCTAAACTCTCCTTGTCCTGATTTTTCTTGAATTTTTTTGATTATTGATTGCCAATAATTTTCGATAAATTCTTTATAGCTTGTTCGCATTTTATGCGCTAAATCAAAACCATTTCCTATTAGTAGTATTCTATTCATTTGAGTATTTCTTAAGCTTGTTGCCAACGGTTTGAATATGGTGCGTTTGGCATTTCAACGCTCCAAACTTTCAATTTGCTACAATATTTATTTATTGCTATCATCTTCAATTTTAGTACTATCTGCCAAATGCACTATATTTTTTGTTAGCCACCGTATTTGTTCATTATCAGGTTGTTAAATTCTATTTCTGTTATAGGTTTGCCATTTAAATATTCAATATTCCAAATTTTTGATTGTCTAATTTTATTATCAGGGTGTTCATTTCCAAGCCAATTAGTCGAACTGTTTTTTAAATCTGATTGTGCAAGAGAAGCAATTAAACCTTCTTCTAATCTATCTCTGTCAGATTTTTTATAAACCTTTGGAATAACTGTAAATGAAAGATTAGTTCTTATATGCATTGTGATTAAATCTTCATATTGCTGCTCATATTCTAAATCAACTATGTCTTTGTATTTCTCCTTATCAACAATTTTATTAAAAGGCTTATTCCAAACATTTAAATAATCATCATTTCTATTATTTAGAAAACAACGACCAATATGTTTTCTAAAAACACTTTTACGTTGTTTTTTTGATAAAAAGTGGTCTCGTAACCGTTTTATCAATCTATTGTCCGCAGCGTGACTACCAACTCTAACAATTCTATCATATTTGTCGTAATTCTCTCCATTTTCAAATAAAATATAAAGTCCATTTTTATCTGTAATATGGTTCAATTCATCCTTGTCATATGGGAATGAATATCTTTCTAATGAATTAAAAAAATCGTGTATGTGAGTGTATAAATCTGTCATACTATTATTTAAAAGGATTTTCGTAGTAATCAAAAATTCTGTCAAAAGTTATATAGCAAACCATTATTACTGAAAGAACACTCCATGCTAATAAATATATCTGACCATCATAGAATGTGATAGTTTCTATAAATGTTATCAAGACTATGAATGCCAGAATATAAAAGAGCAAAAGGATTATTACTGATTTAGATACCATAATTAGGTATTTCCAATAATTGTTAAGGTCTTTTTGCTTTTTTGGGTCTTTTTCGTTTTGAAATCGAGTTTGAACACCTGAAACTATTATCCCCAACGCAGTTAATAAAAAACCGAGTAGTATTCCAAGAAAACCAATTATTGTCACTAAAACTTCAAATTCTTTATCTGTAACTTTTATCCATTGAGATAACCAGTCAAAATATCCCATAAAAAAAGTCACTCCTGATACAATGAATAAACCTATAAAGAAGTCCCTAAAAAATATGCACCTATATTCTTTTACATCTTCTTTAATTTTTTCACTTATCTCTTCCTTTTTCTTCGATACTTTACAATTAAATATATTCATCATTTTTCGTTTTTCTATATGGTGGCTAACGAATGTGTATAGTGCATATGCACATTATTTCTCATTTATCTTTTAAGATGAATCATAAAAGATTTTATCAAATTGTTTCTTTCTGTTTTTAGTAATTATTTGCACAAAATAATTTTCTCTTAGAAAAACCATAGTCCAAATCATTTCAAAATTAATTGTTCAACAAAATAAAACAAAATTTCCCATATATCAAAATAAATATTATTGGTTAGATTCTAGCATTCTCCCATTCTCTTATTTTATCATTTCTTCTGCTCGGAAATCATTTTTTGTACTCGGGGATCAATTTCCCATAACAAAAAACATCAATTTTTCATGTCCGTTTTTTCTTACAATATTTCAATGAACGGCACCTGATAATTGACATAAAATTCCGGTAAATTCAGGCGAAATTTTAAGCCATTTTCAGTACGTTTTTACCTATTAATTGCAAAAAATCAATTTTGTTAATTAAATCTATATGTATATGTTGCAAAAAACTACTTTAATAACCTGAAATACTGTGAGAAAAATTTTTTCATTTTTTTTTACTTTTGAAAATTTTCGATGAACTTATTGATGGAAAAAGTTAAAATCAAAACTGTGATTTTATACTTGTTTTTTGGAGTAGTTTTTTAACGAAATTCATAAAGATTTTTCATTATTTATGAGTGATGAAAAGCGGTTTTTTTTATTGATTTTTGGAACTTGAAATTGGAGTTTTTGATTTTTTATCCATCCCCGGCCCTTCCTTACAAATAAGGAAGGGAGCGAACTGTCTATTGGTTGAAAGAATAATCAAAAAATAGGTATTTATTACAATCATTGGCGAAGTACAGCCCTCCCTATTTTAGGGAGGGTTGGGTGGGTAAAAGTTAAAGTAATATTTAAATCTTTTTTATCCATCCCCGGCCCTTCCTTTCAAATAATGAAGGTAGTGAACTGTCTATTGGTTGAAAGAATAATCAAAAAAATAGATATTTATTACAATCATTGGCGAAGCACAGCCCTCCCTATTTTAGAGTAAGACAATTAAGAATTTTGATTTGAGAATTAAGATTCTTGATTTATTAATTGATATTTAAGAATTGTGATTTGAGCACCATGCTTTGTTAGCGAATCATTAACAAATAGAATTTTCATTTATTTATTTCAAAATTTATTTAGGATATATGGAATATATTGTTTTATTTTGTAGGACAATTAGTTTTTTTTGTTTTGGGGCATGGTTTTATTAACAGAAAATATTCAAATAAAGTAGCTTGTGTTATTAATTATTAAAAATAATAAAAACC
>Ga0222665_1001494_pt1 | contig 10399 bp, 14 predicted proteins | sample AntAcemetagen653_FD_179853 | JGI IMG/M metagenome (GOLD analysis project Ga0222665, IMG submission 179853) | Saline water microbial communities from Ace Lake, Antarctica - #653 | ecosystem: Environmental > Aquatic > Non-marine Saline and Alkaline > Saline | place: Antarctica: Ace Lake...
ACGTAAAGTTTTAAAAGAATTAGAGAAAAAAGAGACTAAAAGTTCAGACTATTTATTACAGCGAGAAACTGAATTATTAGATATTGATCGAGAACTTGCTTCAAAACAAGAAGCTCTGGAAGCTCAAACTTCTGCACTTAATCAAATGTCTTCAATGATGTATAAAGGAAGCGCTTCAACAAATATTAGTTCAATTGATTACCTAAGTGAGGGTTTAGATGCTTATTCTTCTGAAAATCTTTCTAGTGATTTTTCAAGAGAAATTGTTTCTTTAATTCAAACTGCAAAAATTAATCTTTCATCCGGAGAAATGGCTAAAGCTCGTGCATTATATGTTCGTATTGGAGATATTTATGAAAAACTTCATGTTGGTCCTGATGAGAAAAAACAATTATATTATGCGATTCTCGAACTTAAAACAGACATTGAGTTGGCACAATTAGCATGATTGGGTTTTAGAGTAAACCAATAGTTTTTTAATTCTATTTCTATTTCTTTTCATTTATGATTAAAATACTGTGTCTTGGAAAAGTTAAAGAGAGTTATTTACGTGATGGCATGGACGAGTTTATTAAACGTCTTTCCAAATTTACGAAACTAGAAATTATCGAGCTTAAGGATGAAAAGATTCTTAGTAATTCTTCTAAAATTAAAGAAGTTGAAGGAACTAAGTTGCTTAATAATATTTCTTCTTCCGATTATGTTGCGTGTCTTGACTCTACTGGTAAATCTTTTTCTTCTGAAATGTTTTCTGAGTTTCTAACAAAAGATTCTAGAAATATTGTTTTCGTGATTGGTGGTGCGCTAGGTCTTGGCAAAAATATTCTTTCTCGAGCGGATATAAAAATTAGTCTTTCAAATATGACTTTTACTCATCAAATGGTTAGATTATTTCTTCTAGAACAAGTGTATCGTGGTTTTACAATAAAAAATAATATAAAATACCACAAATAATTTTTTTGTGGCTTAAAAATTATTTACTTAGAAATCTTCTGAATCTTCCGGAGCTTCTTTTACTTCAGGTTCTTCTTGGATTTCTTGAGTTGCTTCTTCTTTTTGTGCAGGTGCAGGATTTTTTTTAGCTGATCCTACAACTTGTAGATTTTGAGCTTGAACTCCTTTATCTGTATCTACTGCATCAAATGTGATTGCATCTTCTTCGTATAGCTTTGTTCCTTGTGGGACTTGACTGTAGTGGATGAAATATTCTTTTCCATCTTCGCCAACGATAAATCCAAATCCTTTCTTATAGTTATACCATTTAATTTTTCCATTCATTTTTACTTTTCCTCTAAACTGAAACCGAGGTTTCCAATCCAAAAGATTCCTTTATTGTTTTTAAAGTTTTTCCTTCTAGTTGTGGTTTTTGTATATTGGGTATAATATCTGTAGGCATTTTATACAATTTAATAAGTTTTTTTTAAAAGAATTAATCGTTACTTTCAACAATTCCATCTTTTACTTCTAGTTTCTTTCCTTTAAACATATTAACGACATATACATTGCTTTCTAGATGTTTTGTTATTTTTGTTTTTATTCTTCCGCCAAATATTTTCAGGAATGGTATTAAATTATCTCCTAAATTTTCATCTATTGGGTATTCAGAATTTATTCTTTTAATAAGTGTTTCACAAACTTCTTCTCCAAATATTTCAGGATTTATTTTTCCTTTTTTAGCAATAATATCTGCACCAATTATTTCTTTAACACTATCTTCTTGGTTTTCTGAGAATCTTGCCCATAAAGTTATTGAGTTTCCCGGACATTCAGTTTTTTTATAATTTCCAATTATTAATGTTGGGGCTAATTTTTTTAATTTACTTTTTATTGCGTTTATTTCTCTTTCTACAATTCCCAGGTCTACTAAATCATTTGATGCATTAACCACTCCTTTGATTTTTAGTAATTTTCTTTTATTTTCAAGAATAAGTTCATCTTTTATTCCGTTTCCTTTCAGACTTATTTTAACAATTCCTCCTCCTCTAGGATAATATCCTCTTTTTATTACTTCAACATCAATTTTTGCATATTTTTTTATTGATTCTAAAAATACATTTTTAAAATAAGCTATTGGCATGCTCCAGGGAACATCTGTGCCCCCGATTATTTCTATTACAAATTTCTTTTTTTCTAAAATTAGTGGAAGAATTATTGATTGTAATACTAAAGTTATTGATCCTGCAGTTTTTATATCTATTTTTGCATTTTTAGATTTTAATTTTTTTGCATAAAAGAATAATGTTTCACTTTCTTTCTCTGCATTTCTTACTTCGGTTTCATATAATTCTGAAGCTAATTCTATGCACGCAAGATGTTGATTTTTTAATCCAGATTTTTCTCTTCCTTTTCTTATATTAATTATTTCCACAGGAATTTTTAAAGCACAGGACATGGCTATTGCGGTACGAACTATTTGTCCTCCTCCTTCTCCGTGGCTTCCATCTATGATTATTTTCTCTTTTTCTTTCATTTTTTGTGTCTTATTTATATTTTGATGTTAACATTTATAAACTATCTCTTAATTATTTCATATAGAATTAATTACATTGTTTTTTAATTCGGATGTAAAAAAATGAGCGAAGAAAATAGATTAGTTCAAGAAAGAATAAAAAAATTAAATGATCTCAAAGAACTTGGAATCAATCCTTATCCCTATTCCTACGATGTAACGCATAAAGCTTTAGATGTTAACACAAAATATGATTCTCTGAAAGAAGAAGAAAAGGTTGACGATGAAGTTTGTATCGCCGGCAGAATTATGAATTTTCGTAAAATGGGTAAAGCTTCATTTATGCATGTTCAAGATCAGTCGGGAAAAATTCAGATTTATCTAAGAAAAGATGATTTACCTGAAGGAGTTTATGATATTGTTAAAAAGTTTGATATTGGAGATATTATTGGTATTAAAGGCACAATTTTTAAAACTCGTCTAGGCGAAGTTACTGTTTATGCTAAAGAATGTGATTTATTAACTAAAACTTTAGAACCTTTACCTGAGAAATATCATGGTTTACAAGATACTGAACTAAGATATCGTATGAGATATTTAGATTTAGTTATGAGTTCTGATGTTCGTAAAGTTTTTGAAAAACGTTCTTTGATGATTCGTTTGATTAGAGATTTTTTAGCCGAAAGAAAATTTATGGAAGTTGAAACTCCTTTGCTTCAAACTCAATATGGTGGGGCTAGTGCTCGTCCTTTTGTAACTCACATTAATGCCTGGAATATGCCCATGTATCTTTCTATTTCTCCTGAACTTTATTTGAAACGTTTAGTTGTTGGCGGATTTGAAAAGGTTTTTACTATTTGTAAGAATTTCCGAAATGAAGGTGTTGATCGTTCTCATAATCCTGAGTTTACTATGATTGAACTCTATCAAGCTTACACAGATTATGATGGTATGATGAAGTTAATGGAAGAATGTTTTGAATATGTTGCTCTGAAACTTAATGGAACTACTAAAGTGGATTATGTTATGCCCGATGGTTTTAAAGTTGAACTTGATTTTAAAGCTCCTTGGAAAAGAGTTACTCTTATGGATTCTATAAAAGAATATGTTGGCATAGATGTTAATACTATGTCTGCTGCAGAACTTGAAGATTTTTGTATTTCTAAAACTATTGAGTACGAAAATGTTGAGTGGGGCGCTTTAGTTATGGCTATTTTTGATGAACTTGTTGAGCCTAAAATTATTCAACCGACTCATGTTTATGATCGACCTAAAGAAGCAACTCCTTTGTGTAAAATTCATCGTAAGGATTCTCGATTGAATGAACAATGTGAGCCAGTTTGCGTAGGTATGGAGTTGGGTAATATGTATTCAGAACTCAATGACCCTTTAATTCAGGAAGCGCTTCTTAAAGCCCAGGATGAACGAGGTCGTGGTGGTGATGAAGAAGCTCACCCCATGGATAAAGATTTTATTAATGCAATTCGTGTTGGTCTTCCTCCTACCGGAGGTATTGGCTGGGGAATAGATAGAATGGCACTTATTTTGCTAGCCCAAGATTCTGTTCGTGATGTTATTTTATTTCCAACCATGAAACCTCTTGTTGAAGAAGCAAAATCTTCGGAGAAAAACGAATAAAATTAATTTAACTTAATTTTCTTTATTTTTTTATCATTTTTTATCATTTTCTTCAAATTTTAGTAATAATTAGCCAATTTTTTTAAATTTTCTATCTGCGAAAGCTTTATTAATGCATAAATTTTTTTACTAGGTATTAAGGTGGTTAAATGCTTAGTCGAGATAATAATATTGTTATAAAATATAATAAAAAGACTGTTATTGGTCTTAGTGAAGAAGTAATAATTTTTGGTCCTAAAAATAAAAAGAAGAAAGTTATGGCTAGAATTGATACCGGCGCTACAAAAAGTTCTATTGATATTCAGTTGGCCGCAGATTTGGCTCTTGGACCAATACTTAAAGCTGCTTTGATTCGTAGTGCTTCTGGAACCGGACTTAGGCCTGTTGTCGAGTCAAGAATAGAATTTGCTGATAAAGATATTACAGCAGAGTTTAGTTTGGCAGATCGTAGCCATATGAAATTTCCAGTATTAATTGGACAAAATATTTTAAAAGAAGGATTCTTAGTTGATCCCGCTAAAAAAACTGAAGAATGAGAGCTGCAATAGTTAGTCTAGGAAGTGTAAGTTCAAAATGGACTGCCGAAGCCATGAGAAATTATTTTGATAGTGTTGAAGAGATTCAATTAAAAAATTTAGAAGTATATTTAGGTTCTGATGGTGCAAAAATTTTGTATGAAGGACGTCCTTTGGAAACTTTTGATTGTATTTTTTTGAAAGGATCTTTTCGTTATGTGAAAATACTTTCTTCAATAACCTCCGCATTAGAGGGTAAAGTATATATGCCGTTAATGGCTGATGCTTTTACCATTGGTCATGATAAATTATTAACTCATTTAAAACTTCAACAAAAAAATATTCCTATGCCTGAAACTTATATTTCGGCAACTCCTTTGGGTGCAAAAAAATTATTAGAAAAAGTTTCGTATCCTATAGTTTTTAAGTTTCCCCAGGGAACCCAGGGTAAAGGAGTGATGTTTGCGGATTCATATTCTAGTGCGTTATCTATTATTGATGCACTCCAAGCACTTAATCAGCCGGTTATAATTCAAGAGTATTTAGAAACTGGAGGAACTGATATTCGTGCGATAGTTGTTGGTAAAAAAGTTGTTGCAGCAATGGAACGTTGTTCTGCTGATGGCGATAAGCGTTCAAATATTCATGCCGGCGGTTCAGGAAGATCCATCGAGTTAGATTCTGTTACCAGAGCTATTGCGGTTCGTACTGCTGAAGTAATTGGTGCAGAAATTTGTGGTGTTGATATTCTTTTGAGTGTTGATGGTCCAAAAGTTATTGAAGTAAACATGAGTCCAGGATTACAGGGAGTTACTAAAGCCACCGGTATTAATGTTGCAGATATTATTGCTAAACATTTATATTCCGAATCTAAAAAGTTTGTTGATGGAATTGTTAGTTTTTCTGATCTTTCTGATTTAGGTGTTGATGATTCTTCCAATTCTATAATTGCTAATTTAGATATTAAAGCGGGGAAAATTATTTTGCCGAAATTTGTTTCCGAGTTTTCTGATTTAAAAAACAATGATGAAATATTAATTAATGTTGATAAAAGTTCTATTTGGATTGCAAAATCTAAAATTTCTGAAAATAAAGTTATTGATAAAAAAACACTTAATAAAGTTTCAACAAAAAAACCAGAAAAAATTGTTAAAACTTCTTCTACAAAAACTAAATCAAAAAAATAATTTTAATAAAATGAAAATCCTAAAACTTACTATCTCCTTCGCAAGCTAAGGGGTATTACGTAAGTTTTCGAGACGGATTTTTAATTATCAAATTTTTGTAATTATAAACGCCCCGAGGGACTAGGTATTAAACCCAAAAATTTAATAAATTATCATTTTTATTATTTGATGTAGACTTCTCATAAGTAATATAAATTCATTTAATATTTTTTCTTTATTTCCTGCCGATGACTCATCATTTTCACAAATTTTTAAAATATCTAGCTCAATTTTTGTTAATTTATGTGCTTTTTCTTTATCATTTTTATAAAAACAATTCATGGTGTCTAAATATATTTTTTTAATTTTTTCATAAATTATTTTTAATTCTTTTTCATCTTTTTTAGAAATTTCATTATTTTCAAATATTTTTGCTATTACTTTTATTCTATCGCCAAGTTGTTCTAAATTACTCACTGTTTTCCATATTTGAAGACTTCTTTCATTAGAAATATTGCTAATTTTTCTTAGTTCTACACTTTTTTGTAATTCTTTTATTCCCCTAAATACTAAATATCTTAATCTATTCACTTGTTTATCTCTGGTGTTTAATTCTTCATAGGTTGCAGTTTTTTCAATTGAATCTTGGAACATTGTTCGTAAAATCATATCTATTTTATTGATTGGTGTTTCGACATCAATGTTTTCCACATTTAAAAAATCTTTAACAACAATTTGTGTTTGTGTTTGATCCATGATTTCAAATGCGATTAATTCTTGAATTACTTTTTCTATTATTAAATATTTATTTTTTTTCCCATCTAAAATAATTGTTAAATTATTAACGCCATTTATGTATTCTGAAGTTATTCGATTTTTTATTTCAATCGGGTCCATGTTTGCAGTGATTATTGTTGCTTTACGTATTATTTTTTCTTTGTTTTCAGGTTTAGTTCTAATTATTACTGAGTCTTCTTTTGTTTCTATTAACAATAATGCTCCTTTTTTCAGATTTTGCTTTTTGATCCATCTTTTCGGTATTGAAACTATGTATGAACCTTTTCCAAACTCTATTAATTTTCTATATTCCATTTATTTTACCTTATTCATATACCCTATATATACTATATGCATTAACTATATATATTTTTCCATCTTATGTATAGCTGTAAGAAGTTCTTACAGTTGTGGGAATTTCTTACGCAATATTTTATTTCGGGGGTGTACTAAATGAAACATATGTTATTATTTCCAAAGGACCTGAGTCATGATATTATTGATGATGTAAGCAATTCTGAATATTGTGATGAGCTGTTAGATTCTGATGCAATTGACGCCTGGGAACATGGTTTTTTATTAGGTGTTGCAGCTGCAGAAGAATATGAAGATTTAGAAGATGAAGAAGAATAATTTTATTCATTTTTCTTTTTTTCTTGATAAATCTTTATAAATAACCTTCTTTTTCTAGGGTTTATGACATTAAAAGTAGTGTTAGATACAAATTTTTTATTAATTCCTTTTCAATTTGGAGTTGATATTTTTGATGAATTAGATAGAATTCTTCCTGATCATAAATTGTTCATTATTGATCGTACAATTGACGAACTTAATAACATAATTGTCAAGCAGAAATCTAAACATCGAGAAGAGGCTAAAATGGCCCTTTCCCTTATTGAAAGGTATAATTTAGAGCGTATACCAACTCCTGAAACGGAAAGGTTTTTAAATGTCGATAATCTAATTATTAAAAGGGCATCTGAAGATAAACTCGTCATTGCGACGCAAGATGCCGGCTTAAAACGAATATTGAAAGAAAATAATGTTCCTTTAGTGATTTTAAGGAAGAAAAAGTTTTTAATGCTCGTTTAAGGGGGTTTTTACAAATGTTTTATAAAACTGAACTTAAAGATCATATAAGGGTTGCTCCGAATCTGTTTAATTTGCCTACTGAAGAGGCTGTACTTACTGAAATTAAAAAGAAGTATGAAGGATATATTTCTAAAGATTTAGGTATTGTTGTTAATGTTGCTGGCGTTACCGAGATTCGTGATGGAGTAGTTATTCCTGGCGATGGCGCAGCGTATTATGATATTACTTTTGAACTTTTCACATTTAAGCCTGAAACTCAAGAAGTTGTTTATGGGGCTATCAGAGATATTGCAGATTTTGGTGCATTTATTAGTCTTGGACCAATTGAAGGAATGATTCACGTATCACAAACTATGGATGATTTTGTTTCCTTTGCTAAAGATAAAGTTTTATCTGGTAAAGAATCTAAACGTGCATTAAAAGTTGGTGATAAATGTAAAGCTAGATTAATTGCTTTATCTTTTAAAGATGTATCAAATCCTAAACTTGGTTTAACGATGCGTCAAGAATTACTTGGTAAACTTGAATGGATTGCAGAAGACAAAAATCCTGAATTAAAAAAGAAAAAAGTGAATTAATATGGCTAAAAAAAAATGTTGTAAATCTTGTAACCTTTTTTACGATGGGTCTGAATGTCCTAATTGTAAATCTACTAATTCCACTGTTAATTGGCAAGGTCGTGTATATATTATCGATCCTGTTAAATCAGCTATTGCCAAAAAAATTGGCATAAATAATAAAGGCGAATATTCTATTAAATGTAGGTAATTATTATGAAACTCGAAATAACTAAAGAAAAAGAAACTCCATTGCTTTCAAGAAAGCGAATAACTATCATGGTTGAGTTTGAAGGTTCAACACCTTCTCGTAAAGATATTGTTAAAGCAGTTGCTAAAAAACTTGATGTTAGCGATAAATTAATTGTCACTAAACATATTTATCAAAGATTTGGTGTTGGTTTAATCAAAGTTATCTCTCATGTTTATGAAACTGAGTCTGATAAAAACAAAGTTGAACGTGAATATTTATTAAAAAAACACGTTGAAGCTCCTAAAGAAGAGCAAACTGCATGAGGCGTAAATAATGGCTAAAAAAGGCGGAAATAAAGGAAAAGATAAGAAAGTAGTTGCTAAAAACACTAAAAAAACTACTTCAAAAAAGTATACTAGTTATGTTGTAACTGGTGATACTGTTGAACGTAAAAATTCTTTTTGCCCTAAATGTGGTGAAGGAGTTATTATGGCTAATCACAAAAATCGTAAAACTTGCGGAACTTGTGGATATACTGAATTTAAATCCAGTACCCATGCTGAACCAATAGAATCAAAAGAATAAATATTGCGTCTAACGCAATGATTTTTTTATTTTTATTTTAGAATTTCTTTGTATTTAATTTTTATTTAATGTTTAATTTTTTATAGAATTATTTATTTGTATTTAATTTTTTATCCAGGAATGATTTTATTTTATCCTTTATATGATCGAGTGTTACAAATAATTCGTAATTATTTAATTCATCTGCAGATATCCATTTGTATTCTGAATGTTCATTGCTTAATTTTATTTCTCCTTTGTATTCATTACAAAAGTATAACGCATAAATAATCCATTCATTATTTGAAAATATGTGGGAGTATTGCTCTGCAATTATTGGGTTATTGACTTGAAGATCTGTTTCTTCTTTTATTTCACGCAAAATTCCGTCCGGGGATTCTTCTCCAGGTTCTATAGTTCCACCTGGTAGATCCCAACTTATTCCGCGTTTATCATAATTTGTTCTTTTTAATAATAAAAATTTGTTTGTAGCACTGTTATAAATCAAAGCTTTGTTTGTAAGATATGTTATTTTTTCGGATTTCATTTTTCTAATTCCTTTTTTAAATATTACTTTCTATCGATATACAACATCGTCTTTGCTTTCTTATTCAGAACATCTTCATATAATTGTTTTAATTCAGAATTATTTTTTGATGTTTTCACTTTCTTTTCTTCGTAAATCCTATGTAGTGCTTCTAATCTTTTATCTAATATTTTTTTATCTGAACAAGGTTGTCCTCCTCCGCCAATACATCCCGATGGGCAAGCCATCACTTCAATAAAATCGTAGTGAGTTCCTTGTTTTATTTCTTGTATGATTTTTTCTATATTTTTTATTTTATTTACTATTACATATTTTATTTTTTTATTTTGAATCGTGATTGTTCCTTTTTTTACTTCTTTGTTTTGTCTTAATTTTTTCTTTTCTTTTTCTGTTAAAACACTGTCTTTTAGAACTTCTTTTGCGTTACTGAATACTGCTTCGGTTAACCCTCCGGTTCCTCCGAATAATGTTCCTGCGCCGCTACTTTCTCCTAGCGGTTTATCAAATTCTTTTTCTTTAACATTATTTAGATCTATTTTTTTTATTTTTAATAAATCTGCGAATTCTTTTGTTGTTAGAACATAGTCCGTATCTTTGTATTCGGGTCTTTTTATTTCAAATTTCTTTGCAATACAAGGCATTATGTTTACTACGATTACATTTTTTTCTTTTAGATTATTTTTTTTAGTATAATATTTTTTTATTAGTGTTGCTAGAATTCCTTGAGGACTTTTTATGGTGCTTAGCAGGTGTTTCATTTCTGGATGTTTTATTTCTATGTATTTTATCCATGCGGGACAACAGGTTGTGAACATTGGAGTTTCTTGTTTGTTTATTCGGTCCATGAAATGAATTGTTTTTTCCATCACCATTAAATCTGCTCCGAGAACTATATCAAATA
>Ga0222665_1001499_pt1 | contig 10365 bp, 12 predicted proteins | sample AntAcemetagen653_FD_179853 | JGI IMG/M metagenome (GOLD analysis project Ga0222665, IMG submission 179853) | Saline water microbial communities from Ace Lake, Antarctica - #653 | ecosystem: Environmental > Aquatic > Non-marine Saline and Alkaline > Saline | place: Antarctica: Ace Lake...
CGAAGTACAACAGACGTAAAGAATTTTTACCTCAATGTATTAGATCGGTTAAAGGATTCAGAGGAGTTAGCGTAGAACACATCATAGTAGATGATTGTTCAACAGATGGGACAGAGGAGTATGTCAAAGGACTTCCAAAATCAGCTGGTAACATTAAATACTTCAGAACAAAAGAAAATAGCGGTAGCGATACAATCCCCAAAAACTTAGGAATAGAAAAAGCAAAAGGTAGATACCTTTTATTTCTTGATGATGATGTTCAACTAAGACCAGGTGCAATCGAGAGATTATATAAACACTTGAGGGAAACTGATAGTGATATTGTGTATGGTGATATGTGGATTACACCAAACAATGAACCTGGTATAGCACATGATTTTGATCTTCAACTACTTTCCCTACGAAACTACATTGACACATCCTCAGCTCTTATGAAGAAGAGCTGTGCTCTTTACGTTGGTGGATGGGATACTACTCTCCCCAAGTTTGTGGATTGGAACTTTTTTATTCGCCTGGCTAAAGCAGGTTTTAAGTTTACTAGATTAAAAGAATATACATTCGACTACTTTCTGCACGACAAAACAAAATCTCAGCGAGTAGAAACTAAGATGTACACTCACCCAGATTTAGGTAGATTGTTTGTTCCGACATTTGATCCAGTGGGCTGTAAAATTAGATTAGACAACTTCAAAGAGGTAAAGGCTCCCAGGGTAGTTATCTTCACAATTCACTACGACAGAATAGAATACTCAAAGAAAACTTATAAAGAGATGAAAGAGACAGCTGGTTACAAGTTTGACTGGTTTGTTGTAGACAATGGGAGTGATGGGACAGGAGAGTGGCTAAAAACTATCCCAACTAAGTATTTGATGGAGTACCCAGAGAATATGGGAATAACTAAGTCAAGTAATATGCTTATAGATGTCATTGGTAGGAAGAACTATGACATTATCATCAAGATAGATAATGATGTAGAGTTTATAACCTACAACTGGTTAACTGACATTGTTGATCTGTGGGAGAGAAACCACCTTGTCTATGTTTCTCCTTATGTTGAGGGGTTAGTTGATAATCCTGGTGGAGCACTGCGAGTCGGGAGAGCTTTAATTGGTGATAACTTAATTGAGATTACCCAGCACATCGGTGGCATCTTTGCTGCTATTGATGCTAAAGCTTACAAGAACTTCCGTTGGAAAGACAGAGTCTATCATGGCTATCAGGACTTAGAGGCTTCAACGGCATTTGTTAAACATGGTTATATGCCGTGTTATTTCCCAAAACATATAATCAGACATAGAGATGGAACCTCAGGACAACAAAAGAAGTATAAATCCTATTTTAACCGAAGAAAGAGCGAAAAGGTGACTACAGCACCTCGAGAAGAGGTCGTTAGAGACCTGAAATCGCCTTGGAATTAATTTTATGACTATTACTGCGGTACTACTAGCCCACTTTCCAGAGAGAAAAGACCATATTGAAACAATAGTGACTGATTTGCAGTCTGGAACTATAAAACCCGACGAAATCATTCTTTTTGTTGATAATGAAGACCTAGAGCTAGAATTCTTAAACTTAAAAGACGTTACGATAATTAGATCGGATACTCAGTTCCCAGTTAGCGCTAGAATGCATGCCGCCTCATTTGCTAGCAGCTCACATGTCTTTCTAATGGACTGCGATCAAACTGTAGAAAAAGGAACATTAGAACATTTAGCTAAAATATCTAAAGAGAAGCCATATTCAGTCTTAGGCTTTGAAGGATCACGATTAAGAGATGTGGAAAATCCATACACTGATGGAATCACTATAAATAAGGGTAAAGAACTTATTTTAGCAGATATGGTTATTAGATCCTGGTTCTGTGCTAAACCAATATTGGGAATGGCAATTTATATGCATGAAGTTGATAGATTAGCCTTGGGCGATAAATATAATGATGACATTATGATTTGTATGAGTAACAGGCTCATTAGTCAGCATTCAAACTGGATAGTTCCTCACTTAGATGGAAAAGGACTAGTTGAGTTGGGAGATGGCGGAGTTGGACAAAGCTTACAGAGCCCACACTATACAACTAGAAATGAAAATTGCAGATTTTTAATTAATAAGTACCAGAATCAATATGATCTCTTTAATAAAGTCGACGTTTCATAACGAAGCCGAAACTAAGAAAAAACTATCTAAATTTTTACTTGAGGCAGATAAACTCTCCATGGGTGAGTATTGCTTGAGGTTTGAGGATTCTCTAGAAACTTGGCAGGGTAGAAAAAACGCTGTTCTTGTAAATAGTGGCTCTAGTGCTAACTTAGCATTATTGCAGGCTCTGATGAATCTAGGCAGATTAAAAAAGGGAGATAGAGTTGGATTTTCAGCTCTTACGTGGGCAACAAACGTCATGCCTATTATTCAACTTGGTTTAATTCCAGTCCCAATAGATGTTGAGATAGAAACACTTAATATAGCAAGCGACCTAGTAGATAAAAACTTCGTTGAAGTATTATTTGTTACCAATCTACTTGGATTGTGTGGAGATTTAGATGCTATCGCTGAGATTTGCGAAGAAACTAAAACTATCTTAATTGAAGATAACTGCGAATCTATGGGTAGTATCTATGATGGAGAAAGACTTGGTAACTTTGGATTAGCATCAACATTCTCTTTCTATGTAGGACACCATTTGTCCACAATAGAAGGTGGAGCGGTGATGACAGATGACGATGAGTTAGCAGATATGCTTAGGATGGTACGGGCTCATGGGTGGAAGAGAGACATCGCTGATAGCCTAGATTTTTATGGTAGATACACTTTCTTTGATTTAGGATTTAATTTTAGACCAACTGAGATAACTGGCTTCCTTGGATATAATGGAATGGATTATATCGAGGAGATAGTTTGGAATAGAGAGAATAACGCTAGGTTTTTGAGTGATATTTATAACAACTCAAAGGCTTATGAGCTTATAACTGGTCATATGGATGTTTATTCATCTTTTAGCACTCCTATTGTTTACAAGAAAGAAAGCCACAAGAATGAAGTAGTGAAACACTGTGAGATGATGGACATAGAAGTCAGACCGATTGTGGCAGGTAATATTACTCGCCAACCATTCTTTATGAAGTATGTTGGGAAGGCAAGTTGTCCTAATGCAGAGCTAATCCATACTAACGGGCTTTATGCTCCAAATAATCCAGATCTAACATTTAATGAATTAGAAACAATAAAGGAAGCATTATGGCTAAAGTAAAACAAACAATTGCACTGGAATTCGACGACTTTCAGCCACTCAACCATAGATTAGATATTTTAGACAAACTAAGAGATCGATACCCAGACTTCAAGGTAACAATGTTTACTATCCCATGGGATATTAGATATGAGACTGACAAAGGTGGTATTCCTATCTCTAGAGAGAAATTCATCCCCTGGGTGAATGCAGTTAGGCATGGAGTTGAGAAAGGCTGGTTAGAAATAGCTGTGCATGGACTAACTCACGGGCCAAACGAGTTTAATGGAATAGAAGCTAAATTAGCAAAAGCTAAAATTATGTTTGCCGAGAAGTTCTTTGAAGATACTAAAATTCCTTACGTTAAGATATTTAAAGCACCATTCTGGCAGCTAAGTAGTGAGGGTAAAAAAGCTATTGAGGAGTGTGGTTATAAAGTCGTTGAAGATCACTACTATAACTGGAACATCAAAGATGACTTCCCAGTAGAACACGATAATGTGATAGGACACGGACACGTTCAAGATGTAGTTGGTAATGGATTGAATGAGTCGCTAATTAGACTAGTACAGATCCCTAATGAATATAAGTGGAAATTCATATCGGAGGTAATATGAAAATACGTTGGAAATATAAAAAAGAAGGTAGATGGACTCCTTGGGTAGATATTGATAAGACTAGGAAGTGGCTCCCAGAGAAGGCGTTTACTTTTGAGATAGCAGAAACCCTCAAGAAGAAAGATGCTATGGTTTTCTTCCCTGGAATGTTTAAGAGTCTTCGAGCCGACTTCAAAGAACATCAGAAGAAGGTTAAAAAAGCAAAAAAAGAACTCAGTGAGAAAACACATATGAAAACTAGTGGGGAGCTTCATGCTTAAGATTAGAGCATTTACAAATTCTTCGGGATCTGCCTGGTGGAGATTAGAGTCGGTAGCTAGACACGTTAACCTAAACACAGAACATGAGTTTCTGTGCTTTAACGCTAAACAGTGGACTGGAGACATTCTAGATGGTGACATCATCATCTTCCAGATGGTTATTAACCCAGATGCGATTACTGATGCTCAGAGGAAAGGGGCTAAGGTTATTTATGAAATGGATGATCTTCTAACCGAAAAAGTAGGCCGTCAGGAGATAAACGATAATGAGATGTTTGTGAGTGGAATGACAGAATCAATCAAGCGAGCTGATATGGTCACAACAACTACTCAAGTCCTAGCTGATAAAGTAAAACACTTGAACGACAATATTGTAGTTTTGCCAAATTACATTGACCTAAGCTGGTGGGGAGATATGGCTAGAGTTAAGCGTAATGATGAAATTAGAATTGGATGGGCAGGCGGTATTTCTCACAGAGCTGATTTAATCTATATAAAACCAGTAGTGAAGAGAATTTTGGAAGAATATGACAATACTCATTTTGTTTATTGCGGAGCTGGCGGAGTATCTAGTGCTAGTATGTCTACCGAGTTAATGTACGGAGAAGATCTATTCAAGGGCATCCCAGGAAATAGAAGAGATATGTATCTTGGTACATCCACAGATCTGTGGGGTATAAAATCTAAAACTCTATATTTTGATATAGCCATTGCCCCTCTAATTAATGATAATTTTAATGACTGTAAATCCAACATAAAGTGGCAAGAATATTCTATGAACGGGTGGGCAGGTGTATATTCAGATGAGCCTCCTTATAGTGATATTACTCATGCTCTCAAGGCAAAGACTCCAGATGAGTTTTATAAGCAAATTAAATACTTAATAGAGAACCCAGAAAAAAGAGCTGAGCTGGCTCTTAAATCTAGAGCAGATGTAATCAAAAACTGGACACTTGATATGAACTATCCAAAGTACGTGGAGGCTTATAAAAAATGTCTGAACCAGTAGCAGTTCCAGTTTCACCAGAACCAGTGGATAATACATCTTCAACTGTGATAATTGGAGATAGTGAATCCTACCTCGATGATTCAACTCAGAATCATTTGACATATAAAGCCACCAACAAAGTACCTTACTTAATAGACTACTTTGGTCTTAAAGACTTTTACAACACTAGTCCGCAAATAACAGAGATGGCTAAAGAGCTACACCTATTAGTAGTTCAAGATGATAGTGAGACCACTATAAATGAAACTAAAGAGATTTTAGACTTACTTTCGCAAGAGTTAAACTTTCAAGATAATGACGCCCCACTTTATAAACTGCGTAAAGCACTTTTCTTGGCTAAAACTAAGGATAGGATAGCTAACGTTGAAAAGCAAAGAATGAAAATACTTGCAGATCTCTAGGTTGTGTGGTAATAATATAATGACGGAACAGATATATTCTTGTTCCTATGTCTTTATCACCCCTCACTGGCTCAGAAAACATGGAAGACCATTCTGGTTATCATAATGCTGAGCGCACCCAAATAAATACTAACGAAACTGCAACAGCCCTGAACACTACTCATAGGACTTCTGACGGCTCAGATCATACATTTTTAGATCAATCAGTTATCAGTGGAGCAACCCCAACATTTACAAATACAAATTTCACAGAAGCTACTGATAAGAATTATGTCACTGATGCAGAGCAGACTGTTATAGGTAATACTTCTAACACCAACTCTGGAGACCAGGACATATCTGGTAAACAAGCAATCCCAACTAGATCAACAATAGCCTCAGATGCTACACCTAACCCAACTGGTGATGCAGAGGTAAACATTTATACAATAACAGCTCTAGCAGCAGCCGCAGAGTTTGCAGCTCCTTCTGGAACTCCTGTCGATGGAAATACTTTAAGAATTAGGATTCTAGATGATGGAACTGGAAGGGCTTTAACTTACAACGCTATTTATAGGGCTATAGGGGTCACTCTTCCAACAACTACAACTGCTAGTAAGACAATTCATATTGGGGCAATTTATAATTCAGCAGACACTAAATGGGATGCTGTAGCAGTAAGTGAGGAAGCGTAAATGGCTCAACTCCAATTTAGATCAGACGATACAATTAAATGGAGACATGGATTCGGAGACGGATCTAAAGGTTCTTCTTACGCTGTTCCTGCTAATCAATCGTGTGCTGGTACATCTGGTACAAAAACTATAACTGTGACTGATTCAACAGGATTTTTAAATGGTGATCTTGTGTTAATTCATCAAACAAGAGGAACTGGTGCTGGAAATTGGCAATTAAATAAACTGATTACTGGAGCTGGCACAGCTACTTTTACGATGGAATCAACACTCACTCATACTTACACTAGATCAGGTGCTTCACAGGCCCAAGTAATCGAACTTAATCAATATAAAGATATGACTACTGGATCATTTAGTATTCCAGCTTGGGATCAATCTAAGGGCGGTATAGTTGCTTTTTTTGATAAAGGAACAACAACTGTAGACGGAACAATTACTGGAAGTGGTAAGGGATATTACGGAAAAGGTGGTGGAGCTGGTTTAGGAAATAAGGGAGCTCAGGGAGAAGGTGATCCAGGAGCTGGATCAAATGGATCAACATCTAGAAATGGAAGTGGTGCAGGTGGAGGAAGCAATGAAGGATCTGTTGACACACCTTATTATGGAGGTGGTGGAGGAAACGGAGGAGCTGGATCAAATGGAAATGGCAGTTCGCCAGGACAAGGCGGTAATGCAGTTGGAAATGCAGCATTAACATCAGTGTTTTTTGGCGGTGGAGGTGGAGGAGCTTCATGTAATGGAGGAAACGCTCATGGAGATGGTGGTGGAATGATCTTTATATTTTCAAAAGACTTAGTAATTACTGGTTCTATAGCCAACATAGGTACTGGTGGAACTGGGTCATATTCTGGAGGAGCAGGTGGTTCTGTTTTAATAAAAGCAGAGACAGCCACGCTAGGATCAGGCTTAATAACTGGAACTGGAATTAGCGGTGGAGGTACTGGTCGTATCCATTTAGATTATTCAAAATCTTATACAGGAACTACTACACCAGCAATAGATGTAACTTTAGATACAACAATAGTACCTGGAGGGACAGCTACGGGTAATATGTTTTTAGTAATATGACAGCATGGACAGACGAATCTACTACAGAAACAGAATGGGCAGCAACAACCCCATTTACTCAAATTATTGATTTAATCAATAACGAGTTTAGTATAAATTATGACTTAGTAAATATAAATGGATTATCAATTAGAAAATGGACTAATCAACCAACAATAGAAACAGCATGGAGGGACGAAGCATGACTTTAGATGAACTATTAACAGATTTGGGTTCCAGAATAGGATCCGAGCCTGAGATAACAAACGCAAAGATGACCACTTGGATAAACCAGGGGTTGCTTTCATTTTGTAATACTCACGACTATCACTGGTTAGAGGAGTATAAAACTGCCTCTACAGTTGCTACCCAAGAGAAATATGTTGCTCCATCAAACATGAAGAGAATGATCGAAGTAAAAGTTGACGACACCAGATATAAATATGTCAGGTTTGAGCAAAGAGATATGTACTCAACAGATCAGAAGACTTACTCTATTCTCAACAATGAGATTTACTTAAAACCAACCCCATCAACTACAACCTCAAACAACATCTCTATGGCGTTTGTAATCAGACCAACTAAAATGGTTAACGGATCTGACAGCCCATCAGACTCAGATATAGCTAAATTACCAGAGGTTTACCACGAAGCATTAGTACTCTACGCTTTCTCAATCTACAACACTTACGACGAAGAACATGGTGAAGCTAGAGCTATCATGGGCAACGAACTACGACCAGTCCCGGGTACTTTCTACTACATGGTTCAAACAGCAATTAAAGAAGAAAATCAGAGAAAAAAGGGACAGCGAGGTAGGATGATGAGCACCAAGAGATATTATGGATACAGCCATCCTGACAATTACTCAGGTACAAATACAATACTAGGGAACTGATGTCTAGAAACTTTTATTACTACACGAAGAACTCCTACACTGGAGGGCAAAACGACTCAAAAGAGCCAGATCAACTCAATGAGGACGAGTGTTTGCTTCTTCAGGATGCGATGACCAACTCTAAAGGACACGTCCAGAAGAGGGCAGGAAACGCTTATGTGGGTAATGTATTAACAACTACAGACCCAGTGCTAGGGCTCTTCACATTTATAACCGATGCAGGGGTCACTAAAGAGCTCAGGATGGAGACTACAAGCCTCCAATACAACAACTCCGGAACCTGGACTGACATTGATACAGGATTTACTACTGGTTTAGATACTTGGTTTACTCAGGCAAACGATAAGGTTTATATCTCCAACGGAACAGAAGATACTCACTCTTACGATGGATCATCAGTAGTAGATTTGGGATCATCTTATCCTAAAGCTAAATACTCAGCTTGGTGGAAGAACTACTTCTTCCTAGCAGGAGATGCAGCTATAGGCGGGACTACTCACAAGAATAGAGTTTTCTTCTCTAATCTAGGAGATCCAGATACAATAACTGATGGAACAGATTACTTTGATATAGGAAAGTCAGACGGACAAGCTATCACAGGTATTTACCCACTAGGAGAATTCCTAGTTATTTTCAAACGTAAATCTGTTTACATCATGAATGGGACTAGTCCTGATTCTTGGAAGCTCTCTGGAAGCGTTAATAACGTAACTAGTATTGCTAACAGCGTAGGATGTGTTTCAGCTAAATCAATCGTTCAGGTTGGAAATGATCTCTGGTTTATGAGCGATGATGGAATTAGAAGTGTCAAAAGAAATGAAGAAGGATCAGTTCCTCTTATGGGAGTTGTCTCTGAAAACATTAACACCACTATTGATTCAATTAACTCATCAGCTTTTAGTAAGGTGGCAGCTACATTCTTTGACAACAAAGTATATTTCGCCATACCAACAGGCTCAAGTACAACAAACAATAAGGTAATGGTGGCAAATACTAGAGTTACTCTAGAGAATCCAACTAATCCTCACCCATGGTTTACATTCCAAGGTTGGACTCCATATTGTTTTAACATTCATCTCACTGGCGGAGTTGGACAACTTCATTGGGGAGATTCGCTTTTAACCAATGTAGTTCAGGGTGAAACTGGAGATTCAGATGTAGTTGGAGACATAGATATGGACATCAAGGGAAGAATGGTTGATGGAGGCTCACCAGAGATGCAAAAGACTTTTAGATTTATGAAGTATGGTGTAAAAGGAAGTGGAGACTACGATCTTAGTGTCTACACCTCGCTGGACGGAACCTCTTTTACACTCCAGGATACAATTAACCTTCAGCAAGGTACGTTGTGGAATACTGGTAAGTGGGGAGAAGACTCGTGGTCTAGGCCTGGTGAAATAAAAGATAAAATAGCATTTAAGATAGGTACACCACAATTAATGATAAGATTAAGACAGAACGGTAACTCACAGCCTGTGACGATCTATCCGTTTACGTTAGCAATTAAGAAAAGAAAGATTAAATAAAATGGCAACAATTACAAGAAGTTACGAATATGCAGCTGGTGAAACAATCAACCCAGATGAAAATAATGCGAATGAAAATTCATTATTTAACGCAATAAATGGTGGTCTAGATAATGACAACATTGATGCCTCAGCCGCAATAGTTGAAAGTAAACTAGCTTTCGACACCACAAGTGGCCACGATCATGATGGCACAGACAGTAAGGCAATTCCTAAGGGATTTGTTTGGACAATAGTTGGTACGCTAACCACGGGAACGTCGTTAGCACCAATCTTGATCCCAACGGGATCACAAACTATTAGCAAGGCTTATGTGAATGTGAAAACAGGAAACACTGGAGCTGATCTAATTATAGACATTAACCTTGATGGAACATCTATCTGGTCAACGACTCAAGCAAATAGAGTTAAGATAGTAGATGGATCAACAAGCGGGACACAAACTAGCTTCGATACTACTGCACTAACCGAGGGAGCACTACTTACGGTAGATATTGACCAGGTTGGTTCAACAGTTTCTGGAGCAGATTTAACAATTACATTAAAGGCATAAATGAAAAAAACAAAACTAACCGAATACACAATTTGTGACTACCACCTAAAAGAAGATGGTAGTGAAGTAGAGGCAGTAGGTGTGACCATGCCATCTGGTAAAGATGCTTGCAAACAACACTTTAATGCTTACACAGAAGAAATTAGACTTCCTG
>Ga0222665_1001505_pt1 | contig 10301 bp, 7 predicted proteins | sample AntAcemetagen653_FD_179853 | JGI IMG/M metagenome (GOLD analysis project Ga0222665, IMG submission 179853) | Saline water microbial communities from Ace Lake, Antarctica - #653 | ecosystem: Environmental > Aquatic > Non-marine Saline and Alkaline > Saline | place: Antarctica: Ace Lake | collected...
TTTTAAAAAACCCCCCGAGACGATCAATGGGATCACCGGCTAAAATTTCGGATTCCTCAAGGAATTTCTTTTCTATTGATTTAATAATATAAAGAATTATATCGGTTTTTGCGTTAAAGTGGCGAAAAATAGCTCCCTCTGATATTTCAGCTCTTTTTGCAACTTCCGCTGTAGTGAATTTGTCAATACCGTCTTCAACAATGATGCATAAAGCAATGTTTGCGACCTGTTCTTTTCTTTCCTCTGCTGTTTTTCTCTGTCTCATGTTGCCTCCGCCAATCAACAAGTAAGTAAGCACTCACTTACTAATATAGCTTCAGAAATTAAGATGTCAAGAGTTAAAATAAAAAAGATCCTATGTTTTTGAGTTAGTTGTGGTCAGGATACGAAAACGGTTTTCTTTTCAGGTCTTGGAGCTTTTATAACCATGAAGATCAGATCGGAATTGCTTTCATTATACCAGCAGTGAAGGATATCTTTGGGGCTTTCTACGAGAGTTCCTTCTTCAATGGATTCTTTTTCATCACCGATTTCTATAACTCCTGAACCTTTAATCACATAAAACGCAACATCGACAGGAGTGACGTGCCTTTTTAATGACTGTCCCGGTGTTAAAGTTATGATTGTAACCATAGCATCGGGTGTGTTGTAAAGATTGCGCGTATCAACATTGTGAGCAGTTTTCATGATAGGAACTTCTGAAAGTTTTCTCTTAATGATCATTTTCGGACCTCCATTATAATTTATTATCGTTTACAGATATCGAACTTATCCGAATCTGCTTGCAAAAAACTTAATTCCGATACAATTATCCGAATTGATTTGGAAGATGTCAATCTTATTTTGAATCAAATGTGATAATGGTATGAATTGACTGGGAAATAAAATTGGATAGAGGTGTCCTGAAAGGCCAATTTTCTTTTAAACTGAATCTTAACTTTACATGAATTAGAAAACTGTATAGCATGCTTTCATAGTTAATTGATGCCTAACTGCTAGGGGAGTTGATATGCGCTTGTTATTTGTTTTTGCGTTTATTTTTGCTGTTTCTGTTTCCTGCTCGAAAAGTGGAAGCAAAGTTGATGACGATGTTTTTGAAGAAAATGACGATACCGTGTCGGATGTGATGAATGATATTGTAGAAACTGAGGATGAAGAGTTAATAAGTGATGATGGTCTAGCTTCTGACGAAACAGTTGACGAAACGCCTGAAGAGATTTCTGATACCGACAGTGCTGATGATTACGCAGTTGATTATGAAAATGAGGATGATGATCGGGTTGACGAAATACCGGAAGAACTATCTGATGATGACATTGAAGACCCTGAACAGATGGTAATAATTCCTGCCGGTGAGTTTGAGATGGGATGTAATGAAGCGGTTGATACTCAGTGTTGGTCAAATGAATGCCCCTATCATACTGTGACATTGTCGGAATATAAGATTGATATTTATGAGGTTACAGCAAGACAGTATCGGAAATGTGTTAATGCCGGGAATTGTAACAACAATAATTCATCCAAACCCCATTATTCAACGGTAAATGAAGATTTAGCCTGTAATCTGGGAGCAGATGGGAACGAAGATCACCCAATGAACTGTGTTACTCGAAACGGTGCAAAAGCATACTGTGAATGGGCAGGGAAAAGCCTTCCGACTGAAGCGCAGTGGGAAAAAGCAGCCCGTGGAACAGATGGCAGAAAGTATCCGTGGGGTAACGAGCCTGAAGTGAACTGTGACTATGTTGTTATGGCTTCAAAAGACTCCTCAACAGGAGCGGAAGATGCATGTAGTGCGGATGGAACAATGTCCGTTGGTAGTTTTGAAGTTGGGGTTTCGCCTTATGGAGTTTACGATATGATCGGGAATGTTGATGAATGGGTAAGTGATAATTATGGTGAAAAATATTATGAAGTTTCTCCATCGGAAGATCCGACAGGACCGGAAACGGGAGATCTCGGAATATTAAAAGGTGGATCGTGGTGGTTTACAGGGCTTGACAATGCTCTGAGATCTTCCGTGCGTAAATACTATAATCCTGATTACGGAAATCAGGTTAGTGGGTTTAGATGTGTTGAGTAGTTCTTAGTAATTAAATCAGCATGTTGCCTTTACTTATCAAATCCATTATGCATGTGAGCTCCATCGCAGAAAGGATGGTTCTTAGATTCTCCGCAACGGCAAAGACAGTAATGTTCAGCTGATTCAGGGCAGGAGTCCATATCGTCACGAAGCTCAATAAATCCTTCAGTTTTAAGTGGTCCGCCTTTTTCAATTCTTACTGCAGGAACTCTATCAAGATCCTTTTGATGTATTCCGTCAACAGTGTAAGAAAGTGCTCCGCTTGGACATTTTTTTATGGTCTCAATAATATCTTTCCGAGTTCCATTATCTGGAAGTATCCAGGGCACCCTACATTTTTCAAAGACATCTGTAAGCATGAGACATGTTGCGTCGTGACTGCAAACTCCGAGGTTAAAATGAACAGTGATATCCTTTCCTTTATAATCTTTCATTTTGTCCGGAGCTCTGTCAGGAGATTTATCCATATCCATACCATCATGGGCATGAGTCCCGTCACAAAAGGGCATCTTCTCAGATTTTCCGCATCTGCAAAAAATAGCTACTTTGTTTATTTTCACCATGCTTCCGTCTGAATCAAAAAAATGATCCATATCGCTTAACAGATAAGGCGTGGTCTTTGAAAAAGTTATTCTCGGTGTTCCTTTGCGGTCACATTTCTTTGTCATTATCCTTTCTCCACTTGAAAAGTTCTCGGCCAATTTTACACGAATCTGTAAACTTGTAAAATTTACATCAATCTCTATAATTTTATGAGTAATTTTCGGGGAAGAAAAAAATGAGAAATCTTTTACCTGATCTCAACCTTTTGGGATATGGAAAGGACGACAAAAATAAGACATCGGGAAGCATTGAGGCATCGGTGCTTTTTGTAGATATTTCAGGCTTCACCAACATGACCAGAAGTCTTATGGCGCAGGGCAAGGACGGTGCGGAGATACTTTCAGATTTCATGAACAGGATCTTCTCGCCACTTATTGAATCGGTATATAACAACGGCGGTTTCATTATAAATTTTGCAGGTGATGCTTTTACTGCGGTTTTTAAAAATGATGATGGAAGAAGTGCGGTTTCAACGGCTGTAGAGATAAGAGATTTTTTTATTGTAGAACCTGAACTTACACATGGAAAATATAAATTCAGCGTTTCAGCAAAAATGGGAATTTCAAAGGGCGTTCTTACCTGGACCGCGGTTAAGGGAAACGATGATCTTCGCAATTTTCTGTTTTTTGGGAATGTTACTGATGAAGCTGCTCAGGCTGAACATAACTGCTGCGGCAATGAGATCTGTGTTAATGAAAAAGTTGCAGGTTGTATTTCTGATAATTTCAAGACACTTGAAAAAGACGGAAATATCTTTGTGGACAGGATTATATCGGTTTTTAAAACCAAAGCCCTTGTTCCTAAGGTGGATCCTCAAATAATAAAAAGTTTTATACCAAAGACCGTTATCGAGCAGACAGTTGCAGGAGCTTTTAGAAAAGTTGTCTCGCTTTTTATTTCATACGATTTTCCTGATTCTCTTGAAAAAGTGAATTTTGCGATCGAGAAGCTTTCAGATTCTGTGGTAAAGTACGGCGGATATATCAGTGGATTCGATTCAGGAGACAAGGGAGCGACTGTTCTTGCGCTTTTCGGTGCACCTCTAAGTTATGAGGACGATCTTGAAAGAGCTCTTAACTGTGTTCTTGATCTTAGAAAGAGTTTTTCACATAAATTCAGGTCAGGTATCACGGAAGGCGTTGTTTATGCAGGATTTACAGGAAGTGATAAGAGGGCAGCCTACACAGCTCTAGGCGACAACGTAAACCTTTCAGCAAGAGTAATGATGAATGCTCCGATGGGCAGTGACTGGATTGCAGGTCTGGCCGCGGAAAGATCAGGCTCGGATTTTATGCTTGAATCAGTCGGAGGTTTCAGATTTAAGGGTATTGATGAAGAAATTGAGGTTTTTGAGCTAAAAGGAAAACGAGAAAGAGAAGAGTCAGTTTCCTACAGCACCGTATTTACCGGTAGGAAGAAGGAGCTGAGATCTCTGGTTGATAAGGGGCAGGAAGCAGTTAATGAGAAAAAGCTCAAGGTTTGCTCAATTTTTGGAGAAGCGGGTATCGGAAAGTCGAGACTTGTTTACGAGGTTAGAAATCATCTGGCAGGTAAGTTCAGTGTTTTTTCTCTTGCAACCGATACGATACTGCGTCAGTCCATGAACATGTTCACGCTTTTCTTTCAACGTTTCTTTGATCAGAATGAAAATTATTCTCAGGCAGAGAACAGCAGAAATTTCGAAGATAAGTGGGTGGAGTTTGTCGCAGAGCTGAAAAATGTCCCTGAAGAACTTGAACGCACAAAACCGTATTTAGCAGCTTTGGCCGGAGTTTCAGTTGAAAATTCGGTTTTTGATATTCTTGATGCAAAAAGCAGATATGAAAATACACTTTTTGCTGTGGCAGATTTTTTCATGGCATTTTCCAGAAATAATCCGCTCATAATTGTGATGGACGATCTTCACGCAATAGACAACGACTCTCTTGAAGTTGTTAAGACGATGATGAAAAAGCTGTCCCAAGAGCCGGTTGCGATCTATATTCTTTCAAGGTTCAAGGATGATGGCACAAAACCTGAGTTTTATAAAAGCATTACAATAAACTCTCTGGAACTGAATATTGATAAACTGCATAGGGATGATGTGCCTGTTTTTGTTGACAATATTCTTGACGGAGTCAGTGATAGCGGTTTGAACGAATTTGTTTTTTCAAGAAGCGAGGGCAATCCTTTTTTTATGGAGCAGCTTGTTCTTTTCATCAGAGAGCAGGATTACTTGGAAATGCGTGATGGAAAATACTGTCTTAAAAAGGATGATATTGAGATTCCCGGAGAGGTTAACTCCCTTCTGGTCAGTCGGCTGGACAGATTGTCGGCAAGTCTCAAAGATCTTGTTTTTAGCGCATCTGTGATCGGTAACGATGTTGATCTCGTTGTTCTTTCTGAAATATCTGAAGATAAAGAAATGAAGACTCTTCTTCTCGAAGGGATAGAAGAGCTTCTCTGGAATGAAGTTTCAAAGATAATCTATGCTTTCAGGCATGCACTTCTTCGTGATGCGGCATACAATATGCAGCTTAAGGCGCGTCTTAGAAGTATTCATAAGAATGTAGCTACAGCCATTGAAAAAAATTATCCGGGCGAAGACAGATTCTACTCTTCTCTGGCTTTCCACTATGAAAAAGCTGAGGAGCGACCCAAAGAGAGAACTTTCCTGAAAAAAGCTGCTGATTATGCAAAGGCGCAGTACCATAATATAGAAGCTGAGACAATGTATCTAAAGCTCATGCAGCTTCTTGATGACCCCAAAGAACTTATCGAGACAGGGCATCTTCTTGGAAGCGTAAGTAAGATTTCCGGTAAATGGGATCTTGCAGAAAAAATGTTTAGAGAAAGTCTTGAAAGGGCACGTGGAATTGGGGATAGTCTCTTGGTTGCCGACAGTATGAAGGAACTTGGTTACATGCTTCTTGAAAAGGGAAGGTATGACGAGGCTCAGCCGCTTCTTGACAGTGCTGTGAAAGAGTATCGGAAACTTGAAGATATAAAAGGTCAGTGTGATGTCGAAGGTTACAGAGGTCTGATCCACTATTACAAAGGTGAGCTTGATGATGCTATTGAGCATTTTAACACAAGTCTGGAGCTTGCCCGTAAGATAAACTATAAGTCGGCTATTGCATTGAGTTACAGATATCTTGGTGGTGTAAGTTACTATCGAAGTGAATATTTAGAGGCACGGAACTACTACGAGCAGCAGCTTGAAATATCAAAGGAAATGAACAACGTTATTGATATTGCAGTTGCTGAGAACAATCTCGGTCTTGTTACTTCTCACCTTAATGAATTTGACAATGCGATTAAATACTATCAGAGGGCACTTGATACTTACAGAAAGATAAATATCAGGCAGTATATCTGCTACACATCAAATAATCTCGGAGAACTAAAATACTGGCTTGGAGAGTATGACGAAGCTAAAAAGCTTTTTGAAGACCAGCTTTCCATTGCAAAGGATCTTGGAATTAAAAGACACGTTTCTATTGCCTACAATATGCTTGGAAATATCAACAGGATCAGAACTGACTATGAAAAGGCTCTGGATTATTATAATAGAGCAATTGAGATAGGTGAAGAGCTTAATCTTCAGACAATTCTCTGTGAATACTATCTTGAAAAGGCAGTTCTCTTTTTTGAAACTGAAAGGTTTGAAAAATCCCTTGAACTCGCTGAAAAAGCTATAAGCATAAGTGCTGAGGTGAACAGGACAGATTTTCTTTTTAGAAGCAAACTTCTAAAGTGGAGAATCGTTTCAGGTGATGACAAGGAACAATCTATTTTACAAATGCAGGAAATGCTTAAAGATTCGACAAAGGATGAGCATAAGGCCGAGTTGAACTATCACCTTTTTATGCTCACTGACAAAGAAAATTATAAAGTTGATTCTCTTAGGATTTTCATATCGTTACGGGACGTAGCCCCTAAAGCTGACTACATTGAAAGAATAAAATCGCTAGAATCTCACAAAAGGTAGAAAATGATCTCATTTAAAATTGAAAAAACAGATGGAAAGGCTCGTACAGGTGTTATCTCAACTGAAAGAGGCGACATTAAAACTCCAATCTTCATGCCGGTTGGAACTAAAGGAACCGTCAAGGCTGTACTTCCCGATCAGCTCGAAGAACTTGGAGCACAGATAATTTTGGGGAACACCTATCATCTCTTTTTAAGACCGGGACATGAGTTGGTGAAAAACACTTTCGGTTCTCTTCACAATATGATGAAATGGAACAAACCTATCTTGACTGACAGCGGCGGATTTCAGGTTTTCAGTCTGGGACCTCTGCGCAAGATAAAGGAAGAAGGTGTGTACTTCAGAAGTCATATCGATGGTTCAAAACAGTTCATTTCTCCGGAAATATCAATTGAGATCCAGGAAGCACTCGGAAGTGATATTATGATGGCATTTGATGAATGTCCCGCACTTCCATGCACAAAAGAATATATGATCGATTCCATGGACAGGACTACACGTTGGGCAAATAGATGTCTGGAAGCCAGAAAGACCGATGCTGCACTTTTCGGGATCTTTCAGGGTGGAGTTGATGTTGAACTTCGTAAAAAACATCTTGAAGAGCTTTCAGCACTTCCTTTTGACGGTTTTGCAATAGGCGGGTTGAGCGTTGGTGAACAAAAAGATGATATGTATAGGATCATCGAAGAAGTTGCTCATCTGATGCCGCAGGATAAGCCGAGATATCTTATGGGCGTTGGAACTCCTAAAGACATAATCAAGGCCATAATGGAAGGTATTGACATGTTTGACTGTGTCATGCCGACAAGAAACGCAAGGAACGGACAGCTTTTCACCTGGAAAGGTCCGATAAATATTAAAAAGAAAATGTATGCAGAGGATACGTCTCCAATTGATGAAAAATGCCAATGTTATACATGCAGGAATTTTTCAAAAGCGTACCTTCATCATCTTTATAGGGTGGGTGAGTATCTTTCTCCGATCCTTAACACCATTCATAACCTTCATTTTTATCTTGATCTGGTCAAGAAAGCACGAATTGAGATCGAAAACGGCAGGATAGCTGAGTTTTATGAAGAAATTTCTGAAAGTTACGAGAGATAATCAGTCTCCTTCGCGAATTTTCTTTAACAGAGCATCAAAAAGTCGGCTGGGATCAGTTGCCGGTGGTTTTCCTGTGAATTTTTCTTCATCTAGTCCGGCTTCTTTAACAAAGATCGAGTTTTTTGTGTCTCTGTTGTTTCCTCTGAAGCTGCATGAGCCGGGTATAGTTATCGTCAGAAATCGTTTTGCACGAGTCATGGCAACGTAAGCAAGTCTTCTTTCTTCATCAATGTTGTGTTCCTCAATGGCCATGTGATTGGGAAAACCGCCCTGATAGTAACCGGTGAGAAAGACTCTTTCAAATTCAAGTCCTTTTGCGCTGTGTGCCGTAATTATGATAACAGAGTTTGCTTTGTTCTTTTCCTCACCGCTCTGGATGAGGGTTATTGCATTAATGAATTCATAAAAGAAGCTTTTAGCAGTTCGCTGGTCATTTTTCAGAGGATCAGTTGCCACGGCATCAATAAATGCGCGGATATTGTCAATACGGATCTTTGCAACAGCCTCACTTTCAGATGATTTTCTAACTTCGTTCTCAATTCCGATAGCATTTATCAGACGAATAGAAAAAGCAACAGGATCAAGGGTTTTCATGTTCTGCGAAAGCTCCAGGATCATGTTTTTAAAGTTATTGAGCGATCTTAGTTGCTCAGGTTTAAATATTCCGCCATAACTATCAAGGTTTCTTAGGAAAACTGCTGGTGGGATTCCAACAGAACCGGATGTTTTGATAAGTTTTTCAATTGTAGTGTTCCCGATCCCGCGAGTTGGATAGTTGATAATTCTTCTTAAACTTATTTCGTCATTAGGATTTAAAAGCACCCTCAGATAGGCAAGGATATCTTTGATTTCCTTATTCTCAAAGAACTTGCTTCCTCCAATGATCTGGTATGAAATTCCGTACTGACTTAGTGAGAGCTCAAAAGGTTTTGACTGAGAATTTGCTCTGATAATTATTGCTATATCAGATGGTTTAACTCCCTTTGTAAGCCATCCGGAGATCGTTCTTGCAACGTAATCGGCTTCTGTGCTTTCGTTGCTGACCTCGACTACTTTTATTCCTTCATCTCCATGAGCTTTGATCGAAGAAAATGATCTTTTGTCAGCACGAACCCTGTTGTTTGAAATAAGTGTGTTGGCAGCATCGACGATCTCGGTCAAGGATCTGTAGTTCTGTTCAAGTTTTATGACAGTGCAGTCGTGATAGTTGTTCTCAAAATTCAGGATATTCTCTACTCTTGCTCCCCTCCAACTGTATATGCACTGATCGTCATCACCAACAACAAAAATGTTTTGGTAATGGCTTGCAAGAAGATTAATAAGTTCAAATTGCGCTGAATTCGTGTCCTGATACTCATCTACCATTATATACTGATATTTTCCGGCATACTTATCAAGAACTTCCTTATCGTTCTTTAATAATGTTACAGCTTTTACAATGAGGTCATCAAAATCCATGGCTCCCATTGTTTTTAAACTCTCTTCGTATGGTCCCACGAGTCTTTTTGCCGTGGCATAGTTAATATTTGATATGAGAAATTCAGGACTGTTGAAAAGATCAGGATTGTTCTTGAGCTTAGATATGGCTGAAAGTATCATTCTTGAAGAGAACCGTTCTGACGAGATATTCTGCTGCATCATTACTTTTTTCATCAGTTCGTTCTGTTCATAGGGAGAATAGATGGTAAATCCGGGAGGATAGTCTATCTTTTTCACTTCCTGTTTAAGTATTCTAAAACCAAGAGAGTGAAAAGTGGAAACTGTTAATCCGGAAGTGTCTATCGAAGTGTCAAGAAGAGTTTCAACACGCTCTTTCATTTCCTTTGCTGCCTTGTTTGTGAATGTTACAGCGAGTATTTTTTCCGGAGAAATTCTCAAGTCATTGATAAGATAAGCTATCCTGTGGGTGATTACTCTTGTTTTTCCTGAACCGGCTCCGGCAAATACAAGAATTGCTCCTTCAGTTTTTGTGACGGCGTTGGATTGCACTTTATTTAGGTTCATGGACAAGGATTAATCTCCACTTAAAAAAAACCGAGGATTCTCAATACTATAGTCAAAAGTGACTGTATTTTAAACATTTTTTCAACATCATTGATAAAAAATGATAGTTATGTGATCTTTCAACACTAAAAGCTTAGTCATAAGATGTAATAGCTTGAAAATATTGAAGTAAATGAATGCACATGATTGTGTGCGTAAAGGGGAAGTTCCTGATATGCATAGGAGTTTTCAGCCTTTATGAATGACAGTTTGACAAAAATGTTGAAAAGTAACAGAACCATAGATGAGTCAAAAATTGATCTGTTCAAGGCGGCCAGTTTTCAAAAAAGTAAACGTTAGTAAAAACCTAATTTGAGATTGGAAACAGCCAATTTTTCCTACGTATACATCAAAAGTGAACATTAATAGGTTCCTTCAACATCAAAAGCCGTGTCAAGTGTTGGAAGTCTATGATATTATTGAGTAAGATGGATGCACATGAAATTGTGCATGATGGAAAAAGTGTTGTAAATCAGTTAGTTCCCTATGAGTTGACAG
>Ga0222665_1001506_pt1 | contig 10299 bp, 9 predicted proteins | sample AntAcemetagen653_FD_179853 | JGI IMG/M metagenome (GOLD analysis project Ga0222665, IMG submission 179853) | Saline water microbial communities from Ace Lake, Antarctica - #653 | ecosystem: Environmental > Aquatic > Non-marine Saline and Alkaline > Saline | place: Antarctica: Ace Lake | collected...
TTTATGTCGATCTTGGCAAGTTCAAGATAAACTCTATCTTTTTGTCCAAGCTGAATAAATATTTCTGTTTTTCCAAGGACAGCCGATGGATGTTTGGGGTCGATCTTCAGCGCTTTCTCATAGTACAGCATTGCTTGTGATGAATTAGATGTCTTGACATAGAAGTCACCTATTTTGACAAGAGCTTTAATGTCCGTTTTGTTAATTGCAACTGCTTTTTCATAGTATTTTATCGCCTCCAGAACATTACCTTTCCTGTATGCAATATTGGCTACCATCTGATAGTAACCAGCCTTCTGAAAATCCTCGGCACTTGAAATAACTGATGCAGGAACACTTCTTAAGAATTCATCGGCCTCGTCTATCTTATCCTTTGTGTTCATAAGAATAGTAGCTTTAAGCAGATGCGCTTTAAGATAGTTTTCACTCCCGTCAATTATCCTGTTAAGAAAAGCGGTTGCTGACTGTGCATCTCCGTTTTTATACTTCATCTCGGCAAGAGAATACATTATCTTAGCACTCTTTCCCTGACTGTTGATAAAGCCATGATTGAAAAACTCTTCGGCTTTCTTAAGATCTTTCTTTCCTGACGCACAAAGACCCAGAATATAAAATATCTCAGGTTCATTACTCTTTACAAACTCCTGAACAAGCAGGATCGCTTCATCATAATTCTGCTTAACAACAAAATAAAGAGCCTTCGCTTTGATAAGATCAATGTTCGATGGAGCATCTTTCAGCCCTTCTTCGATCTTATCCCCTGTCGTATTAATCGTCTCAACCCTCTTGCTATAAGAAAGAATGAGGTTGAATTTCACCTGTCCATCAAGACCTACAGCAGTAGGTGCTGAATCATCGTCTTTAAGATATTGCTTCAGAATTCCAAGACTTTTAATATATTCTTCCGGGACATCCTTATTCAGAGATTCCCTGACATCTGACAAAGTACCTGTATTGACAGCTATCGACTCACTTATATTATCAAGAACATCACCCTGGTCAGTCTGGATGTAGTTCACATAATAGTAGTAACCGCCGCCAAGAAGCCCAACAACGATAACAGTGGAAAGCACAAGAACCGCATAGAAAGAAAAAGCTCCACTTCCTTTCTTATTTTTGTATTTTTTTGCTCCACCAGTCTTTTCATGATCACCATCAGAAATGTCCTCTGGAATGAACACATGATCTACAGAATCAGAGGACTGTCCTCCTATCTGAGTATCCATTGACGTTCCTTCAAATTCGCCGATTGCATCTTTGAATATACCTGTATCTGAGATCCCTGTCTCTGAAAACCCTTGATCATCTTCAGAGCTAAGTGTTTTAAAAACATCATCTTCATCTTCAAGAGAAAAATCATATCCGGAACCCATAGTAATAGAATCGGCATCATCTTTCTTTGCAGGAGTTTCCTCATTCCACGTAACACCATCTGAACTAATGTCATCATCTACCGAGACAACACCGCTTTCCATCAACGACTCTATCTCTGATTCTTCAAAAGGGCCAATGACCTCTCCTGTATCTTTTTTTCTAAAATATACTCCACCAAGCTTTTGGGAAGATTGAGCGTTTGAAAAAAGATCGTTCAGAAATTCATCAGACTTTTCAGCCGAAGACTGATCCATATCTTCAGGGACAAGAGCATCCCTTACATCTGCTCCGATAGGATTGTCCTTAAAAAGGCTGAAAGCATCATCATTCTGGTCATCGTCTTCTTCAGCTATATCACCGAAAAGATCCACTGCGTCATTACGTTCAATATTCTCATTAGGAGTATCATCAAAAAGATCATCTGCTTCATATCTATCATTAGCAAAATCAAGTTGATCAGAATCGCTTTCAGGCTCCTGTTTTTTTTCTTCTTCCTGCGGCTCAGAATCACTATTTGAACTTTCACCTATCTTAAAATTAACCGTATTCTCTTCACCGTCATCATCATTCTCAAGTGGATCAAAATCAGGGTTTTCTTTCTGTTCAGGAGCTACATTTTCCTCTTCTTCATCATCAAAAAGCCCACCATCACTTTCATCTTTTGCAAAAAGACTGTCATCAGCATCAGCTGGATCGATCGGATCAGCCATCTGCCCTGATTCAACATTCATCTGAGAATGAATTTTACCGACAATATCATCTTCTTCCGGCTCTTCTTCTTTCTTTTTAACTCTGTACTGATTGTTACAGACAGAGCACTTAACCAGAAGACCTTTTTCTGAGATCTTTGAATCATCAATGTTATAAGCCGTGTTACAGTGCGGACATTTAATTTTCATTTTCAAACCTTTTATCTATCAACATTTTTCCTTTTTTCCGATGCGAAACTCTTAAGTAGAGTAAACCTTCCTGCTCCTTCAGGGCTTGTTTCCCTGAAGTACCTGTTTTTATAGTAATTCTCAATTGTCCAAATAAGATCTTTTCTGCCTGTTGTTTTGATCTTATTCCCACCTGAGATCTTTATCTGCCTTAAATTTTCGGCAGCTGAAAGAATCATAAACATCTGATCTCTTGAGGTTTTTGTTTTTGCCGAAAGCTTATCAACCGTTATTTCTGATTCATGCACAGGATCTTCTCCGTTGTCTTCTTTTACAGAAGGCAGAACAGTTTCGATAAGCCTTATATATATCTCGTTATCTTTTGAGAATTGTTCGTAACTTCCCCATAGTCGGGAAACATTTTTAACGAAAAGAGAAAACAATGTTCGAGGATTGTCAATACAGTATTTCTCAGCCTCGGATCTATTAAGTATCTCAACTATCGTCTCTTCAGCAGCTATAAGATTGAAAGGTGACGGTTTATCCAGAAAAACACCTTCCTCGCCGAAGACATCTCCATCCGACAGAAAAAATCCAGCCCTTTCTCCTTCAAATTTCACACGACCTCTGACAACGATGAACAGCCCCGGAACAAATGTGTTCTTTTCAACTATCACATCGCCTACAGAAAAAGTTCTCTGCATAAGGCAGCCCCCCTCGCTCTAACTCTTTAAACTCACACAATTATGTTCGCAAGTGTCTATTTTTTCAATTAAACAGCGAAATTTTCTCAAAGCTTTTCCTGATATAAGATGCTCCACATCACAGGCAATATTTTGAGATTCCTTTTCTTCGAGCTCAAGAATATCTCTGAAAAAATGAGTGAAAAGCCGGTGTCTATCAAAAATTTCGACTGCAATCTTTCTCCCCTTTTCGGTTAGGGTTATATAACTATGATTCTCATGTTCGATCAGACCTTTTCCAACAAGATTCTTTACTGCTCTTGAAACAGTTGCTCTTTTTACGCCAAGTTTATCAGCCAGCTCCTTGTTTCTTGCAACCTGCCTTATGGTTGTCAATTCCAGAACCGCCTCAAGGTAATCCTCCTGCGTAGGAGTCAGTGTCATTTTCTGTTTTTCAGCATTCATTTTTCACCTTGTATATACTCATAGCTCTTTCAACAATTAATCTGCTCAGAGCTTTTTTATCCATATCTTCAAAAATTTCAACTTTCTCCGGCGTTATCAGTTCAACTGAATTTGTATCAGACCCAAAGGGATCATTCTTTTTAGAAACCAGATTTGCAACTATCATATCCAGCTTCTTTTCTTTCATTTTTCTAACTGCATTTTTTTCAAGATCTCTAGTTTCAGCTGCAAAACCTATCCTTACCATTTTAGAATCTGAGACATCTATAGTGCTTTTCAGAATATCTTTTGTGCGGTCAAGTCTGATCTCCAAAGAACCATCACCCTTCTTTATCTTCTGATCTTTCTTCACAGGCGCAAAATCCGCAACAGCAGCACTCATAACAAGGACATCACAGCCATCGATCCTAGCCATTACGGCCTCGTACATATCCCGAGCTGTAGTCACATCTACTTTTGTATATCTATTCTCGACAGGAATATTAACATTGGCACCGATAAATGTAACATCACCACCCTTTTGGGCCGCCTCGCAGGCAATATAGTGACCGGTTTTACCCGAAGAGCCGTTGGTAATAAATCGGATCGGATCAATATATTCTCTTGTAGCTCCACCAGACACAAGCCATTTTAATCCCAAGTTATCCTCTAATTCAAACAACCTTTCCGAAACTCTAAAAATTTCGTCAGGCTCAGCCATTCTGCCTTTTCCAGTAGTATTACACGCAAGCTCACCTTCTTCCGGATCAACGAAATAGACATCGTCAAGACATTTAAGAAAATCGATGTTCCTCTGAGTTGCAGGATTTTCATACATAGCCGTATTCATTCCCGGAGCGAAAACAACTGGAGCTTTTCTTGCATTAAGGATCGTTGAAAGCAGGTCATCGCAAATGCCGTTGCCACATTTTGCAATAATATTTGCCGTCGCAGGCGCAATTACTATAGCGTCAATATCCTGAGCAAGGGTAATATGTGAGATCTTAGATGTGTCAAAACTTTGGAACGTTTCAAAAAGAGGTTCTTTCCCTGAAAGTGCCCTCCATGTGGATATTCCTATAAAATTTAAAGAGTTGAGCGTGCCAACCACTTGAACTGAAGCCCCTGCTTTTTTAAACAACCTTAAAAGCATTACAGCTTTATAGGCTGCTATTCCACCAGTTACTCCAAGAAGTATTTTTTTTCCTTTTAAAAGCTCCGTAGGAACCGTAATACAAAACCCGCAAAGTTAAGTTACACGTCGCGCAGACATTATACCGATTTGCAAAAATTAATACATAAATTTTTGTATGTATATAAATAACAGGGCAAATAGTTGACTTTTGTTTTTTTTTTGGAATATTTATATGTGTATTTTTTTTTAACTTTTCAGTTAGTATTGGAGCTTATTTCATGGAAGAGAACAAACAGGGCAAACCGAAACCATCTATTGATAAGGAATATCTGAAAAAGCTTGCGGAAAAGATCAAAGCAGAAAAAGCACGAAAAGAAGCAATGAACCAGAAAAAGGAAAGCGAAGGAACTCCTCCTCCACCTCCAATGTCCTCTATTCCTCCCACACTTCTTGATGATGACGATGAAGATGATGATATGGCTGCTGAAAAAACAGCGATCATTGATCTTGCATCTTTATCCGGACAATCAGCTGACGCCAGAATGACAATAATGGATGGCAAAGACGAGGGAAAGAGCATTGAGATAACTAGGGACGAGATCTTTGCTGGAAGAAGTCTGGATAACGATTTTGTAATAAGTGACATTTCTGTTTCAAGAAAACATTTCAAGATAAAAAGAGAGGGCGACCATTATCTTGCCCAGGATATGGGAAGTGGAAACGGCATCCGTGTTAACGGTGCAAAATCACCATCAGCAACTCTTTACAACAATGATGTTATCGTTGCCGGCGCCAGACAGATAAAATTTGAGATACTCAACGAAGATATGAAGGCAAAATATTCACGTAAAACTGACATCTCTGAAGATGAAGCTGCTCCTGTTAAACATAAAAGTTCACTCATATCATGGGTTGCGATATTCCTTGTGATCGGAGCTGCCGCTGGCGGATATTATTTCCTCACACAACAGTCAAAACAAATACAGCAGGCTGCTTTCAAACTTGGTTTCGAAGATATTGATAAAATCGACGAGCTTATTGAAAAATTCGATTTTAAAAAAGCGGAAAAGAACGTACAGTTTCTGCTTTCTCAGACTAAGAAACCTCAGGATATGAAACTCTTAAATGAAAGACTTGATATTATCAAAAAAGAAAAAACCTTTCAGGATAAATTTAATCAGGGCAAAGTTCTTTTCGAACAGAAGAAAACATTAGAAGCAGGCAAGATCCTTAAAGAAATACCTGAAGACTCTGCCTTTTATACAGAAATAAAAAAACTCGTTGGTGACGAAGCTATAACATCATGGAAGATTGACGACATAAAAGAACTAATAAAAACTAAAAAAGAAGATGACGCACTTAAACTTATTTATGCTCTTCTTCTTGAGCAACCTGAAAATGCTGATGCAAAAGCTCTTCAGGAACAACTCACTTCCAAAGTCGGCGAACAGAAAGCAAAAGACCTCCAGAAAAAAGCTGCTGAAGAAAAGGCAAAAAAGATCGCAGATGCTAAAGATCGTGAAAATAAAAGGGCTGTCGCAACTCAAAAGAGAAGGGCAAGAGCAGCTAAAAGAAGGGAAACAAAAAAAAGAACTCCGAAGAAAACAGTTACTGTCGCAAAAAAGAGTGCTTCTTCAGAGTACGATGGCCGAAGTATAGATCAGGCTAGAGAACTCTATCTATCTAAGGATTTTGATAGTGCGATAGACCTTCTTGATAAGATCTCCGGTGGCACCAGTGGAGCTGTTTCCAAGAAATCATCATTGATGAAACTCAATGTTATAAAATTCAAAAGAACATGGGATAAGGCTCAGAATTCTTCAGGAAACAAACAGAAAAAGTATATCATAAGACTTATAAAATATGATAAGAGCATTTCCGGTGGAAAGATGAGAGGTGACATTACTTCTTTAAAGAGTTCCCGTGGCTCTTCCGATCCTTTCAAAGACAGTGCCAGTAGTGCCAGTAGCAGTGGTGGCTCAATGAGCGACACTGAAGCTAAAAAACTGTATATGCGGGCAAGAAGTCTTAGAAAAGAAAATCCTGATAAGGCTCGCGATGTTCTTGAAAAGATCCTGAAAAATGCTTCCTCATCCAGCAAATACCACAAAAAGGCAAAAAAACTTCTGAAAAAGCTCTGAAAACTGAACTAATATTCTTTTGACTTTATTTTAAAAAATGGCATCATTTTGATGTATGCTAACTTCTCTATGGAGGTTTCTATGAGAACTTTTTTAATTTTTACTGTGTTGCTCCTTTTTTCATTTCAGGTTTTTGGTGCTGCTGCTTTTGCGCAGGCTATTGATAAAGATGGAAATGCTATAACCTGGACATTTTCTTTCATAGAAGGAAAAAATGTGGGCGCAGCAAAAAATGGGGCTGTAAAACAGCTTAAGTCACAAGGTCATGGAAAAGTAAAGGCTGCAAAGGGTACAACTCTGAACAGAGGTTATTTTGCAGTTCTTTATACTGCATACTGGGTCAAAGGTGTTTTAAAGAAAAGCTATGCTTTCGGTTTCAGTTCAAAATCAGAAGAGGGCGCAAAGGCTGATGCTCTAAAGGAAATTAAAAAGCTTAAAGGCTGGAAAGAGGACCAAGGATACAGTGTTAACAAATCAGGTGAATTTTAGGAGAGCAAAATGAATAGAACCGAACTTTCAAAAAAGATTGCTGAGAAACTTGGAATATCAAAAAAAGATGCTCTTAAAAATATTGATATAATAATGGGCAGCATTGCCGAAGCCATGGGAAAAGGTGAAAGAGTTGAGATCAGAGGTTTCGGAAGTTTTGTTATTAAGAAGTATGCACAAAGGAAAGGCGTTCATCCTCAAAATGGAAGCTCTATCATTATTCCGGCAAAAAAACTTCCCGCTTTCAAAGCCGGCAAAGATCTCAAAGAAAAGATCAACAAATAATCTCAGCTTTCCGGAAAAGAAAAAGACTTGAACAACCTAAAACTATATATTTCCGCATCTATCGCCATGGTGTTCTGGGCGTTATCTTTTGTCTGGTATAAAGACGCTTTTTTAAGTTACGGGCCTGTCACTATTATTTTATGGAGACTTGTCGTTTCCGTTGGTCTGCTTTTCTTCATTATCTCTGTCTTTAAAAAAAGCTTCGCCATACAGAAAGTCGACAGAAAATTTATTGTTCTCATCGCCTTCTTTGAACCTTTCTGCTATTTCCTTGGGGAAGCTTACGGAATGCAGTATGTATCCCCTACTGTCGGAGCAATAATTATTTCAACTATTCCACTACTCACACCACTTGGGCTATTTATGCTAAAAATGAATGAAAAACTCAACTTTGCCAATATTTCCGGAATGTTCCTATCTTTTCTTGGAATCATAATCGTACTTACATCTGACTCAGCTTCCTTTGAAAGCTCAATTGCCGGTATTGTTTTATTATTTATTGCTGTTATAAGTGCCATCTTTTTCTCGATATTCCTAAAGAAAATCGGAAATAAATACAACAGTCTCACCATTGTTTTCTGGCAGAATGTTACAGCTTCAGTTTTTTTTCTACCGCTATTTCTTTCGCTTGAACTCAATCACTTTCTAAATACTGAGCACATACCTACGGCCTACATGGCTGTGATCAAATTAGGTGTATTTCCATCAACAATTTCATTTGCTCTTTTCATACCTGTTGTTGCAAAATTAGGCGCTGCCAAGGCAAATGCTTTTGCGAATCTAATTCCATTGATAACAGCTGCGTTCTCGTTTCTTTATCTTGGAGAGCAGTTCAATAATTTTAAAATTGCCGGAATGATAATAGTGATAGCCGGTTTATTTATTTCACAGATTAAATTTAAACCAAAAATCATGGAGAAAACAGCATGAATAACTTCTGGCTTTCATTGAAAACAGACATTTTCTTTGGAAAAGGACAAATCTCTGTTCTTGGTAAAAATCTTTTAAAAGCAGGCGCAAAAAAAGTTCTTCTAGCCTACGGCCACGGCAGCATAAAAAAGAACAGTGTCTACAATGACATCGTAAAAGAACTTAAAGACGCTGAAATTGAATTCTGCGAGCTTTCAGGCATAGACCCGAACCCGAGGATCTCAACAGTTAGAAAAGGTGCGCAAATATGCAGACAGGAGAATGTTGACTTTATTATCGCAGCGGGTGCAGGAAGCGTTATCGACTGCTGTAAAGCCATTTCTGCCGCAAGATATTACAACGGAGATCCATGGGATTTCTTTTTAAGGAAAACGAGTATAAAAAAAGCTCTGCCTTTATGCACTGTTCTCACACTCGCTGCGACCGGCAGCGAAATGAACGCAGGAATGGTCATTAGCAATGAAGAAACCGGAGAGAAGCTTGCCTCCGGAAGTATGAAGCTTAAGCCCCGTTTCAGCATTCTTGACCCGGAATACACTTTTTCGGTACCCAAAAATCAGACTGCCGCAGGAATTGCAGATATAACTAGCCATATTTTTGAACAGTATTTTAGCTATCCGACTTTCAGCACCGTCGACAGAATGTCTGAAGCAATTTTAAAAACCGTTTTTCATTACGGACCAATCGTTTTAGATAACCTGGAAGACTATGAGGCTAGAGCAAATATAATGTGGGCAGGAACAATTGGTCTCAACGGACTTTTGAGCACAGGAAAAGAAGGAGACTGGGCGACACACCTTATTGAACATGAGCTCAGTGCAAAATATGACATTACTCATGGAATCGGACTTGCAATACTCACTCCTCACTGGATGAAACACGTTCTTGATGATTCAAATGAAAAGATCTTTGCAGCGTATGGCAGAAACGTCTGGAACATTCAGGAAAAAAACGATAGGAAAGCTGCGCTTAAAGCAATTGAAAATACAGCTGACTTTTTTAACAGTATTGGGGTTCCAAACAGTCTTTCTCAGCTTGGAATAGATTCCTCAAGATTTGAAGAAATGGCTGAAAGTGCTTTAAAATATAATAAGATAGGACGATTTAAAGAATTATCGAAAGAAGATATCGTTAAGATCTATACAGAAAGTCTGTAATAGCTATCTTCCACCGAACAGACTAAAATTCTTGATGTTGTACTTGGCACTATTCTGACGAAGTTTCTGCAAAGCTCTCATCTCAACCTGCCTGATCCTTTCTCTTGTAAGATTCATGATCGCTCCGACTTCTTCCAGAGTAACTCCACCCTTATCAGCAACATCCAGAGCACAGGTCTCTTTCAATTCCCAAACTTCTTTTCCGGGAAAATTAAATTTAATGGATTTCGTTTCCGGATTAACATCAAGAAACAAATGGTACTTACAGGAAACAAAAAGACAGGGTCTTTTCATTTTCAAGCATTCTGCTCTGTTACTAGGTTTCTGGTAGGAAGTGATGTCAATAAGATCCCTGTAGATAGGATCTTTTTCAAGTTCACTTCTCTGCTCAACAATTACTTCTGTGTAGGGCTTGACTTTCTTTTTGCTTTTCTTAGCTTTTGAAAACATGTTCTCTAACCTCCTCTAAACGCCTTAAATTCACTGCGAGATGAATAAATACAAGCAAATCATAAGAGAGTATACTGTCATGTCAAGCACGTTTTCACTATCCCACTGAATATACTCGACCTTTTCGCCACATCAAAAACTTGAATAAATGACTTTTAAGTCTAGTATCTATTTGTGACCTCAATTTTGAAGGAAAAGATGCACAAGCTGAAAGTAAAGAACTGGTGGGTGTTTTCAACATATTTTGCTGAAGGTCTACCCTATTCACTAATCGCTGCCATTCCGGCGATCATGTTTAGAGATATGAGAGTTGACCTTTCAACTATCGGATTC
>Ga0222665_1001509_pt1 | contig 10289 bp, 10 predicted proteins | sample AntAcemetagen653_FD_179853 | JGI IMG/M metagenome (GOLD analysis project Ga0222665, IMG submission 179853) | Saline water microbial communities from Ace Lake, Antarctica - #653 | ecosystem: Environmental > Aquatic > Non-marine Saline and Alkaline > Saline | place: Antarctica: Ace Lake...
AGCCATTTAGTGTTAGTGGTGTATTTATGGTGTTAGTGGTATCTCGGTAAACGTAAGAAGTGTTTAAGAGCTCAGAGAGCTTAAATCAAATATTTTCGTTTGACATTATATCCTTTTATGCAGTTATGGGCATTATTCATTTTCGGATGGAAAATTAATATGTATTAAAAACTTTGAGAAATAAAATAGATTTGTAGAATATGTCTGATACAAACTTTTAAAGAGGTGAAAATCTTGGATAATTTATTACTAGGGGAATAAAAAATGTCTTTAGATGAATTGAAAGAACTTAATAGGCACATAAAAATGGGACGAGAATTGACGAAGAAGCTGATGGCTAAATTAAAATCCCTGCCTATTTTTGCTGATGTCGGAATAGATTTCGATGATGATTTTTGTTTTTCTTTTGGTGGTCATGATTTTTGTTTTAAGTATGTTAGGAAGCAAAAGCAATATCCCAACTATATTTACCTCAATAAAATTATTGATGGAATTGAGATACCTTATGATGATGCATATTTTTATTTTATTGACACCGCTGATGTCGGAGTTTTTGTAAAGTACAAAAACAGCCAGAAGAAAGTTGAGTTTAATGTTGAAACGATGGATGAGAAATTTGCTGCTATTATTATTGATGATTTTTGGAATGTAATAAATACAGAAAAAGTTTTGCTAGTGTAACATAGTTTCTGTAAATTCATTTTCATCTTTCTCAAAAGATAAGAATGAACTTGCAAAAGTGGGTCAAATCAGCAACCTTCTGATTGACAAAAAAGGAGGTAGAGAAATGACCCACAAAGAGTTTAACAAATTGAGTGACGCTGTAAAGATTGTTGCAGATTTAGGTTTTGATGGATTAGAGGAGGCCCTGACAATTGTGTTGAATGAAGCGATGCAAATTGAACGAAATAGAGCGCTGCAAGCAACGCCGTATGAACGAACAGCGGAACGTCTTGGTTATGCCAACGGATTTAAGCCAAAAAGAGTAAAAAGTCGACTGGGAGAACTAGACTTATCGATTCCGCAAGTTCGTGGAGATATTGAGTTTTATCCATCAAGCTTAGAGAAAGGAATTCGAAGCGAGAGAGCATTAAAAATAGCATTAGCTGAAATGTATATTCAAGGTGTTAGCACTCGAAAAGTCACCAAAGTTCTTGAAAAAATGTGTGGTTTACAGATCACCTCAATGGAAGTGAGCCGTGCAATGAAACAGCTTGATGAAGAACTTGAAAAGTGGAGGAATCGTCCGCTTGGAGAAGTTGCTTTTATGCAGGTTGATGCACGATATGAAAAGGTTAGGCAAGAAGGATCTGTTGTTTCAGCAGCGGTTCTTGTTGCCGTTGGTGTTAAAAAAGATGGGAAAAGAACGGTTTTAGGAACAAGCGTCGCGACAAGCGAAGCAGAGATACACTGGCGCAACTTTTTTGCCGATCTTAAACAACGAGGATTGCATGGATTACAGATGATTACAAGCGATGCTTGCTATGGTATTAGAGGTGCATTACAGACTGTTTACGGTGGTGTTCCCTGGACTCGATGTCATGTTCATCTTCAGCGGAACTCTTTTGCGTACATTCCCAAAAGAGATATGAAAGAAGAGGTTGCCCGTAAGATCAATGATATTTTAACCGCTCCAGATCGTGAAGAAGCACAGAGATTGCTTGATAAAACCGTGTTGTTTTACGAGAAAACAGCACCAAAACTTTCGTCATGGATGGAATCCAATATCCCTGAAGGATTTGCGGTTTTTTCATTACATCCCAAATTACGCAGAAAACTTCGTTCAACAAATATGATTGAACGATTGAACAGAGAAATAAAAAGAAGGACTCGTGTCAGCACGCTGTTTGCGAACGAAGATTCACTCCTGAGATTGGTAAGTGCAATCCTGATGGAACAGAGTGAAGAATGGGAGTCCGGCAAAAGTTATTTATTATTAGATGGTTGCGAGGTATGACTAATTTACAGAAGAAATGTTGCTTTATCAAAGTTTTTCACTAGGTTATATAATGAATATTTATTAACAATAATTGGGGAAAATAACATGGCTTTAATTAAATGTGCTGAATGTGGTAAAGAAATTAGTTCAAAAGCTGAGAAATGTCCTTTTTGCGGTGCTCCAGTTGTTTCAGATGTGGATAGTATTAAAAAAGTCGGCGGTTCTGTTGTCAGAATTATAGCTTCATTCGTGTTTTTGATTTTTCTTGTTTTGGGTTTATTTGCTGGGGGTATAGAGTTTTATATCATTTCTGCTATTGCCTTTTTGATAGCTGTATTTTTTAAATAGGATGGTTTCTAAAAATGTTTTTGTATGGTGAAAGCTTATTGAGAAAGAATAAAGATGATGTAAGTATAGAAGTATCAGAAGTTTATGAACGTTGGAATTTGGTTTTTTTTAAGAAACAGAAGGAGAAGTTATGAAAAAGTCTAATATTATTTTTATAATTGTTGGTATAATTTTATTAATTTTTTTATTAATTACAAATATTTTTAAAGAGGAAGAAGAGATTGCACAACCTTTAGAAAAAGTAAAAGAAACATCTGATATTAATCCGTCTGTAAAAGAAAATAAACCGCCAGAAAGTATAAAGCCTAAGCAAAAAAAGCGTACAGAATATACAATTATTGAGAAAAACTGTTTGTTACCTTATAAATGTTCTCTTAGTATAAGAATTAAAGAAAAAATAAATGAAGGTCAACTTAAAGAGCTTGCTAATAAAATAAAAAAATCTCTTTCTCAAAAAGAGCAGAAGGCTAATAAAATATTCATAGCTTATTTATTACCAAACATGAAATTAAATGCAGGAGCATGGGCTACAAGTCATTTCACTCCTTTTCTGGAAATAAAAATTATTGGTGTTTCAAAAGAGATAGACGCAAAGCTAAAGAATAATAAGGTGAAATATGACGGAAAAGTTGTTGGACAATGGGTTCAAAATCAAGACAAACATGTGTGTGCTTTTGTTAAAAAAAAAGGAACGTTATATTTTTATAATATTTATAGTGATGGTTCTGAGGGTAAGGTGAAATTAATTAAGAAAAGAGTGGATGGTAAAATTAGATATTATGAGAAAGGTAGAAACACTGGTGAATACTTTTCTATTAATTTAAGTGGCAATCTTGAAGCATATGATGAAGATGGTTTTATTGATCTGTATACGTTTACTATCTTAAAATATAATTAGTATTTTTTTTATCCGTGAGTGGTTGTCCTATTTTTGCTCATTCCCCAAAACATATTTAGTTTACATAATGGAGATTAAGCGAAGTTGAGTGAAATGGAGATATGTCAGTAGATTCATAGACTTAACCCCTTTTTTGGATTTTATGTGTTTTCGGAAAAAGTGCCCAACCACAAGATGTAGTGGTGTCGGTGTTTTTTTGTTGCAGCAAATTAACGCTTTATTGCTTAAACGTTTTAGCGTTAAGTTGTTTTAGTGTCTAAATGTCGGATTTTGGGAAGGTCCAGAATTGAGTTTAGCCTTTAATTGTCTAGGTTTTCTGATTTTCTCGTGGGGAATTGTCCCTATTTATTTAATGGAGCCCAGTATAACACGTTTTATCTTTAAAGAGATTATAAAGATTGTTATGACTTCGGTGACAACTTTGTGATAAATAAATATTTTTGACACAATTCTTTATCTAATATATATTTAAATATTATGTCTTTATTGTCAATGAGGGGAACTCCAGGGGGGATTAAATTGAGAGGTTTTCGGGTAGGGGCGGTTTTTATAGTGTTTCTGTTCGGTTTTTTTGGCTTGTTTTCTTACGCAATTATGGATGGAGACTCCGCACCTTGGTGGGAACAAACCTACAACGACCTTGTTGGCAAAAAAAATGAATATGAGTCTGCTACCTGCTGGAAAGGGGTTTTTGTTGCATTCTTCCTTTTCATTACTATTGAGGTCGTTCTGCTTTTAGCAAATGCTCCTAGGGAGGAGCCTGTTGTTTTTAAGTACGCCTCCATAGTTGCTTTTCTCTTATTTTTCAAGCTCTTTCTTAGATTCTTGATATTTAAGGTTACTAAGAAAACGCTGAAACAATCTTACGCTTTTGTTGTGAAGATATATTTAGTAGCATTGGTCTTATTTGGTGTCATTAAGTTGATTAATAATTAACGTGTCTATAGGAGGAAGTTATGCTTTGGATTATTGGGTCTCCCTTCTTTTTCTTGTTCAGTAAGATCGAACCTATATTTTTAAATTTTTTTTATGGTGGGATTGGTAATGCTGCTGCACATGCAGCTTCTGATTACGGTAGAAAGACGGGTGATTATAGCTTTTTAGGTTACGTAGCTGTGCCTTTCGTTTTATACCTTATAGTAAAAGAGTTTTTAAAAAAGTTTAACGATTTTTTTAAGTCTGATTCTCAGCGTGCGGCTGATGCTGCTAGGCTTGAGTATGAGCGTGTTGTGGCACGTGAGGAGCGTGCCTATAGGTTTGCTGTTGTGAGATGGTGGTTTTTGGTTCTTTTTATCTGTTCATTGATTGGGCTTGTTTGTGGTGTTATATTTTATTATTTTTCTGGTAACTTGTTTTGGGCTTTCATTGTGGGTGGCAGTGGTTTTGTTGGTTTTTTCTTGGGGTTGAAGCCTTGGCGTGCTGGTGGTGACGGTGATAGTGGTTCTTAGGCTGTCTTAACCATCCTTCATTTTCTTTCGGCTGGTAAACGTTCCCCTCCTGACTTCGCTGATCGCTTCGGTTCTTAAACCTTGTTCAAGGTTTAAGGAACTCGTTATAAATAACGACCATACGGACAACTGACAGTTAAGAGGGCGGTTGCTGAATGAAGGGTAATTCTAAACAAATGGGGAGAATTCCCCACGAAGTCTCAAATAAGGAACGTTTATTGAGACAAGTCTTATTTGCCCGATATTTCACCCTATTCAGGTTCAAAAAACCGTCTTAGAAATCAAATATCCATAAAATCAACAACTGAGCACTTATTAAGACTTGTGTCGTTTAGGGGTCAGCTCACGATTGGGACAATATCGTACGCTAGGACTCCTATCTTCATTCTCGAAGGCCTGAGTAGACCAGCTATTATAAGCTTTTTTGACATGCACGTTTTATATTCTGTTTGAGAGGCACAGCAGCAGTATTCCTAGATATTTTTCAAATTTGTAATTGTCAGGAAAGACTCTTAAACCTTAATGGCTTTGTGTCAGTGAATTAACAACTTAACCCTATCTTGACGCACAAAAACTATGTAGCATGACATCAGAATAGGGTACACCCCAACTTGACGGAAAATCTCTTAACGTACGATATTTTCCGTTTCGTGAGCTGACCCCTAAAAGATTCCGAACCTTACAGTTTCGGGTTACACGACCGAAAAACCAATCCGCCCCCCCCTGTAAAATTCACTTCGTAAATTATATCGGGAGAGCGGATTGTCATCGTACCACTTCGATTCTCTCAGACTTTTTTAACAGATTTTAATTACACAGAATATTCGGGTTTTGTTGTTTTCTTTATGATCAGATGGAGGCGTAAACAGACTTTTGGACTAAAAAATATAACTTATTTATGTCTGTTGAAAAATTTGAGTAAACAGACTTTAGATCACTATAGTAAAAAATATTACGTTGTTGAAATAATTAAAGAAAGTTAAGATGTCCCACCACAAAAAGCGCGATATATACTCGCAATCCATTATGTTTTCTCTACTACGACAAGTCGCAGCGAAAAAACCCAATTCGTGCTCGCACTCATGGCATCCAAGGATGATAATGAATCGCTAAAGCAATTCCACTCAACAAGTTGACTGGATTATTGGTTGATCTTGTTCAGACCCTCAAATAATACTCTTGCGATGCAAGAGAAATTGCTCCACATAATGAGTACATCATGAGGCTCAATTTGTGGTGGGACACTCACTCGCTTTTTGCTCATTCGGGGGGGATTTTTTCCGAGATACGGATAAAATCCAAGGTTGCACTTTTGTTAAAAAGTGCCTTTTACTTTTTGATTTTTTAGGGAAATCAAAAAGGATTTTTATGTGTTTTCTAAAGTTGTGATATTGAGTGAAATATTGTAAGATATATCTAAAATGGGAGGTCATGGTTTGGTGCTGAAAACACATCGCATATTTAATGTAATCGGAATTAATCAACGTGGTGTTTGTCGTGCTTTAGGTAGTGTCGGAATTCTTGAAGATTCTAAAGCAGCAAGATATTTTGGTCGTGAAGCTCTGACGGATCTCAAAGAAAATGGAATGATAAAAACGTTTAATTCTTTCAGCAACGGGAAGATGAATAAGATACATCGTTTAACAGAGAAAGGAAAAAAATACACCAGGAGACATTTAGTTTATGGGTCTTTATACCGGTGGAATAAATTGCAGATTAATCATGATAGAAAGCTTGGAGATATTTATCTTTCACTTTCAAGAACAGAGAGAAAAAGTTGGAAAAATGAGAGTCAGATAAGGAAGTATTCTAAAAATAATATTTGTGGAATTGATGCATGTTACACCGCAGATGATGGAAAAGAAATTGCTGTAGAGGTTGTTACGGATTCTTATTCAACTAAAACTTTAAGAGAAAAGGTCAAGATCATGAATGAGCATTTTCAGGGAGTGAAGGTGGGATATGCGTAGCGAGGTTTTAGTTAATGCTATAGCGAAATCCGGTGGGTTTTTCTTCTCAGATTTAATTGATGAAGATTCTAAAGCAAGGTTTCTTAAATATCTGAAGAGAAATGATTTTGCTGATGTTATAACTCGATCTTTCAGGTCTGAATTTGGTTATATTTTTAAATTAAGAGATGATATTATCTTTAAATATTATCCCTATGATGCTCGTAAAAGGGTTTTTTATCAGACTCATTCTGATTCTAAAATAGAAAGAAGTTCAAGATTTCATGTGAGTGATCTCAAACTGTTTCAAAGCTTTGTTAAGTTTTCAGTATGGAGAAAATATTACTATTCTGTTATTCCTAAGCGGTTTGAGAAGAGTTCTTTTAAGGAATATGATGTTCTGGATCATAGGCTTATTGGAACGTCTTTAGCCTATGCTTATGATTATTCGAACAGAAAGGTAATTGTTATTGTGATGGACTTTAATAAATCTATTAAAAAGATTATTAGTATTATCGAGTTTTACAATAGTGAGAGATATAAGATAATTATTGCTACATTAAAAGACGCTGATTCTTTTGAAACTGATCTTTATAAGTTAATTAATACCAATCGTAACGAGAACCGTTTTGTTCTTGAAACTGATATAGAAGTTGCAAATTTCCCTAAAATTAATAATTTCTTTGGATTATAGATTCTAACTAATCAGAGGTTATTCCCGGTATAATTCATAAAGAGAGATAAACCGGATTGATGTGAATATTTATATGAATATCGATCCGGATCAGAACTGCCCTGGGACCTTTAATTGAAATTGAGATCTTTAAGCAGTTGGGTTTCATTAAACATTTAGGGACAATCCGTCACGGCAAAATCAGGAAACCTTTGCCACTAAAGGTTAAGGTCTATTTTACACCTTCCCAAAATCTTGATCTATTCTCTGATGTTTTTCTGGAATTAGTTGTAAACCACACAAGTCTTAACAAGTGCTCAGTTGTTGATTTTATGGATATTTGATTTCTAAGACGGTTTTTTGAATCTGAATAGGGTTAAATATCGAGCAAATAAGACTTGTCTCAAGAAACGTTCCTTATTTGAGACTTCGTGACGGATCTCCCCTGTTTGTTTAGAATAACCCGCAGTTCTGCAATAAAGGTTATTGAAAAATGTTTTGAAAAGTTCAATGAAAATTGCAATGAAAATTTCATAGAAAAGGTAAAAAAGAAACCCCCTGAGATCCGTTTAAGGAGATCAGAGGGCTATCTAAAACTCATGACACGCAATTATTATTTTACAGGGTTCCCGGGGAAAGTCAAAAAGGAAAAAGCCCCTGAAAACCGTTAAGATCTCCAGAGGCTTTTATATCAAGTTCCAATGCCACACAGGTTTATAATAGCAGAATGATTGGTGATTGCAAGTGTTTGGTTTGTTGCTTAAGCGTTGTGTTCTTGTGGAAAATTGTCAACTTCTGTTTTGTATCGGGGGTTTCAGATTACTTTGCTATTTCCCAGTGTCCGCCTTTAGCTGAACCTATCCGCTTAACTATCCCTCTTTCTTTAAGTCGTGCAATGATTTTTTCTACACCTGTTGTGCTTAAGCCTGTTTCTTTAGCAATAAAAAGGATAGTTGCTTTACTGTCTTTTCTTAATAAGCCTAAAACTGCACTTTCATTTTCACCCAACTTTTCACCCAACTTTTCACCCAACTTTTCACCCAACTTTTCACCGACCCTGCTTAAAACAGGATGAGCAAAAAGAGTCATGGAAACACCGCCGTTTTTCTCAATTATTTCGGGTTCCGGCAGACCTGCCTCTTCACAGGCTTTGATTATTTTCAGGGTGCCGCGTCCCCAGGTGTCAATGTACCCGCCCAAAAAACAGGCATTGGCCAATAAAGGATTGCGGGGTCGTGAGTTATGTTCTTTTCTAAGATCTTCATGACTCAAACCGTAGGGGAGAGCACCTTCGTTCCAAATGGAAAGCCGATCGTCGTACACTCGCATTTGAATGGTTGCTCCCATGTAGGTTCGGTGAACCAGTGCATTCAAAAGCATTTCTCTGAGTGCGGAAATAGGGTAAAGTTCATGTTCCAGGCGTTGAAATCCTTCAAAAGTGATAGGACGTGTCAGAAATTTATAATTCAGCTGTACCTGAACCTCATGGAGCATTTGAACCAGATTGCCCTCTACTACTTCCTGAAAGCGGAGGTCTGCCGCATCAATGCCGAAACGGCCGATTTTTACCTGTATATTGGGATAAAACCGCATAGGATCTTTGCCGAACATGATAATTGCAGCTCGCTTGAGTTTTTTTCCATCGGTCAGTTTCAGTTTTTCAAGAAATTGGAACGTGTTCAGTCCCTTTGTTTCAGGTAATCGGCCTTTGTCTCTGCTGTCTTCAATGAATTTATTAATACTTTCTTCATCGATATCTTTAACCGTTGCACTTTCTTCTGCTACATCATCCCATGTTTTGCCGGCTTTTTTGAGCAGAAATTCATTCAGCTCAACGCCTGTAAGTTCCATTTTTGTGCTGCCTGAACGATAATAAAATCTTCCTCGAAGTGAAACAGCCACTGAATAAGGGTTTACCTTTATGGAGATGTATTTCTTGTTTTTTTCTTCATGCAATTGCACATCGCAGATGATGCCCATAGCATTGCGGATTTTGTTGGGGATATCTTCCAACAGCCGGGCATAATCCGTCAGGTGCACCACATCTCCTGAATCGTCTCGGCCGATATAAATAATACCGCCGATGGCATTGGCAAATCCGCAAACCCATTTCAGGTAATCATTGTGCCAACTCTGTTTGTATTCAATGTTCTGTTGCTCTGGCATTATTATCAAAAACCTCTATTGGGTTGCTCTTCCCTGATTCAAATCACTTCCAAGTATAAATTTCTTCTTAGTTATTTCAATTTCTTTTTGTTTTTCTCCGATATAGGGGTTATTTGCAGATCCCTCGAAAAACGACATAGAGGTCAAAATCTGAGGATTTAACACAACACCTCTTTTGTTAAAATAAAACCATAACAAGCTAGAATTAATAAATGAGTAAAATGCTATCGGGATATTGAGTAAAGTCTAGACGTGATTTTGAGTGTGTGCTGTCTTAACGCTCCCCTACTGACTTCGCTATTCGCTGCGGTTCTTAAATTAACGGTGTTAATTTAAGGAACTCAACACAGATTTAATCTGTATTGATCTTCCGGACAGCTGACAGAGCTTGGAAAGCTTGAAAAAGAAAGCTCATGTTACCCAATTATTATTTTACAGGGATCCCGGGGAAAGTCAAAAAGCAAAAAGCCTCCAGAAACCGTTAAGATCTCCAAAGGCTTTTATATAGATTCCTATGCATCGCAGGATTATAATATCAGAATGATTAGTAATTGCAAGTAGTTGATTCTAAAAGGTGTAAGGCTGTTTGTTTATGTTGAATTGTATGTATATACAAATGCGCAAATATACATATATACACATACACATAAATGTAAGTGGCTATTTGTTTAACTGATTCTTTTTTCTTCGATAAGAATTTCAATGAATTTGCTGAAATTAGTTGTCCCATATTCTTCAAGAGCGATCTGCTTTCCTTTTATCCAAGAGCTTTTCTTTATTGATATGTTAGTTGTAAACTTATCTTCCTTTTCTGTTTTCGGCTTAATTTGTTTTTGGGAAGCAGCAGAATTTATAATTTTATCTTTTT
>Ga0222665_1001510_pt1 | contig 10288 bp, 7 predicted proteins | sample AntAcemetagen653_FD_179853 | JGI IMG/M metagenome (GOLD analysis project Ga0222665, IMG submission 179853) | Saline water microbial communities from Ace Lake, Antarctica - #653 | ecosystem: Environmental > Aquatic > Non-marine Saline and Alkaline > Saline | place: Antarctica: Ace Lake | collected...
CCGCCTCTTCATCAACGCCTACGGCCTGGCGGACGAACTCACCCCCGATGTGCCCATCGAGCAGATCACGCTCACGGTGAACCCGGCATATCGCTACGGCGGCAAGCTCACGGAGGAGGAGCAGTGGACCCGGTTCCGCCATGACACGATGCAGGAGCTGGTCTCCTACGCGGTCGGCTGCATGATGGGTCGCTACAGCCTGGAAGAACCGGGCCTCATCTACGCGCACAGCGGCAACGCGGGCTTCGACGCCAGCCGCTACACCACCTTCCCGGCAGACGATGATGGGATCGTCCCCATCACCGACACCGACTGGTTCGACGACGACGCCTGCAATCGGACCGTGGAGTTCATCTCCGTGGCCTGGGACGCCGCGCAGCTCGAGGACAACCTCACCTTCCTGGCCGACAACCTCTCGTCCAAGAAGACCGAGTCGAGCCGCGAGACCATCCGGCGCTACATCTGTGACAAGTTCTTCAAGGACCACCTGAAGACGTACAAGAAGCGGCCCATCTACTGGCTGTTCAGCTCTGGAAAGCAGAAGGCCTTCCAGTGCCTGGTCTACCTGCACCGCTACAACGAGGGGACGCTGTCGCGGATGCGCAGCGAGTACGTGATCCCGCTCCAGGGCAAGATGGCGGCCCGGATTGAAAAACTCCAGGGTGACATCCAGGCTGCCACCTCGTCGGCCCACCGCAAGCGCCTGGAGAAGGAGCAGGAGAAGCTGAAGAAGCAGCAGGTTGAGCTGCTCGCGTTCGATGAGAAGCTGCGGCACTACGCGGACGCGCGAATCTCCCTTGACCTCGACGACGGCGTGAAGGTCAACTACGGGAAGTTCGGCGACCTCCTGGCCGAGGTGACGGCCGTGCACGGTAAGAAATCGGAGGGCGTATGAGCACCGAACTTGTACCCATTGGACTGATCGGCGACCTGCGCACGCTGATCGAAGGGGCGCGTCAGCGCGCCGCGGTGGCCGTCAACCAGGAGCTGGTCCTGCTGTACTGGAAGATCGGCCAGCGCATTCACACGGAGCTGCTCCAGGAGGAGCGCGCCGCGTATGGCCAGCAGATTGTGGGGACGCTGTCGCAACAATTGACTGCGTCCTACGATCGAGGGTTCAGCAAACGAAATCTCCATCGAATGATACAGCTCGCAGGCGCATTCCCGGACGAGGAGATAGTGTCGACACTGTCGGCACAATTGGGATCGGCCGTACACGGCAAGAAACTGGAGGGCGTATGAGTCTGCCCCCCCCAACCCTCGCTCTGTTCGAACGCTGGATGGGCGATGCTGAAGACGAGCGCCTCGAGTTCAAAGAGGCGAAGACGCAGTTCGACTCCCATAAGCTCACCCGATACTGCGTGGCGTTGGCCAACGAGGGGGGCGGGCGGCTCATCCTCGGGGTGACCGATAAGCGGCCCCGCAGAGTGGTGGGAACCGCGGTCGGGCGTGACCTCTCGGCCCTGAAGAGGGAACAGAGCCAGCGAGTCGGGCTCCGCATCGACGCGCACGAGCTCGCCCATCCCAACGGGCGGGTTCTGGTGGTCAGCATCCCCTGCCGCCCCATCGGAACACCGATTGAGTATCGCGGCGCTTATTGGATGCGCCGCGGCGAAGACCTCGTCCCCATGAGCCCTGAAGTGCTGCAGCAGATCTTCGCTGAAGCGCAGCCGGACTATTCGGCTGAGATCTGTGTCAAGGCTACCGTCGATGACCTCGATCCGGAGGCGATTGAGAAGCTCAGGTCGCTGTGGATCGAGGCCTCTGGGAACACCAACCTGTCGAACCTGGATGCAGCTCAGCTCCTCGAAGACGCCGAACTCACCCTCGATGGTCAGATCACTTACGCAGCGCTGATCCTGCTGGGAACCCGAAAGGCGCTGGGGCGCCACCTCGCTCAGGCCGAGACCATCTTCGAATATCGTTCCTCCGAAGCCTCAATCCCCTCGCAGCAGCGCGTTGAGTTCAGAGAGGGGTTCTTGCTCTACCTGGACAAGCTCTGGGAACTCATCGACCTTCGTAACGAGGTTCACCAGTTTCAGGATGGTCTCTTCCGGCGCTCCATACGCAGCTTCAATGAAGGGACCGTCCGTGAAGCGCTGCTGAACGCGCTTGCCCATCGAGACTACCGTCTGGGTGGGTCCATCTTTGTTCGGCAGTCGGCAGCACGGCTTGAGATCGTCAGCCCTGGTGGTTTTCCTCCTGGAATCACGGCCGAGAACCTCATCTGGAAGCAAGCTCCCCGGAACCGGCGCGTCGCCGAAATACTTGGGCGTTGCGACTTGGTGGAGCGCTCAGGCCAGGGGGCTGACCTGATGTTCAGCACCTGTATACAGGAGAGCAAACCTCTCCCGGACTTCAGCCGCACCGATGACTACGAAGTGCATTTGCTCTTGAGCGGCGAAATCCAGGACGAGCATTTCCTGCGGTTCCTCGAGCGCGTTGGACGGGAGACGTTGTCGAGTTTCGTTACGGACGACTTCTTGCTGCTTGATGTCCTGCACCGTGATGCAGAAATCCTGGAGAGGCTCCGCACGCGCCTGCATCGACTCGTAGAGCTGGGAGTCGTCGAGACCAAGGGGCGGGGGCGTAGCACCCGCCACCTGCTTTCTGAGCGCTACTATCGATTCGCAGGTAGCCGTGGTACCTACACTCGACGCAAGGGGCTCGACAAGGAAACTAACAAGGCACTGTTGCTCAGGCACATCCTAAGAAACGAGGCTGAAGGCAGTCCTCTGCGTGATTTGCAGGATGTGTTGCCGTCTCTTTCCCGACACCAGGTGCAACATTTGCTGGCAGAGCTGAAGGCAGAGGAAAAAGCTCACATCAAGGGCAGAACCCGTGGCGCACGATGGTACATAGGACCGCATCAGTCCAAAACGGAGCGATCATGAGGATTGCCCAAGCGGCCAGTGACTCGGGCAATTACCGGGCAATTGATGGGCAATACGGCGGCGCAACCCGCTGGAATCTGGCAGGTTTTATATGCCGCCCTATAATTAGACAACCGGTTAATTGTTCGTTGGGCCACCAACACGCGGCGAGGCTCGCTATGCTTCTCCCAGAGGATGGAAGACGCAGCAGTTCGACTGAGTGTGGCCGAGGTTGGCCGAAAGAGAGAGGAGGGTCCTGATGAAAGCTGCTCAGGTCGACAAGGCCCTCCTCCAGAAGTTCGTCACCGACGATGAACGGATTGTCTTCTGGCACGACCAGGACGGCGAGTTCGCTGACTACGTCTCCGATGGTCTCGAGGGTGAGCTGGAAGCCGTCACCGTGCTGGACGCGGGGAACCGTGGAGGGCTCCCCACCAAGCTGTTGTTGGAGCGTGAAGACACCACCGGCAAGTACCTGGTCTACAGCACGGGTGAGCAGCCCACCGCAGAGGCCGACTGGCTCCTCGATATCCGGCTCTACAGCGCAGAGTTCCACGCGGACGTGGCGAGCATCTGGCTGCACGAGCTCGGCCTCAGCGGTCTGTTCCTCCGTGAGCACCTGAAGGCGCGGGCGGTCTTCCTGGGCAGTCGGGATCGCCGCATGAAGCTGAAGCGGCTTGTCAGCGAGCACGACGACGAGGCCGCCCTCGACATCAAGATGATGGCGGTGCTGGTTGGCAGCCAGGTGGCGAACCCTTTCGCTCTGCTGCGCGCGCTCTGTCATGACCACACGCAGGACGACCGCTTCGACCTGGGCGAGTCGCCCGAGGTTGTCTCTGTATTTGAGAAGATGGGCCTGCTGGACGAGCTCTGGAGCGTGATGCAGCGGGAGTTTGGGTACGAATCCAAGTCCCCGACGATATCGGGCCTTCTGCGCCGGCTCTTTGTTTCAGAGCTCTTTCATCAGATGGATAGAGCACGCGTCGACGCGCTTGCGCACTTCGAGTTGCCCGTGGCCGGCCGAAGAAACGCGGTGGTTTGCCTGACCCAGTGGCGGGATTCGAGCGGCAAGGCCTGCAGCTACGATGCAGTGGCCGCGGCCCTGGCTGCAGAACTCAAGTTGAGTGAGCACCTGTCGAATCTGTCGCTGGATACGCTGAAGAACGTCACGACTTTCTGGGAGGCGGAGCTACGTGTCGTCTCCGGGCTGAAGGGGCAGGTCCTCTGCGAGGGCATGGATGCCGAGGCCGTGGCAGCCCTGGCCGGTGAACGTCAGGGGGAGCACTGGTTGTCCGGCCCCGGACGGGAGCTCCCGGAGAGGAGCGCTGTCCGCGACGCGTACGACGCCATCGTAGCGGCCGCTGAACTCTTCGCACTCCACAAGCTGCACCGACACAAGCTCCGCTTCGACGCGCCCGGCGATCTGCTCGCAGCCTATCGAAAGGACCTCCAACGCTTCGACCGGCTCTATCGGCTCTTTGGTACCCGTTCCAAGCCTGCGCTCAGGCAGGGCTGGGATCTCCTGAAGTCCCTCGCAGAGGAGGTGGAGCGGGTCTACGATCAAGGCTTCCTCCAGCCCCTCGGGATTGAGTGGAGCCGTCTCCTTGATGAGGGCTTTCTGGACAAGTGGTCCATCAGGGACCTGCCCGCGCAATCGGAGTTCTACGCCCGGAACATAAGGCCGCATCTGACCGAGTCCAAGCGCAGGCGCGCCTTCGTCATCATCAGTGACGCCCTACGATATGAGGCAGCCAAAGAGCTGACCGAGACCCTGAACAGCCGCTACCGGATGGACGCAGAGATTGCGGCGATGCTGGGTGTGTTGCCGTCCTACACCGGACTGGGTATGGCGAGCCTGCTGCCCCACAAGACGCTGGCGTACAACGACAAGGGTGAGGTGTTGGTGGACGGCGCGGGAGTTGCGGGCACCGAAGCGCGGAACAAGCACCTCGCCGGCGTAGAGGGGATGGCCTGCCAGGCGAAGGACCTGCGCGTGATGAAGCTCGACGAGGCGCGCGAGTTCACCCGCGGGAAGCGCGTCGTCTACATCTACCACAACGTCATCGACGCCCGGGGCGACAGCGCCACCACGGAGGGTGAGACCTTCGACGCGGTCTCGGACTGCATCGACGAGCTGATGGAGCTGATACAGTTCTGCGTGAACAAGCTGAACGCTGCCAAGGTGTGGGTGACCGCGGATCACGGCTTCCTCTTCCAGCAAGACGCCCCGGACCTCACCGACAAGAGCAAGCTGAGCCACAAACCGGCCGGGGCCGTGAAGATCAAGAAACGCTACATCATCGGCCGCGGCCTGGGGTCCACAACCGAGGCTCATCATGGGTCTACCCAGGTGACGGCCGGCGCAGAAGGCGGAATGGAGTTCTGGGTGCCACGCGCTGCCAACCGCTTCCACTTCACCGGGGGAGCACGCTTCGTCCACGGGGGCGCCATGCCCCAGGAGGTGGTCGTGCCCCTGGTGACGATCAACCAACTCCGAGGCGAGAAGGCGGCGAAGTCAAAGTCCGAGAAGGTCTCGGTGCAGGTGCTCGGCACCGGGCACAAGATCACGACCCCGAAGTATCGCTTCGAGATCATCCAGACCGAGGCTGTGGGAGACAGGCGGCAGGCCATCACGCTGCGCGCTGCTGTCTTCGACGGGACCCGGGCGGTGACGTCGGTGGAGACCGTCACCTTCGACAGCACGTCGAACAGCATCGAGGAACGAAAGAAGACGATCAGCCTGGAGCTTCGCACCGGCACGTATGACAAGAGCAAGCCGTACCGACTGGTGCTGCGCGACGTGGAGAGCGACGCGGAGGTGCAGTCGAGCCCAGTGACGATTGACAGGAGCTTTGATGATGACTTCTGAGAATAACACGCCCTCCTTCGATCTGGACGCCGCCCTGAACAAGCACTTCGCCGGGAAGATCGTCCGAAAGGACCTGACCAAGCAGGTGAAGGAGGGGGCGAACGTCCCGGTGTTTGTCCTCGAGTACCTGCTGGGAAACTACTGCTCGTCCCAGGACGAGGTGGTCGTGGCCGATGGGCTCCAGACCGTGAAGCGGGTGCTGGCCGAGAACTTCGTTCGCCCCGACGAGGCTGAGAAGATCAAGTCCCTCATCCGCGAGAGGGGCACCTACAAAGTCATCGACAAGGTGAGCGTGCGCCTGAACGAGAAGCGGGATGTCTACGAGGCGCATCTCGTGAGCCTGGGGATCACAGGGGTCGTTGTCCCTACCTCGATTGTGAAGCAATTTGAGAAGCTCCTGGTTGGCGGGATGTGGGCGCTGGTGACGCTTGAGTATTTCTACGAGGAAGGCCAGAAGGGTTCGCCGTTTTCGGTTCAGCGGCTCAAGCCCATCCAGATGCCCAACATGGACATGGATGAGCTGCGCGAGGGCCGAAAGCAGTTCACGGCCGAGCAATGGCTCGATGTGCTCATGCGCTCATCGGGTATGGAGCCCACCACGCTGGAGAGGCGCGTCAAGTGGCACCTCCTGGCGCGGATGATCCCCTTCGTCGAGAACAACTACAACGTCTGTGAGCTGGGACCCCGGGGCACAGGCAAGAGCCACATCTACAAAGAGGTGAGCCCCAACAGCATCTTGATCTCAGGAGGCCAGACCACGGTCGCCAACCTCTTCTACAACCTGGCACGACGGCAAGTGGGCCTAGTGGGAGTGTGGGACGTGGTGGCCTTCGACGAGGTCGCCGGCATCCACTTCAAGGATCACGACGGCGTGCAGATCATGAAAGACTTCATGGCCTCTGGTTCGTTCGTGCGAGGCAGAGACTCTATCAACGCGTCGGCCGCCATGGTCTTTGTGGGCAACATCGACAACGTCACGACGCTACTGAAAACCTCCCACCTGCTGTCGCCGTTCCCGGAGGCCATGATCGACTCCGCCTTCTTTGATCGCTTCCACGCGTACATCCCGGGCTGGGAGATCCCGAAGATGCGGCCCGAGTTCTTCACGAACCAGTACGGCTTCATCGTCGATTACCTGGCCGAGTTCTTCCGCGAGATGCGCAAGTACAACTTCGGCGACGCAATCGGCAGGTACTTTCGGCTCGGCCATGACCTGAACCAGCGCGACACTATCGCGGTGAAGCGCACCGTGTCAGGCCTGCTGAAGTTGCTCTATCCCCACGAGGAGTACGACAAGGAGGGGGTCCGGCAATGCCTGGAGTACGCGCTGGAGGCGAGGCGACGCATCAAGGAGCAGCTCAAGCGCATCGGCGGCATGGAGTTTTTCGACGTGCACCTAAGCTACATCGACTTGGAGACCAAAGAAGAGAAGATAGTCAGGGTCAAGGAGCAGGGCGGCGACACGCTGATCCCAACCGACCCACTCAGCCCGGGCTCCCTCCATACGGTGGCCCACGGAAGCGGAGGACACCTCGGCCTGTATCGCTTGGAGACCCAGGTGACCACGGGGAGTGGGCAGTTGAAGCTCTCGGGCTTCGGCTCGAACTCCGCGGCCAAGGAGTCGGTGAAGGTAGGCTTCGACTACTTCCGCGCAAACGCAGCCCAGATCCAGGCCTCCCTCAAGCCGGCCGGCCACGATTACCACCTGCACGTAGTCGAGGCCCACAACACCGGACCCTCCGCGGCCCTGACCATGTCAAGTTTCGTAGCGCTGTGTTCCGGCCTCCTGGAGAAGGCAGTCGAACCACAGATGGTTGTGCTGGGCACCATGAGCCTCGGTGGGAACATCGTCCCCGTGGAGAACCTCGCCGAGTCGCTCCAGGTCGCAGCGGATGCCGGTGCCAAGCGTCTCCTTCTACCGATGGCCAGCGTCGGCGACATCCCCACGATCCCCGGTGAACTCTTCGCCAAGTTCCAGACCAGCTTCTACGCCGATCCTAGAGACGCTGTGTTCAAGGCGTTGGGGGTGCAGTAGAGAGAGGTGCCGAATGGGAAAGAGGAACTCCCGCATAGACAGTCTCAGCGACGATGATCTGTACAAGAAATGGCAAGCCGATCTGGAGGCGCTCAAGAACCGGGCGTACAGGCTGGCAAGTGCCGAGGAGACCTTCCGGCAAACCCGTTCTGTGGCTCAAGTCAGTCCGGTTCTCCAGAAGCACCCACACCTATGGGAGTGGATGGCGCTGGCACATATCGAGTCGTCGCTAATGCGTGTCCGTACGTTCCTGGACAGTGCCCAACAGAAGACACCATCATTCCTGGCCATGCTGAAGGAGATGGTGAAACACGGCGAACGAGTCCTGACACGCACCCGGTTCCTGGAGACCTACGAGGACGATGGTCTACCTCATGACGATTGGCATAGGATCGGGAACGAGCATTTCGAGCAGTTTGCTCCCCGTGGGTCGGATGCGGTCCCGGCAGTGTCTTTTCGCACCGATCTCGATGACCTTGATAGGGCTGTTGGGCGACTGAAGGTTTACGTGAGCCAAGCGGTGGCCCATCCGAAGGGAGAGGTCTCGGGACCGCAGCCCAAACCTCTTTCATGGAAGGACTATGACTCCGCCCTGGACACCATCTTCGAGATGGTGAAAAAGTACTACGCCCTGCTGCACCAAGCCGGACTCATGTCAATCGTGCCAAGCGTCCTTGACCCGTGGAAGCGTGTCTACGCCGAGGCTTGGCTGCCCACTGGAGTGGGAGTTCCAGCTTTCAAGTCAGTCGACGATTCATCTGAGTGCGTATTCCGGACGAAGCCGGACACCGATTCCGGACGAAGCCGGACACCCCAATTGGTGGGGTTTACGGCGGGATCGTGAACGAGGCGATTGCTGGACAGTACCTGGATGACTGGCAGGCTCTGTTGTCCCCGGACAACAGGAGGGAGTCATGCCGGCAAAGAGGCTGTCCATGCGAAAGATCCGTGAAGTTCTTCGACTGAATCTTGGCCTGAAGAGGTCCATCCGCGAGGTGGCCCGCAGCGTCTCGATCGGGCCGTCTACGGTAGGGGACTACCTTGCTCGAGCGAAGGCGGCCGGGCTGAGCTGGCCGCTGGATGATGACCTGGACGACACCAGGCTATAAGTGGTAGCCGAACCCACGAATTGTGCCCAACGCTTCTGGTACTGCTCGATTGACATCAGGTTCCCCCGGTGCCCGAGCCGACGCCGGTCGAGCCTCCGACGCCGTCTACGGGGACGACGCCGTCAAACCCGTAGTCAGCTCCAAGAACTCATCCGCCGCCATTCTACTTGCCTTGATGCGTCCGGCTAATCCTGCTCCCCCCCGAATTTGAAGCCACCCACAGGACTTCCCCCCACGTAGCCCTACCTTGATCCCTGTGGCCCGTTCCTCGGCTGCCGGGGGTGGTGGGCTGGTTGGAGAGAACGCCGTCCACGGGGGATCGGCTGTGCGGATGCACGCTGGAGTCCAGCATATGTACCCAGTAGGCGTGGAGTGGCCGAGGAAGCAACAGGGACGTGCGACGAGGGAACAGGCGGGGAGAAACGCCGCCGGGTCGCAGCAGTGGGTCCAATGTGGGCTTTTCGGGGGGGACAAGGCGGGTTGAAGTCCCTCGTAAAACCGTTCCGGTGGACCTACGCAGGGAAGCCCCTGAGGGCGGCATGACGGATCGTCGTCTCCGCCGTGGTCATCTAGTCCATGTCGATTGCAACGGCCCCGAAGGCTTCGATTATTACAGATGTCGTGTAGCCGTATGCGGGCGACGGACTGATATTCACCACCTTGATGGTCACAAGATATTGCCCATCAAAGTACAGAAACGTGAAGGTGACATCGAGAAACCCATACTGTGTTACCGTCGTAACGGTTGGAGTAGCGTTGCTGCCTTCGGAATTATATGCTTGGTAAATCTTTTCCACATAGCTCGGTACGCTGTGCCCCCCAAATGCGACAACTCTCATATAGTTGGCATTCAAGCCTTGAGCAATGGTCCCCACGGTCTTCGTCTCATTGCCGCCAAGGTTGTCAAGACTCTTCGTAATCGTGGTCAAACCGCCGTTTCTGATTGACTTCCCAATTGTCACCGCTCCCGCAACATTGAAGTCGTCTGCTTGCTCAGCCTTATGGGCTCGCATCGCATACGGCACGCTCCCCACGGCCTGCCGGGGCAGCAGTTCGTCCTCCGGTGTGCAGCCTTCCCCGACGCAGACAGTAACCCACGTCTGGTCGTGAACTCCGAAGACGTCGGCGACGCCGGTGAGGATGACGCTGAAGTAGCCGTCCTGGATGGCGGCACCAGGGAAGGCTTGCTCCCACAGGGAGGCCCCGCCCTCTGCCTGGGCGTAGATTCGGAAGGTCAGGGCGACGGAGTCGCTTTGTCCCCATCCCGTCCCGTCGGTCAGGCGTCCCGAGTAGGTCACGAAGTCGGGGACGGCGGCCTGTGGGGTTGATGGCACCATGGTCAAGAACATCAGCGTCGAGAACAGGAGCCAGGATGTGCGGTTCATGGCAGCCTCCCAATTCC